>ERZ839823.2301-NODE-2301-length-15151-cov-2.295443_pt1 | contig 15151 bp, 17 predicted proteins | sample MGYA00519862_ERZ839823 | MGnify/ENA primary metagenome ERZ839823 (study PRJEB31850, sample SAMEA3708853) | human gut metagenome | biome: human gut; feature: human-associated habitat; material: faeces | place: China | collected 2014 ...
GAAATTGCATCATGAATATAGTTAGCACCATGCTGAGTACTATCAATTCCGAGTTTAACAAGTGTATCTTTTATCGTAGGTTTATCCGTAATCTCCACTATGAGATATTTTCCATTAGGATTCATGATGAACTTATCATTCATCATTTTCATAGTAAAAACTCCATTAAAGAATGCTACTATTCTAGCACCATCCGATACCGATGAAACGTCAAGCATAATAAATCCTCCTTTGTGATATGCATATTTTATGTATTACACGGTTATAATGCATAAATTTCATAAAGGAGAAAGTCATGTGTTTTAGAAAAAATCAAAAAAAAATACCTAGTATGATATAATCATACTAGGTATCTTAATATTATTTATTAATAAATTTTGAATTTACATAACCTGAAATAGTTCCTCTACAAATAACAGAATACCAAGTTCCACCATCTGTAGCTTTAACAGTTCCAGTGATTCTAACAGATTCACCCTTATACAAGGTTACTACAATTTTACCATTGATCGGATCAGCTGATGATCTAACGTTAAGAGCAGTAGTAGCTACACCATATACATTAGATGGTGCACTCACTGTTATATACTTTGGTGAAATAAGTAATGGATTATTCTTTCCTCTTACATTGATAGCATATGCTCTTACGAGATATGTACCAGCACCATGCTTTGTTGCAAAGTCGTAGTTAAGGCTAAATCCATGATAACCATTACCTTTTCCAGCAGCTTCAAGATCTGCTCTATATCTATTAGCTGTGCAAGGATTAATAGATAAGGTATTACCACTTCTATCAAGTACATATACATGTACATCAAGAGGAGTGTCTGTACCATCATAAGTCCAACCAGATACGTTATTAGCTGTAACGCTATCGAGATATCCTTCTGGTACAGGTAAAGCAGTAGGTTCTGTACTATGTGTAAATGCACCAGAGTAATCTACACCTGGCCATCTACCTGCCTTTTCCCACTTACCCCATTGAGCAATAGATCTCTTATTAATAGTACCAAGCTCTGAAGCAATGTCATAATACACCTGCTCCTCCATCGATACCAGTGTGTCTACCAGAATTATGGAAAGTAGAGTATAAAATAGATCCAGCCGGGCTAGATGCACTTGCTGGATTATTAGTAACATTATTGCATTTACTAATTAATGCAGTGGAATATGTCCACTGGCCTCTAGTAATCAGACCAGCATTCTGTAATACCAGGCATACAAAGGCAGAACAGTCAAGACCAATCTTACCTCTGCTATAATTGAAAATAGCTATTTTCGTAGCTGTGTCATATCTAGCAAAATAACCTGGCTCAGCTTTCCAAAGAGCATTCATTACTTCGTCTGTTAAAACTTGTCCTTTAGCACCATAGAAATAGCAATATTTATCTCTTTGGTCATAAAGAGCTTTAGCAGCAATTACAATGTCTAAATAAGTTGCCATAATTGTACCTCCTTTAGTCTTGTTATACTAAAGTTCTTTGTACAATTATGGCGACAAATTTATTTGATATTATTTAAGCTTATACAGCATCCCGGTGTTGATTCGATTTTAAGTTTGCTAGAATCTGAAATTATATCTCCTACATTTACAGTTTTTAAGTCAAACGGTTTCCTATTAGCAGCAGCTTCGGATAACATCGTTTGATAATAACCGATTCTACCAAGATTTCCCGAATTTGTAATTTCTTTAGTAGTAAATCCAGTACCTGTTGCAATCCTATTATAATCGACTGAGGTAGTTTTTTCACTATCTTCATCATTCTTCTTATAAATCGTATAGTTACGAGATACCGAATCTTTGGATGGGCTGATTGTACCAAGGTTGATATCAAACTGTGTATTTTCTGGCATCTTTGCAGATGTTGATGTTTCATTTTCTAACATTTTAGCTTTTATTTCATTCCAAGGTATCCATTTATCCTTGTATTTATAGCAAACTTTACAATCTGATACTTTTGCATTTTCTATTTGATCATCTGTGAATCCATATGGAGTCCATCCATTATCGGTTCTTAAGCATAATGCGCGTTGAAGCTCGTTTATGGAACAAGTTGGTTGATGCTTCCACTAATCATCTTCAACCGAGATAAATTTTGGATAATATTCTTTTACGGGGATACTCATATCACGGTTATCCTTCTTTACTTCTGGATTATGAGGTAATCCCACGTTATCTACAGTCGTTACAACTTCCCAATCATCACATGCCATTTGCTCGATAGTAAATAAAATATCTTCAGAATCTACAAGATTAAATACTCTACCATCCTTGCAGTGAATCATGATAGAATCACCTTCTAATTGCCAGTATCCAATCCAATCTTTTCTTTTGATTTTAAATCCTCTTTTTAAACTAAATAATGCTGATGCGAAATTCATTATTTATTCTCCTTTCCTGATTTTAAAATTAGTTCCATATAGTTATCCATAGTTATAGAATCTATGTCTATTGTGGATAATTCTTTATTACTAGCGGTACGATAAAACGGGTAATATATTATAACGGCACCATAATAATAACTTGATGATGAAAGATAATCGTTATATTTTTCAACTTCCTCTTTCATCATATCTTCCTTATTACCAGATTTGACATTTTCATTAATCCATTTTACATTCTCCATAAGCTCTATCTTTTTATTGCTTATGGCATTATCCACACTCGTTGGGAAGAATACAGTTGCCAATACCGTAGTTAATAGTATAAATCCTACATCAAATCCGATAAAAGTTAAAATTGTCTTATTATCTAATCCACCGCTACATATTCCTTGTATAGTAGATATTATTATATAGCAAGTTAATCCAAATAGAAATATGATGACCATTTTATTCAATCCTCTCTTTCTTTTGTACGATTTCTGCAAGATCTTTTTTATTTACCATAGCAACTATCGGTATACTATTCGGATCTATTGTGAACTCGCGTTCAATCCATGTAAAATCCTCGGATGTTATCATGCTTGCGTTTCTGCATATATTGTGCATCTTGTAATTGAACTCCTCAGCATCAGTCTTAGCGTAATCTGGGTAGCCTTGCTTAATATGACTGATCATACACTGTATAGTGCCATAGTGCATACATGATACTTTTGCCAATATCTTATCTTGGCTATTTTCTACAAGAGCCCATATCGAAAGTAATGCGATTGCTATGAAGCATAATGTAAGTAATAAATCTTTTACTATAAATATGGAGCATATAATACCAAATAGTGATATTAATATGAATGCCCATAATATCATTCTGATTCACCTCTTTTCTTTTTCATAATATCTTTAATATCATCACTTCTAATGTAGAAATCCAGAATGGTTATGTTATTTGGGTATAGGAATAGGATCCTTGTCAGCCAACAGATTTTATCAATATAATGATTATGATCAACAGTTATCGTTTTTACTGCTTCTGGACGATACTTATCAATCATCAAGTCGATTACATCAAGACTCTCTTCTTTTTTGTCAAGTAATTTCTTTCTAATCATACGATGAATACGGCTTTCGAATATCATATATAATAATGACGCTATTGCAAAAATCCAAAAAGCAATGTTTAATGCTAATGAACTTCCGACATAATACATATATAGTGTTAATACAAAACAAACTACCAGCATGATTGACATAGTTAAACCTCTCTTTCGATAGTCTCCGTGAGAATGCTTCTCATGGCATCTGTTTTATCATTTCCTGGAATTGGAAAAAATACTCCATCTAAAGTTGAAGATTTTTTAATAGCTTCTTTAAATGCCAAAGCTACTTCCATTGGATTTTGTCCAAATACTCCAGTACCATAAGCCCCAGCTACAAGATATCTAATATTATTGGCTGTACAGATATCAATGATAAATTTTACTCTTTTCATAAGAACTCTAAAATTCTCTTCTTCTAACTCACTTTTATTATTTTCGGTTAGATTAAATCTGAGATAAGTTCTTTTGTTAGGAGCTGCACATGTTATAATATTTGTAAATCCAGTAGGTATTAATTCTTTAAATTCATTAGTACTATAATCTGTTACTACACGTGGAGTGTATAATGCAGCATCTGTATACAATCCTTTCATTAACGCCTCTTTATTCTTATTATAATATTCTGGAAATTGTGATAATATTTCATATAGATTTGTAGCATGACATATGGACTCTTCTTGAGCAGAACTTCCTTCAATATACATTCCACCTGGGTTTTTATATGATGCAAAATTTAAAAGCGCTACTCTATTCCAGTTCCATGAATCATGTGATAACTGAAAAAGGAAATTGTTGATACATCCGATGCTAGTAGCATCAATAAATTTAATGACGATAGATGGCATGGAACTTAGAAAAATCTCATCTTTTAATTTTGGTATACTGTCTCTATACATTATAGCATTACTTACACTATATCTTGTATAAGAGTCAAGTTTTTCCTCCATTATCGTATGATGATTGATAGCTAATCGTTTCATCTCGTTTCGATGCTCAAAGTAATTCATTTTGAATCCTCCTTAGATTGTAATATTTATCCTACATGTAAAATGAAATATCGTTTCTAAAGATATTTTGATTGAAACTATATATCATAATTGTAGCATATTGAAATAATATGCAATTAAAATACAAAAGTAAAGGAGGTATAATTGATGTATGGATATGCACCGTCTGGTGTTTCATCAAGTAGCAATATGTCAGATAGTGACAGAATAGCTGAAATTTTAGGAGATGAAATACTAGATCAAATAGCGAAGTCATTAGCAGACTATTTACAAATTGCAAAAGTCATTGTCCCAGATCCCGGGCATGAAGAAGAATTCGAGAAAGCAGGAAAGCATATTGAGAAAGCTATTAAGAGAATTAAAAATCGTACAAAGCTTGATAAGTATTTCAATCTTGATTATCTCGAAGAGCATCCAGAAATAATTAATGATCTGAGATGATGAACAAAGTATATGTGATGTATTTAGGTAAAGAACTTTATGCATGGACTAGAGAGAAACAAAAAAGGGATCAGTTTATAAACTTTAGAACACGTAGGTTTTATACCTTTAAGCATGAATTGGATATTGAAGAATATTCAGAATTTGCTGAAAAATATCACTCAAAGGAACTTGTAGAAACTACTATTCATATCGATGGTAATCCTTATAAAGTAGCTACTACAAAAGATGAAGATAGCCAGTTTAATGGCTATCTTGATACTATCGTAGATAATTATTCAGATGCAATAGAACGATTGAAACGTGGCATGGAAGATTCAAAAATATATAAGATTCTTACAGAAATCGATCCTGTGCTACAATCAGTTGAAGATTCATATACATCTGAAAAAATTGCATGTGCTGTAGTTGACATGAAAGAAATAGATATTTTCTACGATATGTTTTCGGATACATTTTAAAAAAGTTGAACACCCAATACTAACCCTAAAAAATAAGGAGGATTTAGAAATGAGAAACAAAGATAACAAGGTAGTTGTAACAAATGAATTAATGAATATCAAAAATTTCTTTGCATGTTGTAGAGATCATAGCTGGAATGTAGCAAAGAAGCATGTAAACAAGGTTTATCATTTAGGATGTGATGATCTTAATCAGGTAACCCAGACAATGATTGAAGGTAGAGAATGTAATATTCTTTATATGCTCCCTCATGTCTATAAGGGCGATTGGAAAAATCTGAAGAAGCTTCCGTATATCGAAGAGTTAGCTAAACGTACAGATCTCAAGGATTATAAGAATGATCTTTCAAAATTAATCAATGAGACTAACTTCGTATATAGAGAAGAAGTAAATATCATTGGTCCTGTGAAAATAACAGATAACAGATCTGGATATAAATATAATCTATTATTTGTACAGCTTCCATATGTTACTGAAGATGCGGATAAGATTGTAAACGGTAGAAGCTTATTTAGAGCATCGGCAGATGTTAATAAATCTATGGATTGGAGTCAGTACGATGATGTATTCAAGCATTATATTGTTAATACTAACTTTGCTCCGATACAGGCTATTAGATCATATCTCATGACAATTACATTAGCAGCAGCAGTTAAGTATGGAATGCTTGAAGTTGTAGTTCCTAGTTCTGAGTATGTATGGAGACTCATTGACAATGATATTAATTATTTACGTGATGCAAAGAATTCATATGCATCGGTTAATGGATGGCAGAATACATTAGGATATGTAATCAATTCTTGCCAGGATATTAATATCGGACTTATGGATATTCATATCGTAAATGTAGATTACATTTCAGATACCACAACCATGTTTAATTATGATTGTGATGGTAACGCAGTTTATCCAGCTCCAGTTAAGTTCAGTTTTAGTAGAGATAAGAAATCCCCTACTATTTCAGATGAGCCAAAAACAACAGAAGCTTTAGCAGATGTAAAAGTTACAGTCAATAAGGACACTCTCGATGAGACTATTGATAAAGCTGCTAAGAAAGAAAATCTTGACTAAATGATATTTTAAGTCAAGATGATATAATATAGAAGAGATAAGTATGGAGTATTACGTTTTCATACTTATCTCTTTTTTATATTTCGTTTAACTATCAAATAATAAATCTAAGGAGGATTTAAAGAATGAACAAAAACAATGAAATTTTGGAAGACAAAATATGGGATCCTATGAATGGAAATGTCCCTATTAAAACTATGGAAGATTTTAAGAAGTATACTGACCCATTCTTTTGTAAACCTATTGTAATTGCAAATGAAATGCGTACACGAGAAAATTACCTTAGTACAGTGACATATTTACAAAATGTACTTATTAGCTGCTATGAAAAAGAAGTATGTACAGATAATGATCCACATTTTAAATTTAGAAATTATCCAGTACAGTTTAAGTTTTATGAGCATGATAGTGTAGTACATGAGTTAACATACAAGCTATTTGTATCCAATATTATATTATGGATACCATTTGCTAGATTTGGTGATTTTGCAGATCTCATGGATGAGAAGGTTATTTTGGATAATCCGGAGAAAGATGTACCTGGTGGAAGTTTTGATGCATGGAGAAATAAGAATATAATTGATAGAATTAGAGAGAAAGGTCTTACAACATCTTATCTCAATGAAGATTTCTCTGAAGAAAATCATTACTATCAGAAGAATGCAATTGGATTATCAGTGATTATGGGTACTTCACTTGATATGCATGATATCTTTGTATATTATGATGATGAAGATATTCATCCTATTATGGTTGGTATCGAAGATGTGTCAAGACCTACTAATGAAACTGAGCAAGAGATTAGGCATAGAGAAAAACTTCTCACTGAATTTATCATAAAAAAATATCCAAATGATCCATTAGCACGAATGCTTAAAGCTGGTGGTCTGATAAAGACAAAACAGCTTATGGAGTTACTTGGATCTGTTGGATATATGGCAAACTCATCGGGTACTACTATTCCGATCGCGGTTAGAAATAGCTATATCAATGGAGGTCTTACAACACCGTCTGCACAGTACATTGGTACCACTGGTGCATATAAGGCATTACTTAATAATAAATTTGCTATGGGTAATGTAGGATATTTTGTAAAATCTATCGTAATGCTTTGTGAAGCTTTAAGACTTGATAAAGACGTTTACGATTGTAAGACAAGATATCTTATCCCTTATCATATTAAGAATAAAGCAATGCTTGCTAAGTGTGTAAATAAATTTTATGTATTTGGACCAGAAGATACTAACTATAAGTATGTAAAACCAGATGATTATGATCTGATAGGTAAGGTTATTTGGACACGCAATGTTATCACTTGTGCAGCTGGAGAAAATCGTTGTTGTCATATATGTATGGGCAGAAATGCTGGTACTATGAGAGTACTTGATTCTATTGGTGCATTCCTCGGTGAGGAAACTGGTAAGGATATGGAGCAAAACATCTTATCTACAAAACATCTTTTAATTACTAACTCGATTGGTATGAATATCTCACAGGATAGAGAGTATTTCAAGATAGTAGAATCGGAGATCTATCTTAATTTAGATGCTTTTAGCGATGATGATGATTTTGAATACTATGCTCTTAGTTTTAAAATGGATGAGATTGAAAAAATGGAAGAGATGGATGATGATTCTCTCTATAATACCTATATCAATACTGGTAAAATAGATATAGTAAATACTAGAACTGGTGAAGTTACAACAGTACAGTTTAATCTCGATGATAAGAAAAAAACAATACCTCCAATCTATATCGATGAAGATATATTCAAAATGGCGAAAGATAGAAAGTCTAAGAATATGGTATACTTTAAAGATATAGATTCAGAAAGTAGAGTATTTGTATATGACGTTATCAATAATGAAGTAGCTAAGAGAATATACGATTTTAGAGCTTTTATTTGGACTAAAAAGGCACAGAGTGGAAACTATTCAATTTATGATTTAGGTCAAATCATTCTTGAATATTTCATTGACGCTAGAGTAAGTGCAAATATTGTAGCTGGTGAGGTATTACTAAACCGATTGATCAGATCAGAAAGAGATCCGTTCCACAGACCAGATTTTACAGCAGAAGAATTAGAACCGTTTACACTCAGTACAATTCAAAATTGCTTAAAGAATAATGGATCTATGACTACTGGTATTGCTTTTGAGAATATCAGAAGACAGATTCTTGCAGATAATTATGCTGATAGAACTGAAGAATCTTCTAACGATTATTATTTCCGAAAGTATGTACCTACTCCAATGAAGTATATCAATTTTGGCAAATATATGAAGAATAAAGATAACTAAGTAAAATAGTGCGATAGTGGCTAATAACCGCTATCGCACAGATATTTAATTTAATGAAGGGAGTAATATTAATATGAAATGGAAAATATTTCCACTTACTAAACAAGAAGCAGCAATAGACATCTGTACTGGGTATGCATATGCTTTATTGAATAAAGACAGATGGGTTTCTAGTAAATATGGGCAATATTCACCAGAAGGTCATAATGCTGTCGATATCGAAAACTTTGTAATCAATGGATCAGTGTATTCGCCATTAAAATCATATTTTAATGAAGATGATGACACTGCATTATGGATTGTAAAACCTGTTAATAATGCCAAAGAAGATAAAGAATATATCATAAATAATCTTAAGAAGTATGGACTGACAATTAAAGGAGTTACAGACCAGCCTACTGATAAGAAGGATAAGTATATACAGCAGCAGAGACTTTTTAGAGATATATATGATAAGACTCATAAGCCAGGTAATAATATAGGTACTGAAGGTAATACCAGTACCAAAAAAGAATAAATTAATAGGTATAGCTAGATAACTTCTAGCTATACCTATTTTTTTATCCAAATACTTTGATATCGACATCTGATATCATACCAAGTTTAGCAACTCTTTGAGTTACATTGTCAATAAGTTTATTATCAGTTCTAACAAATACTGGTTTACAAGATTTCTGAATCACGTCCACAATAATATCAGAATATCCTTCATTTGCAGGTATTACAATATAATCACTAGTAACGCCTTCAAGGTGTGCCCATCCTTTATTATTGGCAATAGATTCTAAGATCGTATCATTATTCTCATTCAATTGCCTATACATTGATGCATATCCAGTATCCATGTTATTAGTATACCAAATGTAAGTCATATGTATTTCCTCACTTTCTTTCTTTTTTTCTAAAACGTATTAAGTATTTGTAGTATGCCATATGACTTTTCCTACCCTGAGACATTTAAATAATTTAGACTTATGAAAGGATGGTTGAGATTTGTGATAGATTACGGTGATTACTCATACTGGGATGGATTTAACTTTATAATGGAAGCCAACGAATCATCTTATTTGTTTAAAGATAATATCTATCCTAATGTAGAAGCAGTTCTATCAACCCCACAGGGAAATAGAGACTTTAGGGAAATGGTACGTAAGTATATTGATAGAAACGCTGCTAAGTTAAATATGGCAGGACCTGTATATTTGGTTCCTTTTACAGATAATGACAAAAATGGATATTTCAGATTATTTAATTTAAGTAAAGCTGACGTTGTTAAAGTAATTACTGATTACACTAAATCAGTTACGGCTATGTCAGATTGGAAATTGATGCGTAATAATCCTATTTTCTTTGTGTTCTATTGCTGTATAAGGTACTATACTCTTATTAATAATGATAGTGGAGTTAATACTGCATTGGCAATATATGCTTTAGCAGCATTTCCATCTGTAATGGATAAGTATTTTAAATATGGTGCTAATCCAGCCGTTATGCAATATACTATTGATCATATGACTGAAAAGTTCATGATTAAACAGAAGCATACTCTATTAGCTACATTATGTGCTTCTATATCAAATTCATATCAATTCTTAAAAGATGATTTTTCGGATATGGAAGATATCAAGGTAACAAAATTCATTCAAAGAATTCGTAATGATCAGAATTCAATGATGAAGAAAATTAAGAATGAATTTAATAAGAATTATGATAATAAAAAAGCCATAAGAATACAATCCGATGCATTTTCAGATACTGGTGATCTAGTAGTAGATAATGATAATGATAGTACTATTATAGAAAGAATATCTAATAAAGTTACAATAGCTATTATTACAAATGGTGTAGATTTAGCTAGAGCAGAAGCAGCTGGTAGAATAGCTGGAATATCTCTTTCTGAATGTAGACTATATTTAACCAGAGTATTTACAGAGGATAAGGTAAAAGAAATTAGTGAATTTATAGATTCTATCATGTATAAATTTATTTATGCTGATAGACATAAAGAAAGTGAGATTAATTCAAAGTCTTTTTTAATTTGGGCTTCTGAATTATATAGAAAGACTAATTCTGATGATGATAATATAAGACGAATTAAACAGACTCTCGATAAATGGGGCGATGAAATTGGAATACATGCTAAATTCCAAAGAGAAGCTACTCGTAATTGCTATAAGAGAGCTATATTCCTTTATATTATAATGATCATACAAAAGAACAATAACTAATTTACACATAAATTTAAAGCATTATAATTGTGCTTAATATTAAATATAGAAAGGAATACTATAATGGCTGATAATAAAGTTAAAGTTTTAACAGTCGATGGTCTTGCATATTACCATACAAAGGTAAAGAAGGCCATTAAGGATTCTGAAGCTAAGTATACTAATGCTGAGCCGATTGTTGCTCCTATCGGTGGTGTAAAAGTTGGCGAGACTTTTGATAACGTACCAGTTGCTGATATGCTTACCAAGATTCTCTATCCATATACTAAGCCAACTATTAATACTATGGCAGCTACTGCTACTGGTGGTGTATTTGAGAAGGGTACTTCTGTAAGTATCACTGCAATGAGTGTTATTGTTGGTAAGAAGTCATCTACATTAGCTAAGGTTGAATTCCTTAACGGATCTACAGTAGTAGATACCATTAGTACAGGACTTCCTGTAAGTGGTACTGCAACTATCAAGAGCACTAAGACATTTGCTATAACTACTAATAGTACATTAGCTGCTAAGGTATATGATTCCGAGAAAACAGCGGGTGTTAGCACTGTAAATGGACCGTCATATACTTTCGTAGATCCATATTTCTATGGTGCCGTACCAGCAGCTACAGCAATGACATCTGAAGCTATTAATGCACTTACTAAGAAGATTGAGACTAAGGGTGCTAAGAAGTATGCATTTAGTGGCGTTAATAATGCTACTATGGTATTTGCTTATCCGAAGTCTTATGGTGTGCTTAAGAGTATCATCGATCCAAATGGCTTTAATTTAACTGATACATTTACTCGTACCGAAGTTAATGTCACAGTTAAGTCTGGAGAAGTGCCATACTATGTTTATAGAAATGATGCATCTACTGTCGATAATGGCTACACGATGACATTTAACTACTAATCGGAAGGAGGGAATAAGTTATGGCATTTGCAAATAAAAAAGGTATTACAGTTACGTCTGGATTTAAGCTTCAGGCAGCGACTCCGCTTGATGCTCGTGCTAATGTTCAAACCCTTGCCGATAGAGATGAGCTTGTTACATTAAACGCAGCTTATCCGGGTCTGGTGGTTTATGTAGAGGATACTAAAATCCTTTATGTATATAACACAGACAAGACTTGGTCTCAGGTAGCAGCAGCTGATGCTCCTAGCATTGGAACTATTTCCGATGATGATATTAACACGACTTGTGTATAATACTTAAATAATCAAAATACTCAGGGTATCTTAAATGATACCCTGAGTATTTTTTTTTTGTTGGAATCTATATTGTAGATTACAAAATCATAAGCGATAACCCATTTTTATGGGGCGTTATATATCATAAAATTGAGCCCTATGAATTATTAAATTTATAATGGCTTAAGTGATACACGAAAGGAGAAAGAATATGTCAGAACACAGACAATATGACGAGAAAAATGAACTTCTCGAGAAAGACAAAGAGATTCAAGGAATCCGAAAAGTAGGATTATCTGGATTATCTTTACCGGGTAATAATAGTGCCATGCGTGCTATTATGTTTAATGCACATCAAAGGCAATGCTTAACACCTTTAAGACCAGAAATTGCAAATTTATCTACTGGAGTTGAGAAGGTAATAGCAAAGATATCAGCAGAAGAGTGTTTAGCAAAAGATGATGGTGTTGTAATCAATAAGATTGTAAAGTATGAAGGAATCATCGATAATCCGACTCATTATATCTTATTCTTCTATAATAAGAAAAAGGATAAGTATAGCGTTAAAGAGATATCTGAAGTTGAAAATCTTACAGAAATCTACGGATATCAGTATAACACAATAGGCGCTGATAAATTAAAAATAGGAGATAAAGTTAAGAAAGGATATCAGTTAGCAGTACCAACTTCATATGATCCATATGGTAACTGGAGATATGGTGTAAATGCACATACTTATTATTGTCTTGATCCAAATACAACTGAGGATGGATGTAAAATATCACAATCGTTTGCAAATAGAATGATGTCTGTATCAGCTGATAAGATTGATATGATGATAAATGATAATGATTATCCATTAAATTTGTATGGTGATGATGAGAATTATAAACTTTTCCCAGATATCGGTGAAACTATTTCAGAAGGTATTGTAATGGCTACTAGAAAGATGGTTCATAGTAGATATATGTACGATTTTAGAGAAGATACATTACAGGAACCAAGTCTTTCTGATTGTGTATATACAGAAGATGAAAGAGCTAGTATTATAGATGTCGAGATCTTTAATAATAATAAAGAATTGAAAAGAAGTAGAATCAATTCTCAGATATTTAAATATCTTGATGCACAGACAGAGTTCTATACAGCTGTATATAACCAGTGTAAAGAAATCACGGATAGTGGATCTAAATATACACAAGAAATTGAATATCTTAAAGGTAGATCATATAATATGATTGAAGAAGATAAGATGTGGAGACGTGATGATAAATCTTTTAATGGTGTAGTCGTTAGAGTATATACAAAAAAGTATGATCCTGCAGAAGTTACTAGAAAGATTACTGGACGTCATGGTAATAAATCAGTAATAGCAGAAGTTGTACCAGATGAGTATATGCCATATACTATAAATGAAGATGGTTCTATCACAAGAGTAGATTTAATCGAGAATGTACCTGCTCTTGCTAATAGAACTACAGGTGCTGCACTTCTTGAAATATATCAATCGTTCTTAGTAGAAAGACTAGTCATCCATATGCGTAATCCTAAAAATGGATATACAAGAACTCAGATGGAATCTGAATGGTTTGAATTATTAGAGACATTAAACCCAGAATTTGGTATCAATCAACGAAATGATTATAATGCGTTAGATGCCGATGCCAAAGATAAATTCTGGAATGGTGTTTTGTACGGTAATGTACATCCTGTACAATGCTTACCATATGAGGAATCTGGAGATCCTTATAAGGATAATAAGATTTATGATAGCTACCTATTCTCAAGACTTTATAGAGCTGGTAAAGATAAAGTATGGGCACAACCTGGCGATCTTTATGTAAAGGATAAGGATACAGGTCTTCTTAGAAAGGTTATGAAGCCTGTATGTCTTGGTACAATGTATATCATGAAACTTAAGCAGGATGGAAAGAAGCAGCTTTCTGTAAGATCTACAGGTGCAGTAAATTCTAAGAATTTACCTGAGAAATCTCATAAGAATAAGATTCATCAAGAAAGACATTCATCCACTGCCGTACGTTTCGGTGAATCAGAAGCATTGAATTTCACATGTGGAATGTCAACTGATGATATTGCATATTTCCAAGCTTTATACAGAACTTCACCAGAAGCTAGAAAAGATATGCTAGAAGGTATCTTAAAGGGTGATAAATATGCTACGGTACCAAAAGAATATGAGAATTTAGTCGCTGTATATAATAGCGTAATTTTCAAATCTCTTGGTATTGAAATGGTAGAATATGATAAAGATAATGAGATTACTGAGGTTGAAGATACTATTTGTGAATCTGCTTATGATAAGCGTAGTGATAGCTTTGTACTAGAAACTCCGGCTGAGACTATGTATAGAGAACGTAGAAGAGAAGCCGAAGATTATATAAGTAAATGGCATCCAGGAATTGATACACTAGAATTTGAAGAACTGGTAGATGCTTATATGGAAGATCACAATAGGTTTATTACAGAACCAAATGTTGATAAAACCAAAGTAGTTCAACTTATGGATATTGAAGAATCTTATGACCCATCTGAGAGATTTGTATTTCCAGATATCTGGAATGATCCTAGTGAGGATGACGAATAATTAATTATGAGATGTAGGTAACTTGTTAGAATAAGTTACCTACATTTTCACTGTCTTTGGACAGGTACATAATTCACTTATAATTGGAGGAAACTAAAATGAATATTGATAAACTTTTGAATACATCTATGAATTTTTTACACAATTACATTGCTATTGAGGATGAGAAATATTTTATTTTGATAGATGAGGGTATTAAAAATGGAATGTTAAGAGTATACGAACTTAGTGCACAGGATGATATTGTCTTTGATAGAGGATCTGACTCTATCGCATATGTTAGAATACAGCCTGGATATGAATTTACATTTAGATCTGGTAATGAGATTCCTAAAAGCTATATAACGGGAATGACACGTTCTGTACATGTACTGAAAGAGTCA
>ERZ839823.2304-NODE-2304-length-15112-cov-2.761772_pt1 | contig 15112 bp, 11 predicted proteins | sample MGYA00519862_ERZ839823 | MGnify/ENA primary metagenome ERZ839823 (study PRJEB31850, sample SAMEA3708853) | human gut metagenome | biome: human gut; feature: human-associated habitat; material: faeces | place: China | collected 2014 ...
TCGTTGATTTTCCCGACGATGTTTCCGTCAAGTCTCATGAGAACGCGCGCGGCGAACTGCTTCGCGTACGCGTGAACCCGGAAGACATCGGCCGTGTGATCGGCCGTGGCGGCCGCACCGCCAACGCGATTCGCACCGTGATTCAGGCACTGTCTGACCACAAGGTCCGCGTTGACATCATGGACGTCCGTCGATAACCGATAAGGAACGATTCACAGCATGGCACAGCAAGACATGCACGACGACCCTCAGCAGCTCGAGTTGCTGAGGGTCGCTCGTATTGGCCGCGCACAGGGCCTGAAGGGCGAAGTCACCGTGCGCCTGTACACCGATGATCCCGAGTGGCGCTTCGAGCCGGACTCCGTGCTCTACAGCCAGGATGGCGAGACCGAGTACATCGTCGAGGGCTCGCGCACGTTCAAGGATCGTTGGATTCTCAAGCTTGAGGGCGTCGACGACCGCAATGCCGCCGAGGCCCTAAACGGTGTCGAACTCTACGGCGAGGTCGACGATGCGGAGGACATGCTCGAGGCCGACGAATGGTATCCCAAGGATCTTATTGGCCTTGAGGCCCGTCTAGTCGAGGGCAACGGTCTGGGACTGCCCGCCGGCCAAGTGGTCGGCAAAGTGGTGGATGTGATCGACTCCCCCGCCCAATCCCTGCTCAAGATTCGTTTGACCGAGCCGGTGGTAACCGGCCAGAATTCCAAGGGCGAGGATGTGGTCGAAAAGACCGCGTTGGTCCCGTTCGTGGAGGCCTTGGTCCCCGACATCGATCTGGAGGAGCAATATCTCACGCTCGATCCGCCCGGCGGCCTGATTCCGGGCTGCGGCGTGATCTGACACATAGGGGGGGGCGCTGCGCATGCAGCGCCCCCCCCTATGTTCTGTCGGTTCCCAAAAGGGCGCTCCACGCCATGGGTCATATCCATCCACGGCGTGGAGCGGACCGGACGGCCGCCGTCCGCGTCACCGGGCCGCCGCGGTGACGCGCCCCATGAAACGATCCAGGAATTCCGGCACATCGACGCCCAAGGCGACCTGCGTGTGTTTGTCGGGGTCCTGAAGCCGTGAACGATCGCCGATGGTACGGCCTCGGAACGGGCCCTCGAGATCGACTTGCAAGTTGAACCCGAAGGTCGTGACCAGCGATGGGTCGAGCGCGGCGGCCACGGCCAGCGGGTCGTGCAGTCCACATCCGCGAATCTCCGGCTGGTTCTTCAGGTAGAAGTCGATGTAGTAGTCGGTCATGGTGACGAGAAAGTCGCCGGCTGGCGTCCCCAGAGACGCCCATTCATGGGCTTTCTCACGAGTGAGCGCGGTCTGGTGGGTCACGTCGAGGCCGATCATGGTGGTGCGTGCGCCACACTTGAACAGATAGTCTGCTGCCTCTGGGTCTTGGGAGATGTTCGCTTCGGCGGCCGGGCTTACATTGCCGGGCAATGTAAGGGCACCGCCCATCAACGTCACGTTCACACCGGAATCCTTCAGGTCCGGAGCGTTGCGGAATACGGTGGCCATGGTGGTCATCGCGCCCGTAGGCACGATGGTCAGGTCCGGGCCGTATTCGCGCGCGGCGGTGATGATGAAATCGACCGCCGAGCCTGGTGCTTCCGGAGCGCGCGGGGAGTCGGGGATGATTGCGCCGCCGATGCCGTTGGGATGGTGGACCGCCACCGAGCCGGGAGTTGGTGACCACGAAGCGTCCGTTTGCCAGCCGTCCGCGCCGCCGTTCTGCCAGCGCGCGTAGGCCTGGGCCCGCTCGTCTGGTGTGGTGCCACGCATTTTCGGCAATGTTGCCGGGGCGATGGGATGGTCGACTCCGGGATAGACCGGAACGTCGTCACGGCCGAACAAGTGCAGTACCGCCAGCGCGTTACGCGCGGCCAGCGGCACCGCGACATTGCCGTAGGTGGCCGTGATACCGATCAAATCGATCTCGTCGGCACTGCCTAGGGCATATGCGATGGCGAGCGCGTCATCGATGCCGGTATCGAGGTCGAGGATGAGTTTTTTGCGCACAATTATCTCCTTGTGGAACTACCCGGGACTACTCCGGCGACTACCCCTCAGTCTCGCTACGCGAGACAGCTCCCCTGACAAGGGGAGCTGAGAAAGTTCAGCCGAGCTTGGCGAGTTCTTCGGGGGTGAGTTCGAGCTGGTCGGCCTTCAGGGAGTCGAGGATGGTTTCGGGACGGTGCGCGCCGGGAATCACGAACATGTGGTCGCCCTTGGCGAGCTCCCATGCCAGCACGACCTGCTGGTAGCTCACGCCGTGGGCCGCCGCGACCTCGCGGAACGGGTCGAACTTGGTCTCATCATAGGGGTGACGGTAGCCGCCGAGCGGGCTCCAGCACACGAAGGCCAAGCCAACCTTGGCGCAGTAGTCGAGCGTGTCCTGGGTCTCCAGGTGAATCGGCGAGTACTGGTTTTGCACGGCCACGAGCTTGTCGCCCAGAATGCCGCGCGCAATGTCGATTTGCTCGATGGAGGCGTTGGAGATACCGGCCTCCTGCGCCACGCCCTCGTCCACCAGCTGCTTGATGGCTTCGACGGACTCGTTGTACGGCACCTTCGGATCGGGGCGGTGGAAGTACAGCAGGTCAATGGTGTCCACGCCGAGCGCCAGTGCGCTCTCCTTGCCGCGACGAATCAGGTTCTCCGGGCGACCGTCCACATCCCACGTGGGGCGGCCGTCGGTGAAGTTGCGGAAGTGGCCCACCTTGGTGGCCACCAGCACCTCGTCCTTCGGCCCCTTCCAGGTCTCAAGGGCCTCGCGCACCAGCTTTTCACCGGTCTGTTCTTCGCCGCCGGAGCAGTAGTAGGCCCAAGCGGTGTCGATGTGACGGCAGCCGGCGTCCAGCGAGGCATGCAGGGTTTCGATGCCGACCTCGTGGCCACGATTGTTTTCGATGGTCAGCGGCATTTCGCCGTGGCCGATGGCGGTGGTGGAGAACGGTCCGAGGTTACGGAACAATGCCATGGTGATTCCCTTCAACAGTAATGAGACGGTCTGTGTCCGATTCCAGCGTAAGCAGAACGCTGGATTTACCGCCCGCCGAACGAGCCGCCACCCGAGCCACCGAACGAGCCACCGAAACCGGAGCCGCCGCCCGAGCCGAAGCTGGAGAAATCGCCACCGGAATCAGCGGATGGTGCTGCCGCGCTGATGGTCGAGCTGATGTCAGCGAGTCCGGAGTTCAGCTGCGAGCCGAGGTCGGAGAATCCGCCGGCAAACGACGTGCCTCCGTAAGCCGGAGCTGGGCCGCTAATGCCCGGGTCCATCTGCCCGGCAGCATCGTCATTGTGGCGGTGGCTGTACCAGCCATACGGGCGGTAGTTCCAGTAGAACAACGAGTTGGAGGCGTTGGCATCCAGCCAAGCCGGATCGTTGACCTGAGGATAGGCCTTGGCCAGCTCACGCATCACGCGATCGGAAATGCCAAACGCGGCGGCGTAGACCATATACCAATCCCACAAGGCCAAATCGGCGGTACCACGGTCGGTGAAGTTGGAGAAGTCTTCCATATAACGCTTAAGGCCCAGAGTCCGGCCGGCGATATCCTGGCCTTGGTCGGTGAGCACGGTCACCGCGCCGGCCATCGAGCAGAACAGGCCGACCAGGAATATCGGCAGCTCGATAAGACCAGCCACCGGGTATCCGATAAAGCTGTTGGCCAGCAGCGAACCAAATCCCAGCACGACGGCCAGTACGCCGGGGAGAATCCATTGCCAGCCCACAGAGCGCGTGGCACCCAGCCGCTGGTATTCCATGCTGCATGCACCGGTGAATTTGCCGAGCTCAATATAGCCGTCTTGCCAGTTCTGGCAGGTCGCCTTCATCTGGTTCAGGTCGAATACCGGGCTGCCCACGCGCTGCGAAATGACGATGAGCAGGTTCAGCAGCGCATCTTCCGATTCGCTCAATCCCAACTGTTGCGCGTTGGGTGCCTCATCAATGGCGAGCGGCAGAATCACGATGGTGCTGGTGATGCCTGCCGCATACTGCTTGCCTTGGTCGGCGGCAATCATTTGGCTCAAGCCCACCGGCGTGGCCTGGCTCATGTCGATGCCGCGATACATGTCCGACGGCCCCGGATAGACGGCAATGGCCTTCTTGACGGCGAGCGACAGCATGGTGGCGGTCAGCTGGCGGTCTTCATCGGATTGGCGCGTCGACGGATCGACCACGCGAATCAGACGGGCTGCGGAAGCCGGACTGATGCCGGGCTGGTCGCGCCAGTATTCGACGCTGCCACGGTATTGCGCACGCCGGTTGCTGGAGATCACAGCCCAGATACCCCACGCGCACAACGCGATGCCGAGCACGATGCTGACAATCCAGAACACGAGACGAGCTCTGGCAGCGAATCGTTGCTTGTCGAGCCAGCGCTGCTGTTGCTTATATTCGTCCTGTTTCAGGTCCTTGAGATGATTGCCGGTTCCCTTGCGGGCGATGCCCTTGGCTTTGGCGGCATCGAACGCCGCGACCACATCGAGGTAGTCGCCATTGTGGATGTTGTAGGCCGTGAACGTGTAGCTGCCGTCGCTGTTGCGCTTGGTTTCCGAAGTGCGCTCGGTGTGCAGCCATGCCCATGAGGTTTTGCCGGTGATGCCGTTGGGGAAGTGGACGGTGCCGGTGACCGTGCCGATAGGCACTTGGTTCTTCTTGCCGAACGGCTCCCATTGGAAGGAGGCCACGTCTTTCCATTTGGTGGCCACATCGTGCATGGTGAAGCTCACGTCGAACTTCATACTGTCGGCCTCGGTGGTGACCGGAATATTCCAGCCGATCTCCACGGTCATGTTATCTTCGGTGGCGGAGGCGCTGGGCTTGAGGCCATCGGTACCGGGCGTGTATGCCTTTGGATGGTCGCTGCCATCGCTCACATCGGCGATATACCAATGGTTGGCGTAGTCACTGTTCCATTCCTTGTCGGAAGAGACGTCACTGGGCAGCTTGGGCTCGCTCTGTTGGGCATAGTCGATGCCGTCTGTGACGTTGCGCACACTGATATCGCTGATATCAGTCAGGGTGCCGGAGTTCAGCGTGTATTGCTGAAACAGTTGCTTCCACGGCTTGGTGTTGTCGTCACTGTCGGTACGTTCACGCATCTTGACGTCGATATGCTGCGTGACCTTCAAATCACCGTTCGCGGTGGCGGTCACATCATAGTCCAGCGTGCGGTAGCTGAGGTCGGCCGAATCGCCGAACGCGGAAGTCCCGATTATCGCCAAGGTGATAACTGCCAACACCACCGTGGCAACAATGCTGACGATTCCGGCGCGAATGAATCGCATCCACATATCTTCCCTCTCTTAAGGCAATACGGGCCCGGCCGGCGGCATACCGGACGGGCCTGGAGCGGGTCAGAACTGGACCTGTGGCACCTGACGGGAGGCATCATCGGCCTCGAAGTATTGCGCCTGTTCAAAGTGGAACAAACCGGCGATGATGTTCGTCGGCACGGTTTCGATGGCGGTGTTGAGCTTCAGGACCACGTCGTTGTAGATCTGACGGGCGTAGGCGATCTTGTTCTCCAGTTCCTTGAGCTGGTTCTGCAGATCCATGAAGTTCTGGTTGGCTTGCAGCTGCGGATATGCCTCAGCCGTGGCTTGCAGGTTGAACAGGGCGCGGGACAGCTGGTTTTCAGCGGCGGCGCGCTGAGCAGTGGTCGTGCTCGGGTTGCTGGCCGCAGCCACTACGCCGGCGCGGGCGGCGGTCACCTGAGTGAAGACTTCAGACTCGTGGGATGCGTACCCCTTGACGGTATTCACCAGGTTCGGGATGAGGTCGGCGCGCTGCTTCAACTGCACGTCGATTTGCGCCCAACCGTTCTTCACACGGTTCTTCAGCGTCACCAGGTTGTTATAGGCGCTGACGCCCCAACCAATCAAGACAACGATAATAACGACAACGACGATGCTGACGATCAGACCAGTACTCACCTATGCTCCTTTGCTGGACCTCGCTGCGACCATTCTTCCATACTCGCACGTTAACAGAAAATTTATCACGGAGTATTCATCGTGCGGACTTGTCTTGTACCGCTTTACCCGCCGTTCTCCCGTCGATCGACCGAAGCGGGAAGTCGCCGCCCAGTCCGACAAAGTATTCCAGCTCGCTCCGTTGCGAGAACGATAATACTCGGCAATACTCGCGTTGAATATGCGAAAGCCCGCCTTGCGGCGGGCTTTGCCGTTTCTCCTACGCACAAATCATTACGCTGCGCGCAGGAAACGATCAGCCGAACCTTCCAGAGATGTAGCGCTCGGCTTCTTCGTTTTGCGGGTTGTTGAACATCGTGATGGTGTCCGCGAAGTACTCGAGGTGACCGGGCTGGCCCACTGCCTTCAGGTTGAAGAACGCGGTGTAGTCGGCGATACGGGCGGCCTGCTGCATGTTGTGGGTCACGATCACGATGGTGTAGTCGCTCTTGAGCTCGTTGATCAGATCCTCGACAGCCAAGGTCGAAATCGGGTCCAAGGCGGAGCAGGGCTCATCCATGAGCAGCACCTGCGGGTGGACGGCCACGGCGCGGGCGATGCACAGACGCTGCTGCTGGCCACCGGACAAGCCGATGCCAGGGTTGTCAAGACGGTCCTTGACCTCTTCCCAGAGGTTGGCACCGCGCAGAGCCCACTCGACCAGATCGTCGGCGTCGGACTTGGCCAGGTGGTGGTTGTTCAGGCGCACACCGGCCAGCACGTTCTCACGGATGGACATGGTCGGGAACGGGTTCGGTCGCTGGAAGACCATGCCGACGTCGCGGCGCACGGCCACCGGATCCACGTCCTTGTCGTACAGGTTCTTGCCTTCGAGCAGCACCTCGCCCTCGACGTGAGCGCCAGGGATGATCTCGTGCATACGGTCCAAGGTGCGCAGCACGGTGGACTTGCCGCAGCCGGACGGGCCGATGAAGGAGGTGACCTTGTTCGGCTCGATGTTGATGTTCACATCTTCCACGGCCAGAAAGTCGCCGTAGTAGATGTTTTCGTGGTTGACGTCAATACGTTGTCCCATGATGTTTCCTTATATTTCCTTGTGTTCTTAAGGCTTAGGCTTAGCGACTGGCTTAGCGTTCGGTCTTGACGGCGAAGACCTTCGCCACGATTCGGCCAATGAGGTTCAGCAGCAGCACGATGACGATCAGCACGAGAGCCGCAGCCCACGCACGTTCCATCGGAATCGTGGTCACGCAGGTGGCGTCGGCGTTGGGCGGGCAGTTCGCGCTGAGCTTCGAGTACTCCTGGTAGACGAACACCGGCAGGGTGGTCATCTGGCCGGAGAACAGGTTCACGTTGGTGCTGGAGATGTAGCCGGCGGTCATCAGCAACGGTGCGGTCTCACCAATCACGCGGGCGATGGCCAGAATGGCACCGGAGACGATGCCCGGCAGAGCGGTGCGCAGCACGATCTTGGTAATCGTGCGCTGCTTGGTAACGCCCAGAGCCAAGGAAGCCTCACGCAAATCGTTCGGCACGATCTTGAGCATTTCCTCGCTGGACTTGACCACGGTGGGCAACATCAGCAGGGAGAGAGCCACGGAGCCTTCGAAACCGTTGATGGTACCGGGGCCCAGCAGAATCGTGAACATCGAGAAGGCGAACAGGCCGGCCACGATGGACGGGATGCCGCTCATCACGTCGACGAGCAGGGAGACCGTGGTGGCGAGCTTGCCGCGGTTCGAGTATTCGACCAGGTACACGGCGCACATCAAACCGATCGGAATGGAGATAACCATAGCGCCAGCGGTGATTTCGAGAGTACCGATGATGGCGTGCAGCACACCGCCGTAACCACCGGACGGGGTCTGGTTACCACCGACCACACCGGTCATGTTGTAGCTCAGGAAGTTCAGGTTCAGGCGCTTGATGCCGTTGACGATAGTGGTCCACAGCAGGGAGATCAGCGGGATGCAGGCGATCACAAACGCCACCGCGATCAGGACCCACATGAAGTGGTCCATGATATTACGGCGCTGGATGGCGGAACGGGTCGGGCGGAAACGATCGAAGTCGATTTCGGGCGCGCCGTCCATCGGAGTCTTTTCAGTGTTCTCAGCAGCAGTCATCACGCAGTCGCTTTCTCGGTAAGCTTACGGGCGATGAAGTTGACCACGAACGTGATCAGGAACAGAATCAGACCAGTTCCGATCAGCGTGGAGACGCCCAGATCGTTGGCTTCAGGGTACTGTGCGGCAATATTCGCGGCGATGGTCTGGTTCTGCGAGGCCTGCAGCAGCTTGATGGAGTAGTTGAGGCCCGGGGACAGGATCATCAACACGGCCATCGTCTCACCAAGCGCGCGGCCGAGAGCCAGCATGGAGGCGGACACGATACCGGACTTGCCGAAGGGCAGCACGGCCAGACGAATCATCTCCCACTTGGTGGCGCCGAGCGCCAGCGCGGCCTCTTCGTGCAGGCGTGGGGTCTGCATGAAGATATCGCGGGACATGGAGGTGATAATCGGCAAAATCATAACGGCGAGCACCACAGCCACGGTGGCGACGGTGCGCGGCGGGTTGGCGGCCGGGCCCTCGAACAGTGGAATGAAGCCCAGGTGGTTGGCAACCCAGTTCCAGAACGGGTAGATGGCCGGCACCAGAATCAGGCCGCCCCACAAACCGTAGATAACGGACGGGATGGCAGCCAGCAAATCGACCACATAGCTCAGCGCGGTGGCGAGCTTCTTAGGCGCATAATGCGAAATGAACAGCGCAATGCCGATGGACACGAAGAAGGCAATCAGCAGTGCCAGCAAAGACACGAGCACAGTACCGAACAACAGCGGGAGCACGTAGCCCCAGAAGCTGCTGGCCTTGCCGCCGGTAAAGCTGGACACGGTCTGGCTGTTGGCGGCCTGATCGCCACCGATGAGTGGCCAGGCGCGGAAGAACAGGAACAGGAACACAGCGGCAAGTACAACCAGGATCAGGATGCCGCAGGCGTATGCCACACCGCGAAACACCTTGTCGGCGGTCTTGCCACCAACTGGCTGCACAGCCGTTTTGTCTTGCGAACTCACGGATTCTCCTTATATAGGGTGGTTATCAAGTATTCAAGTGGTGCGGTTTTCGTCTGTGACGTTGCCAAACCGTTCGGGTCCTGACCCGCTTTAAGCCGCAGCCGTATGGTTTACGACTGCGGCTTAAAGTTGGCGGCGACTGCTCTTACTACTACAGTCTATCGTTCAGTTGTCAGGTCCAGTCCACACGACCCTTGCGGGCCGACGTCATCACTTGGTCTTGATGGCCTCGATGGACTTGGTGATCTCGGACTTCAGGGAGGAGGGCAGCGGAGCGGTGCCGGCGGCATCCTGAGCGGCCTTCTGGCCCTCGTCGGAGGTCACGTAGGTCAGCCAAGCCTTGGCGAACTCAGCCTGCTTGGTGTCCTTGTAGGCCGGGCAGACGATGTCGTAGGAGACCAGGACAATCGGGTAAGCGCCCTCGGCCTCGGTGGCGTGGTTGATCTTGATGACGATGCGGTTGTCACCCTTAACGGTGTCGTCCTGCTTGGAATCCCCAATGACCTTGGAGCCGGCCTCGGCGGAAATCTCGTTGTACTTGTCGCCGACCTTGACGGCCACGGTGCCCAGATCGCCGACCTGAGAGAAGTCAGCGTAGCCGATGGTGCCGTCGGCCTGCTTGACGGTGGAGATCACGCCAGAAGTGCCCTTGGCACCCTGGCCAACCTCGTTCGGCCAGTTCTCGGAGAGGTCGTAGGTCCAGTTGTCAGGGGTGACGTCCTTGAAGTAGGAGACGAAGTTCTGGGTGGTGCCGGACTTATCGGAGCGGTGCACCACGGTGATGGCGGTGTCGGGCAGCTTCAGGTCCTTGTTCTGATCGGCGATGGCCGGATCGTTCCACTTGGTGATCTTGCCGTCGAAGATCTTGGCGATGGTGGCAGCGTCCATGTTGATGTGCTTGCCGGCATCGGAAACGCCCTTGAGGTTGAAAACCACGGCGATCGGGGAGATGTAGACCGGGACATCGAAGGCGGTGCCTTCAGTGCACACGGACTGCTCAACTTCGTCATCGGCAAGGGCCTTGTCGGAGCCGGCCCAAGCGGTGGCACCGGTCAGGAAGGTCTGCACGCCAGCGCCGGAACCGGACGGGTTGTAGGCGATCTTGGCCTCAGGGTTGGTGCCCTGGAAGCCGGCGATCCAAGCTTCAACAGCGGCCTGCTGAGAGGAGGCGCCGGCGCCCGAGAAGTTGCCGGAGATCGGGGTGGACTTGGAAGTGGAATCGGAGGAGGAGCTGTTGTCGGTCGTGGTGGCGGTGTTATCGCCGCAGGCGGCCACGGAAGCGAGCATCACAATGCCGGACAGAGCGGCAATGGAGCGAACGAGGATGTTCTTCTGCATGATTATTACTTAATCCCTCTATCAACTATTCGCGGGCGGCTCAGCGCTGCCCGGTCAATTCATGACAACTACAAGCGTATTGGTGGTTTCAAGGGCCCAAAACCGAAATCAGTAAACAGAAGATGAACACTTGGATGTTTGTGGGCTACGTTGAGGCTACGTAGTTTTTGGAGCGGGCTCGCCTGCGGCGAGTCCACAGCGAGCCCACAATCCACAACAAAAAAAGGCGACCCGAAGGCCGCCTTCCATTTACTCCGCGGGAGTATCGATCTTGTATCCGAGACCGCGCACGGTAGTCAGATACTTGGGGTGCGCCGGATCTTCCTCGATCTTGGAGCGCACGCGCTTGACATGCACGTCGAGCGTCTTGGTGTCGCCCACATAATCCGAACCCCAGATGCGGTCAATCAGCTGGTGACGCGTCATCACACGGCCCTTGTTCTGCATGAGGTATTCGAGCAGTTCGAATTCCTTGAGCGGGAAGAACACGGTTTCGCCGCGTACGGTGACCTGATGCTGGCCAACCTGCATGGCGATATCGCCACACACCAGCGGAATATCGTCATCCACAGTGCCGGAAGCCTGGGCAGTGGCCTGATTGCGACGCATCACGGCACGAATACGTGCCAGCAGCTCACGGAAAGAGTACGGCTTGGTCACATAATCGTCCGCACCAATCTCAAGGCCAACGACCTTATCGATTTCGGCGCTCTTGGCGGTGAGCATAATAATCGGCACACGGCTCTGCTCACGAATGCGGCGGCACAGTGCAGTGCCGTCAATGCCCGGCAGCATCAAATCAAGCAGCACCAAATCGATGCCGCCCTTGGTGAACAGTTCCAGACCTTCCTCGCCAGTGGCGGCGGCGGACACGTCGTACCCCTCGCGTGTGAGCTGGTATACCAGCGGCTCGCGATAGGATTCCTCGTCTTCGACGATAAGAATGCGTGTCATAGTAGCCTTTCTTGGGTATGTTCCCGTGCGCATAGGCGCAAAGTTTTCCGACATTATCGTAACCATTTGTTCTCCGTTAGCCTGCTGTTTCCCGAAAGTACGTAATTGCGTAATTGGGCTACGCGCGGTGTGCGCACCTCGCCCACTGTGTGATTGTGTGGCAATGGAATGGCACCATGTCGGGCACCAACCAAGGCCCTACGCTTGTGTCGACTCGTCCGACCGGGCCTCGTCGTCATCCTCATCCGGGGCGGCCGGCAGCTCGATGGTGAACGTCGACCCCTCCCCCGTACGCGACCAGACCGAAATCCGACCGCCGTTCTCCTGCACGCAGTGCTTGGTGATGGCCAAGCCGAGTCCCGAACCGCCGGTCTCGCGCGAACGGGCCGGGTCGACCCGGTAGAATCGCTCGAAAATGCGGTCCAGCGATTTGGCGGGGATGCCGATGCCCTGATCGACCACGCGAATGGTGACTTTGCCATCGCGCTCCCCCACGCCGACCGCCACAGTGGTGTGTTCGGGCGAGTAATGGATGGCGTTCTCTACGAGGTTCTTGACGGCGGTTTGCATGGCCTCTTTGTCGGCCTTGATCATCGGACCGTTCGTGGCTGGGCTGCCTGATTCTTCCAAGGAACCTTCGCCATCGGCCGGCTCCTCGACCTTCGTGGGTACTGACTGTCCGTTGACACTCAGTCGGATATCCACATGGCGGGAGTCGGCTTGGGTCTGATTGGCGGCGATGGCGGCGCGTGCCACATCCAGCGCGGAAATGCGCCGCGCATCGATCACGCTTTGCGGGCTTTGGGCTTTCTGCAAGTCGATAAGATGATGCACCAGTTCGGTCAGGCGCGCGGATTCCTTGGAGATACGGCCGGAAAAATACCGTACGGCGTCCGGATCATCGGCGGCGTCGGTCACGGTTTCGGCCAGTAGCGCGATGGCACCGGCCGGAGTCTTGAGTTCGTGCGAAACGTTGGTCACAAAGTCACGGCGGACGGCCTCGAAACGGCGCTGCTCGGACATGTCGTTGATGAAGATGGCGTACAGGTCATCGCCGATATCGCCAATGCGCACACGCAAATACAGCGTGTTGGACGGGCGTGACTGGCCGGCCTCCAGTCCTCGGCCATTAGAGGACGGATAGGAATTGCGATTGACCGGCAGCTGAACCTCACGCTCACGCATGCCACCGTCGGCGGCGGCCTGAGTGAGGATGTCCTCGACTTCACGCGAGTTGAGTCGGTCGCCGGAGACTAGGCCGAATGGCACTGAGCCGGGGCTTGAATATTGGACCAGACCGTTGCGGTCGGTGACGATCAGGGCTTCGGGCAGGACTTCAATCAGGCGACGCTCGGTGGGGCGCACGGGCGCATCATCACCGAATAGAGAATGCGTATCCTCGTCGCCGGACAGGTCCTGTTCGGCGGCGAGCCGGCCTGAAACGCGGCCTTTGTTGTAGGCGATGACGGCAACCCACACCAGTATCAGCGCGGCGAGCACCACAATCACGACGATCTGCCAGATATCCATGATTTCCAGAGTAAAACGTGCGAGGCGTAGTGAGATGCCTAAACTACGTAAGTTCGTCTATTGTTCATTTTTGGCGGGACGACATAACAAAATGCTCCCGCTGGCGGGAGCATAATATGGGGAACTCTATTTACAGCTCGTAGTCCTTGTCCTTGCTTTCCTTGATCAGGAACAGAGCGAGCAGAGCGAGGGCAGTCATGATGGCCATGTACCAGCCCACACCGGCAACGCCGAACTTGGAGGTGACCAGTTACAGGCGCTTGACGATGTCGACAGCCAGACGGGCGGCGGTATCGGCGTATTCGGAGATGTCGAACTCCTTGAATACCTCGTAATCGGTGTCGGCGTTGTCGGAAAGGGCACGAATCACCAGTGCCGGCACGTTATTGCGGGCGGCGACCTGTGCCACGGCGGCGCCTTCCATCTCCACGGCGTCAGCCCCGGTGAGTCGGATGACCTCCTCGACCTTTTGGGGCGTGTCCACGAAGTAGTTGCCGGAGGCGATGATGCCGGTGATGTGGGTAATGCCCGCATTGGCAAGCGCCTCGTCGGCGACTTCCAGCAGACGGTCATCAGAGTGGAATTCCTCCACCGGAGCGTCCGCAGTGCCGGGCTTCCACTGGCCTACGAGCCGCATGTCAGTGTCGAGGCAGCGCAGGGTGCCGCCGAGCACCACGTCGTTGATGTGCAGGTGGGTGTTGAGGTTGCCGGCGATGCCGCTGAAAATCACGGCGTCCGGGGCAATCTCGTCAATCAGCAGCTGCGTGGTGGCGGCCGCATTGACCAGTCCCATGCCGCCTACCGTTGCGGCAACCTTGATGACGTCAGAACCGAAGGAGTCGACCGTGCCGGACACGATGTCAAGGCTGCCCTTGGCGGTGTGCGTCACATGCGTGAGCGATTTGGCGATCAGCGCCACTTCCTCATCCAATGCGCCAATAATAGCTACAGTTTTCATACCCATACGTAAGTTCCTTTCACAACACTTTCGGCTCCCCTTGTCAGGGGAGGTGGCCGCCGAATGGCAGGCTGAGGGGTAGAGACGTTTCGTTGCATTGCTCCCGCGAGAGAGCCGATGACGCAACTCAGTGCCAACGCCGTGTGGCTACGGCTTCCGCAAGCTCGCGCAGCAAGGCCTCGGTTTCTTCCCAGCTGATGCACTTGTCAGTAATCGACTTGCCATAGACCAGCTGATCAAGCGGCGCGGCCTTCTGATTGCCTCCTTCAATAAAGCTTTCCATCATGATGCCGGTAATACCCTGTTCGCCAGCTGCAATTCTGCTGGCAATATTGCGCACGACTTCGGCCTGACGATGTTCGTCCTTGCCGGAGTTACCGTGCGAGCAATCAACAATCAGACCATGCGAGGCTGCGGATTCGGCGGGCATTTCGGCGCGTACGTCTTCCATGGCTTTGGCCACGGATTCGGCATCGTAGTTCGGGCCGTGAATCGAGCCGCGCAACACCACATGGCAGTCCGGGTTGCCAAGGGTCTCGACTGCGCAGGCACGCCCCAGATGGTCAATGCCGAAGAACGTGTGCTGCTGAGCAGCGGCGAAGCAACCGTTGACCGCTGCCTTCACCGAGCCGTCAGTGGCATTCTTAAAGCCGACCGGCATGGAAAGCCCGCTGGCCAATTGGCGGTGGATCTGGCTTTCCGTGTTGCGCGCACCAATGGCGCCCCAACTCACCGCGTCCGAGATGAACTGCGGGCTGGTGGGCTCCAGAAATTCCGTGGCGGCCGCCAATCCTTCCTTCAGCACACCAAGCAAGGTTTTGCGAGCAAGCAACAGGCCCTTGCGAATATTGTGGCTGCCATCAATATCCGGGTCGTTGATCAGGCCCTTCCAGCCAATGGTAGTGCGCGGCTTCTCGAAGTACACGCGCATGACGATGAGCAGCTGTTCACCGAGCTCATCTTTCAGCTTGGCCAATCGGCGCGCGTAGTCCAGCGCGGCCTTCGGGTCATGAACCGAACAGGGGCCGACGATGACCAACAGCCTGTCGTCTTGGCCGTACAGGCACGCGCGAATCTCATCACGCGAGTAGGCGACGATTTCCTGAGCCTGATCAGTCAGCGGGAGTTCAGCGAGCACTTGCGCGGGCGTGGGCAGCGGCTCCAACTCCAATACGCGGCGGTTGATGATGCGACTGACACCCGCCTGATCTTCCCAACGCGGCACATCAGTGGCAACGAGCGGGTTCTTCCCCTCCCCCATCGCCTGACGAATGGCGCGAAGCTCTTCTGGGGTGTTCAACGGC
>ERZ839823.2308-NODE-2308-length-15097-cov-2.849887_pt1 | contig 15097 bp, 10 predicted proteins | sample MGYA00519862_ERZ839823 | MGnify/ENA primary metagenome ERZ839823 (study PRJEB31850, sample SAMEA3708853) | human gut metagenome | biome: human gut; feature: human-associated habitat; material: faeces | place: China | collected 2014 ...
TTTTCAAGACACGCAGGTTTTTGATTTCCGTGGTAGACGGATGCAATTTTTCCTGTTCCTTCATGTTAATCATCAGCTCCTTCTTCGTGCAGGTCAGTTTCACCACCAACGGGATGATGACCGGAACGAGCGCCATATAGGAATAGGCTGCAATGGCAATGGGACCGAGCAGGTGGGGAGCCAGTTTGATGGTCGTGAAGATGGCCGTCGGGCCGTCGGCGCCACCGATGATACCGAGCGAGGCGGCTTCCTGCGGTGTGAAACCCATCAGGATGGCTACCAGCAACACGGCAAAGATGCCGAATTGGGCGGCGGCTCCGAAGATGGACAGGCGCAGGTTGCGCAGCATCGGGCCGAAGTCGGTCAGAGCACCCACTCCCATAAAGATGACGGGCGGAAGGAAACCGGTTTTGATGAGCATGTAATAGAGGAAGTTCATCAGGCCGAATTCATGGGCGATGTCGTGCAACGGCATTTCCCAGATGTTGGCTTTGCTGCCGTTGGCCAGCGTGACCATCCCTTGCGAGTCCGCTTGTATGACCCCCATTTCGCCGCCTGGGAAGTTGGCCAGCAACACCCCGAACGCGATAGGCACGAGCAACAGCGGTTCGTACTTTTTCACTATACCTAAATAGAGCAGGACGAAAGCCAGCGCATACATAATGAGGAACGACGGGTCGGCAATGATATTGCTGAAAGCCGTCATCTGGTATAGTTTGTTGAATATATCTGTTAACTGTTCCATAATTTACTGCTTGGCTATTTTCATGATTACGTCGTCTTCTTCCACGGCATCGCCGGAGTTGACCAAGATGGCCGTGATGGTGCCGTCGAATTCGGCACGGATGGCATTATAGGTCTTCATAGCCTCGATGTAACCCAGGATGTCGCCCGCTTTTACACGGTCGCCCGGTTGCTTCGGCGTTTCTTCCGTGTTTTTCACGCGGTAGAACTTGCCTTCCAACGGAGCCGGGATGTCTTCGCCTTCGCCCGTAGCTGCGGCGGGTTGTGCCGTCGGCGCGGCGGACGTCTGGGCCGGTGCGGCTTGTTCTCCGTAGGCGATGTCTACTTTGTAAGATTGTCCGTTTACGGTGACGGTAACGGTAGAAGGCTGTGCCGGTGCGCTTCCTGCGCCGGCCGGTGCGGCGGCAGCCTCGCGTCTCTTTTGCAGGTCGGCCAGGAAGTCCTGTTTGGCCTTGCCGCTCTTGTAAGCCTCATACTGCGACGGGTGCATGGCATACTCGAAGAGTTCCTCGTCGTCTTGTCCCGTGTCCCAACCTTTTTCGGCCATCATCTGGCGGTATTTGTCCAGTTCGTCCGGATAGTTGGCTTGCGGGTCGGTGTCGGAGAACTTCCGTCCTTGTGCTTCGGCCAGTGCCTTCAGTTCCGGTGCCACTTCGCCCGGCAGGCGTCCGGCCTTGCCCAAAATCATGTCCCAGATGTCGTCGGCAATCATACTCCAGCGTTCTTTGCCTTTCTCCATTTGGATGACGTTCATCAAGGCCAGGTTTTTCACATATTGGCTGAACGGAGTCACGAGGCAGGGGTATCCCACCTTGGGCCAGATGTAGGCCACTTCGTCGAACAGCTTGACGAGCAATTCGTCCTGCGTCAGTTCGGCTTGCCCGTGTTTGGCCTTCCATTTGTTGAGCGACTCCAGGTTGGTCTCCAGGTCGGCCATAAGCGAACCCATCATGCCGCCCGGCAGTCCCGGGGCGATGAGCAGGGAGTTGTTGATACGGTTGAGCGGATTGCAGTAGAGTCCGAGGAAGTCGTCCATCATTTCCTGTATCTGCGAGCGTACCTCCATGTAGGCCGCCATATTGATTTCTTTCACCTTGAAACCTGCGTCCTTCAGCATGGCCTGTACGGCCAGGATGTCGGCGTGTCCCGTACCCCATGCCAACGGGGCTACGGCCGTATCCACGTAGTCGCATCCGTTCTTGCACACTTCGAGGATGGAAGCCATGTTGAAACCCGGTCCCGCATGGGAATGGTATTGCACGATGATGTCTTTCTTGTAAGCCTTGATGCCCGCACAGATTTTACCGAGGGTTTCGGGGCGGCCGATACCCGCCATGTCCTTCAGGCAGATTTCGTCGCATCCCAAGTCTATAAGCTGTCGGGCCATGTCCACGTAGTAGTCCACCGTGTGGATGGGCGAGTGGGTGATACAAAGGCTGCACTGCGAAATCATGCCGGCTTCCTTGGCGTAGCGGATGCTGGGTGCGATGTTGCGGATGTCATTCAGCCCGCAAAACGTACGGGTGATGTCCGTGCCCTGCGCTTTCTTGACTTTATAAAACAGGCGGCGCACGTCGGCTGGTACGGGACTCATGCGCAGGCCGTTCAGTGCACGGTCGAGCATGTGGGTCTGGATGCCTGCTTCGTGGAACGGTTTCGTCCATTGGCGCACGGCGTTGTTCGGGTTTTCCCCGAAAAGGAGGTTTACCTGTTCAAAACCGCCCCCGTTGGTTTCCACACGGTCGAAACATCCCATTCTGATAATGGCGGGAGCCACTTTCACCAACTGGTCCACGCGCGGCACGTATTTTCCGGCGCTTTGCCACATGTCGCGGAACACCAGGCTGAATTTTACTTCTCTTTTTTCCATTGTATGTTTTTCTTTTAAATTTCGATGACTGTTTGTGCTTATAAGCGTTCTACCTTGCTTACGCTTCCCTTGCCTCCGGTGATTTGGCTGACAGCCTCCCGGATGACGGCCAGTGTCTGGGCGTCGATAGCCGTGGCCGTACCGGGTGCGGGCTTCCGTTTCGGAGCCACCGTTTCTTCGGGGGCTACTTTGTTGACTATCTGAATCAGCCATTTGCCCAACTGGATGACAATCATAAGGATGATGAACACCGTAACCATGCCCACCACCATGAGTTGTAATGCTAAACCTATGTTTTCCATTGTTTTGGTGATAATTTATTATGTGAATTTGTTCTTTTGTGTCTGTTTCATGTTATTGCCTGCTAAATTACGAAAATTTCTTGTGGGACGGAAGAATAAGTGTAGAAAAATATTCTTAAAAAATGCAATCTCGGTATTTGGTTTGTATGGAGGTTTTTCAGGAGTTTCCGATAACCTTGTTTGAGATAAATGACACGAAAATGTGGCTTTCTGGGACAAAAAGAAAGATAAAGACCGATTTCGGGAAGAAAGAAATCAGCGTAAAAAACACCTTTCGGGCAATTTTTGCTTTATTTTCTATATGTTTTTTTGCATTTTGGGCCGTATTTTGATCTTTGTTAAAGATATTGAGGAATCAAGCACAGCCTAATAATTTTTCGTTGGGCTGAAAAAACATTTTTTTTCTCCGCAGGATGTGGCGAAAACATCTGCCCGACGGTGTGCCGACGGGTAGAAACCGATGTGGGGAAGTGCGTAAATCGCCCTCTTTTTCTCTATTTGGAGGTCGGAAGTTGTCGAAATCAGGATGGCACAATGAAAGGTGAATCCTCTTTGGGGCTTACGTGCTTCTTGCCTGTTTGCGCGTTGTATGCCTCATTCTTGTGCAAGAAGTAAGCAAAAGTTGTGGCGGGGGTGACACGAAGGGTTTCTGCAAATGCGTGAGAATCGTTTCTTTTCTTCGTGTGTGCCTGCATGTCCGGAATATGCGATTCTGAGGAGGCGGAAGTGACAATTTGGCAAAATGATATTTAGACAAAAAGACATAAGAACAGAAAGTTAAGGAGAGACATAAGGACAAGGGGGTAAATGGTATTAAGACATAAGAACAAAAGAACAAAAAGCCTTTTAAGACTTGAAAATATGTTCTTTTGTTCTTATGTCTAAAACATAGATATTCTGTCTAAAAACAGTTTATACCGATGTTCGGGTCCTTATCTTTCCGCTTCGATTTCCACCCCGGCTTCGCGGCAATCGGCCCCCATAGGTGGATTTTCCTTGGTCAGGGTCAGACGGATGCGGCTGATGGAAGGGAAGTCGTCGAAGAGTCTTTGAAGGATTCTTCCCGCCACGTGTTCCAATAATTTTGAAGGGATGTCCATTTCCGTCTTGATACTTTCATATAAGTCGGCATAGCTCACTGTGCCCTCCAACCGGTCGGTCTGCATGGCCTCGTTGAAATCCGTGTCGGCTTCTATCCCGACGTGGAAGTAAGCGCCTGTCAGTTGTTCTTGCGGATCCACGCCATGGTGGGCATAGAAACGTACGCGGGGCAGCAGGATGCGGCTGTTCTTCACTTTCATAGAGCCTATCCGCATCTGGAGGCGCCGCAGTGCTTACAGATGAGGCATCCTTCTTGATATACCAACGATTCGTGACCGCAGTTCGGGCATTTCATGCCTTTGGCTTCCGTGCCGTCCGTGATGTATTTCTTCAGGGCACGTTCCACACCGTTTTTCCAAGTGTTGATACTTTCGCTTTCCAACTGTAGCGAGCCGACAAGCTTGATGACGTGTTCGAGCGGCATGCGGTAACGCAGCACACCGGAAATCAGTTTGGCGTAGTTCCAATATTCCTTGTTGAACTTCTCGGAAAGCCCTTCCACGGTGGTCTTGTATCCTTTCTTGTTTTCGAATTGGAAGTCGTAACGTTTGTTGCCGTCTTCGTCCGTATTCTTGATGATACGTCCTTTCATGACGCTTTTCGGAAGGACGATTCCCTCGTCGTCATCCTGAATACCCGTGAAGATTTCGTAGGGATAGCCGTTCAACAGTCCGACGAAAGCCACCCATTTTTCTTTGTTGTTCTGGAAGCGTACCACGTCGCATTCCAATACCTGCGGACGTTTTTCCGTCACTTCGGGACTTTTGCAGGGAAGTTCCGGTTGTTTTTTCTCGTTCTTCACGGAAATCATCACGCCCGAACGCGAACCGTCGCGATAGATGGTACAACCCTTGCATCCCGAACGCCAGGCTTCCACATAGAGTTGGTTGACCAGTTCTTCGTCCACATTGTTCGGCAGGTTGACCGTCACGCTGATACTGTGGTCCACCCACTTCTGGATGGCTCCCTGCATTTTGACTTTCATCAGCCAGTCCACATCGTTGGCCGTGGCCTTATAATAAGGAGAGCGTGCCACCAATTCGTCGATTTCCTCTTGCGTGTAACGTTTCTCCGTGTCGTAGCCGTTGATTTTCATCCACGTGAGGAACTTATGGTGATAGACGATGTATTCCTCGAAGGCGTCGCCCGTCTCGTCGATGAAGTCGATATGTACTTCCGGGTCGTTCGGGTTGACTTTGCGCCGACGTTTGTACACGGGCAGGAATACCGGTTCGATGCCGGATGTGGTTTGCGTCATGAGGCTGGTCGTCCCCGTCGGGGCAATGGTAAGGCAAGCGATGTTGCGTCGTCCGTATTTTACCATGTTTTCATACAGTTCCGGGTCAGCTTCACGCAAACGGTTGATGAACGGGTTGTTCTTTTCGCGTTCGGCGTCGAAGATTTCAAATGCCCCGCGTTCTTTGGCCATCTGTACCGATGAGCGGTATGCCTGCAGGGCCACGGTCTTGTGCATTTCCACGGCAAAGTCCGTGGCTTCTTGCGTGCCGTAACGGAGGCCGAGTGCGGCCAGCATATCGCCTTCTGCCGTGATGCCTACGCCTGTACGCCGTCCCTGTCCGCTTTTCTTGTATATCTTTTCCCACAAATGACGTTCCGTGCCCTTTACTTCCTCGGATTCCGGGTCGGCGTCTATTTTTTGGAGAATCATTTCAATCTTTTCCAGTTCCAGGTCGATGATGTCGTCCATCAACCGTTGGGCCAGTTGCACATGTTTCTTGAACAAATCGAAATCGAAATAGGCTTCCGGCGTGAATGGGTTGACCACGTAAGCATAAAGGTTGATGGCCAACAGACGGCAACTGTCATACGGGCAGAGCGGTATCTCGCCGCAAGGATTCGTACTCACGGTACGGAAACCGAGATCGGCATAGCAGTCGGGTACGGATTCGCGCAGAATCGTGTCCCAGAATAAGACACCGGGCTCGGCGCTTTTCCATGCGTTGTGCACGATCTTCTTCCACAAATCCTGTGCGCTGATGTTCTTGGCCACCATGGGCGACGAACTGTCAATGGGGTATTGCTGCGTGTAGGATTGCCCTTCGATGGCAGCGTGCATGAATTCATCGTCGATCTTGACGGATACGTTCGCTCCCGTCACTTTGCCTTCGGTCATTTTGGCATCGATGAAAGCCTCGGCATCGGGGTGCTTGATACTGACGGACAGCATCAGTGCGCCGCGCCGTCCGTCTTGTGCCACCTCGCGGGTCGAGTTGCTGTAGCGTTCCATGAAAGGAACGAGGCCTGTGGAAGTCAGGGCCGAATTTTTCACCGGCGAGCCTTTCGGACGGATGTGCGACAAGTCATGGCCTACGCCGCCGCGCCGTTTCATCAGTTGCACCTGTTCTTCGTCGATGCGGATGATGCCGCCGTATGAGTCGGCTTGTCCGTCCAGACCGATGACGAAGCAGTTGGAAAGCGATGCGATTTGGTGATTGTTGCCGATTCCGGTCATGGGACTACCTGCCGGAATGATGTATTTGAAGTGATCAAGAAGTCCGAATATTTCTTCTGCTTTGAGCGGATTCTCATATTTATTCTCGATGCGGGCGATTTCGTTCGCGATACGCCAGTGCATGTCTTCGGGCGATACTTCATAAATATGACCGTATGAGTCTTTCATGGAGTACTTGTTCACCCAAACCCTTGCGGCCAGTTCGTCCCCCTTGAAATATTGAAGGGCTGCCTCAAAGGCTTCGTCATAACTGTAAGTCTTCTCTTTCACGACTGTTTGAATTTAAATGGTTTACTTTAGGATTCCGTTATCAGATTTTGTAGAAGCAATAGCGGTCAATCCGGAAGGATGTTGCAAAACTACACATGTTTTCTGATATGACCAAAAGAAAAACTTAAAATCTTGTCTTTTCATGCAAAGTTTTCCATTCTTGTGTGTTATTCACCTGATTATAAGTACTATGTGTTTTTGGCGAATCGGAAAAGTTATCCGAAAATGAAAATCTTATGAAATAAAAACCTTTGAAATCTAATCTATTATGAATCATTTTGTGTATCTTTGCCCGAAGTAAAAAACGAATGAATCATGGAAACAGTAAAGAACCGTAGAAGTATTCGGAAGTATGCCGGAAAACCGGTGGATGAGGAGTTGTTACGCCGTCTTTTGGAGGTGTCGGAAAGGACACAGACCATGGGGAACATGCAGCTCTACAGCGTGGTGGTGACGCGTAGCGAAGAGATGAAAAAACGTTTGGCGCCGGCGCATTTCAATCAGCCTATGGTGACTCAGGCGCCTGTGATCCTGACGATATGTGCGGATTTCAACCGTACGGTCAAATGGGCGGAGCAGCGCAAGGCGCATCCCGGATATGACAATTTTCTTTCATTTTTGAATGCCGCTACGGATGCGCTGTTGTTTACGCAGACATTTTGCAATTTGGCCGAGGCGGAAGGGCTAGGGATTTGTTATTTAGGTACGACTTTATATATGCCGTCCCAAATTATCGACATTTTGCAGTTGCCCCGCTTGGTGATGCCGGTGGCGACACTCACCGTCGGGTGGCCCGATGAACATCCCGAGCAGACCGACCGTCTGCCTTTGGAGGCTGTGGTACATGAAGAGACCTATCATGACTATATCCCCGAAACTATCGACCGATATTACGGGCCGAAAGAACAATTACCAGAGAACAGGCATTTTGTGGAAATCAACCACAAGGAGACGCTGGCTCAAATCTTCACGGATATCCGTTACACCCGTAAGGATAACGAAGCTATGAGCCGGGGCATGTTGGAGGCTTTGAAACGTCAGGGGTTTTTAGACTGACGGGCGCAGGCATGCGTCGCAAGGGCGTGCCTTTTACGTTGTGTTAAATAAACTTAACGGGGGGGGGTAAAAAAGCTTTGCCTCCCTTTTTGTTTTGTCGGAGTTTCAGTATTTTTGAAGCCGTATAAAACCAACTTTAAAAAAATAAGTGTATGAAGAAGATCTTACTTTTATTGTGCTTGTTCTTAGGCATGCAGACTTATGCCCAAGACGAGGTGAGAGAGTTGACTACGGTGATAAAGGTCACCCCGTCGTCTTCCGAGCGTTTCGACGTGGCGCAGTTGCAACTTGAACTCAACGGGCAGGGGATGCCTGAGAATGGGTTTGTTTGGGATGCAACTTCCAGTAGTTTCAAGGGCAAGTTGTCTTATAATCCTTACGAGGATAACTTCATCCGGCTTTACATGCCGGACCAGTCGATTTCTTACGAAGGGCCGATTCATTTTGATTTCGGCAACCCGGAAATTACGACGGTGGAAGTGAATGCGGATTTCTCTCCTTATCATTATGTGAGTTTCACGTCTGGAAGTCCGGAGGATTACAATGTAGAGTTGGATTATATAGAACTTTCCGATGGTAGCAGTTGGAATAACTCTTATCCCGGCGTGCAGACTCGGCAGATGGATGACGGTGAATTTCTGCGTGCGGAAGAGTACAGTTATGAACTGTCTGCGTTTACGCCCGAGGGAATCAGCGTAGCTGTGAAAAACGGTAAGGTGACCGTAGAGGATGAAGATGTAGCTGTAATTACGGCGGAGAAATTGGATGATATGACACTGGTCACTTTTCAGGTCAAAGATGCTGAGGGGAAACCGGGCGAAGCCGAGGTCATTCTTCTCCAAGCGAATTTAGATTTGTCTACCGATGAACAGGGGAGCGTGCAGGGATATCTTCAGCCTGGTACATATTACTATTATCCTGAGATGGAAGGCAACTATTTGGCTTCGCCTGCAACGGATTTGGCTACTTTTACGGCTTCAGGGAAAACTACCACTGTGGATTATTCTTTCCAAGACAAAGGGTATAAACCCGTGGTCTTCCGTACGGAAGGCGATGTGCAGTCCGGAAGTTTGACGATTTCTCCCGTCGGCATGGAGTATGATGAGTTTTATGTGAATAATATAGACTTCCCTTATACCGTTTACATGGTAGATGGTTTGTATAAGTATGGAGTACAACCTGCTTACAATCCCCCAATGTATTTCGAAGTGGAACACGGGCTTGTGAATACGGCAGAAAACCGTGACGTGGTTTGCGCTTTCCATTCCTCCGATTATGGGACGATGCGTTTCAAGTTGAAAGGGGCGGAAGAAGGTCATTATTATGGTATCCATGTAAGGCGTGGGGAAGACGGTTGGTCGACCGGTTTCAATCAGATTGACGAGGAAAATGGCGTTTCCGGTATGTGGGAGGCTGAGTTGGGTTTGAAAACCGGAACATACACTTATGCGTTGGAAAGGCAGGATTATGCCACGCAGCAAGTAGACTTCCTGACGCTCGGTTCGTTTGATATGGAGGAACAGCAGGAGGTTGAGATAGATTTGTCAAAGGCGGAGAGTGTGCCGGTCGAAGTCTCCGTGGCGAATTTGCCGGACTTCATGGAAAGGCGGTCGTTCACGTGCGAGGTCAGTACGTCCCGGGGCGAAAACTTGTGGCAGTTCCGCCTTGAACGTGGAGAGACAAAATTCCAGACCCGTTTGCCGAAAGGGGAATATGTTTTCAATTGGACCAGTTATTCCTCTTATTCGGGAGAAGATGGCATAGAGTTCGATTACGTGACGCATGAGACCGTAGAAGGTGTATCGGACAAGGTGGTATTGGACTTCAGTCGTCTGGCATATGCTTGTGTGAAGACCGTTGTGCCCGACGGGTTGGAGGCAGATTATTGCAATGTGTCCACCGGAGGGGATTTCATCACTGAGATAGAATTCGAGGGCAGTAGTACGGCGACTTATGTCATACTCGACCCCGGTCAATATGACATGCAGGCCACGGCTTCGGATTACGAAGGGTTTGACGTGCATATATCCGATTTGCAGGCTGTGACATTGGAGGCAGGCCGTTTGACTGACGTGGAACTCAACATAGACCGCAAGCAGGAGGGTATCTTGGTTGAACTGGAAGTAGAGGACGTAAAAGGGCACAATCTGGCAGGGGCTACCGTGACGCTGAATGGTAAAGTATACCGGACGAATGCTTCCGGTTATCTGACTTTGGCCGATGTGCGTGGTGACGAAATCCGTATGAAAGTGGAAGCTGAAGGCTACTTGCCTTTTGAAAAGGTATATGCCGTGAGTGACATTTACCGTTATGTCGGAGAAACGTATATGAATGTGGTGCTTGTGTCTAAGGGTGGTTCTTCTGTTTCTGCGGTCGAGACCGATGGTCTGCTAAGTGTGGAACGCACGGTCGTGGATGGTCGTATTGTCATTTCCAATGCCACGGATAAAGTCTGGAACGTGCGCTTGGTGTCATTGTCGGGAGCCGTCGTGGCACAGGACGAAGTGCCTGCAGGGACAACCGAATTGCAAGTGGGGCACTTGCGTAAAGGTATGTATCTCTTGAATTTGTATCGCGACGGAATACAGAAGACCATCAAGGTCATCAAGAAATAAGGCTCGGATATGGGGTGGGCTACCTGCCCTCCATATCCCCAAAAAACTTCCGGCGCACTTGCAGAAGCAGGTGCGCCGGATGTTTTTTAAGATAGAAAGCTTACCGTTGTTTCAGCAGCTTTTCTATTTCATCCATTTTGGATTTGAATGCCTTGTCTACGTGCAGCCGGTCTTCTACTACGCTACAGGAATGCAATACCGTGGCGTGTGTGCGTTTTCCAATCAGCGAACCGATACGGGCTAATGACAGATTGGTATGTTTTTGGGCCAAGTACATGGCTATTTGCCGTACCTGTGCTACGGGTTGTTTGCGGCATTTGGTGAACACGTCCTCTTGCTTGACATTGAAGTACCCGCACACCTTGTCGAGTATGAAATCTATGGTTACCGGTTTGTTTTCCACTTTTACCGCACGTTTCAGGATCTGTTCCGCCAAAGGCAAGTCTATGTCGCGGTTCCATACGACGGAGTAAGCCATGAGAGAGTTGACGATACCTTCCAATTCGCGTACGCTGTCGTTCACGTTTTCCGAAACGAAGTCGATGACTTCTTCCGGTATTTTCAGGCCGTCCTGCCGTATTTTGTTTTCCAGAATATCATGGCGAAGCTGTTGGTTCGGCTTCTCCAGTTCGGCCAATAATCCCCATTTGAAACGAGTCAGCAACCGTTCTTCCATGCCTTGCAAGGCTGTGGGCGGTCGGTCGGATGTCAGGATGAGTTGTCGTCCGTTCTGGTGTAAATGATTGAATATGTGGAAGAACGTGTTTTGGGTCTTGGTCAGACTGGCAAATTCCTGCACATCGTCGATAATCAGTACGTCGATAGTCTGGTAGAAGTTGATGAAGTCGTTTACGGTGTTTTTCCGTACGGAATCCGTGTATTGCACCTGAAAAAGGTGGGCGGAAACGTACAGTACACGCTTTGTAGGGTGAAGTTCTTTGATCTTGGCTCCGATAGCGTTTACCAAATGAGTCTTTCCCACACCGGAAGCTCCGTAGATAAACAAAGGATTGAATGTAGACTGTTTCGGATGTTCGGCTATAGCCTGCCCTACGGAGCGGGGGAGTTTGTTGCTTACTCCTTCGATGAAGTTTTCAAAACTGTAGTTCCGGTTCAACTGAGGATCCAAATCTTGAGGCATAGGAGCCTGCAACGGACTGGGTGCCCTGTTGCTACCCGTTGCCTGTATCTTGGCACGGGGCGTCAGAGGCTGTGTGTTGACCGGCTCGATGTCTACGGTCAAATGATGGGTCTGGTCTACCATCAGGCTGTATTTCAACTGCGTTCCTTCTCCGAAAACTCGTCGTACGACGGAGAATATCAGCCGGCCGAAATGTTCCGACAAGAATTCATAAAAATACTGGCTCGGCAAGCCGAATGTCAGTACTTGCTTCTCGAAAGAGATGATCTGAATCGGTTCAAACCATGTCCTGTATTGTTTCTCGTCTACATTATTGCGAATGATGGGCAGACAACGTTCCCATAACGATTGCGCTGAACCTTCCATTAGATTTTGTGTTTATCCGATGAACTTCCTATATACTTCTACGCTGCAAATTTCGCAATATTCCGCGATAAAAACAAGCCTTCAGTTCAGGACGAGATGCTAAAGACGTTTTAATTCCCTTGCAGTCAGAATGATAAAAAATAAAAAAATAAAATTGTGCTTTTTGCTTGCTTTTCTCTAAGTGTTTGTCTTGCCGGAGGATAGGCTTTCCGGGGGAAGCCGGGACGGAAAATACAAAGCCGGACACCTTAATCGGGTATCCGGCTTTACAAGCCTTGCGGCCTCTGTTTTTTCGAGGTTAGTTCTTACGTCCGAAAAGCGAGAAGTGTACGTAGCGTTTCGGATTTTCTTTCAAATCTATAAGCAGGTTGTTGGCACTGCCCGCCGTATGAGTCAGATTGTTATACAAAGCACTGTCGTTCAGCAGTAGTCCCAAGGTATTGTCTTTGCGGTTCATTTTCTCGGTCATGAGCTGCACATAGCCCAATGTCGTGTCTACTTTGCTTAAAGTGGCTTGCAGATCCAGTTCGTTTATATGGTCGGTCAGGGTAATGACGTTGTCGCCTATACGGCTCATCTTTCCCGTCAGTTCCGGCAGGTCGTTACGCAGAAGCAGATTCAGTTGTCGGCTGCTCTGGTTCAGGTTGGCCGTAATGCTTTGGGCGTTTTCCATAATGCTTGGTAAGTTCGGGTTGGCTGCCAACGTATTCAATGTAGTCAAAAGTGTGTCCACTTTGCCCATGATTTGTTCCACTTGCGGGACGATGTCGGCGGCCTTGTCCATCAGCCCCTTGGTGTCGTCTCCCTGTATGGTGTCGCCCGGAGCGTAATGCCCGTCTTCGGGATTGCCCAATAAAAGGTTGAGGTTACATCCCCCCAGCATTTCAGTAACCAGTGTGCCTTTTGTACCCTTGGGCAGGCGCATGCTTTCGTCTACGCTGATTTCTACCAATACGTGCCCCGGCAGTTGGTAATTATAAAGGATATCGCGCACCGTACCTATTTTATATCCGTTGGCCAACACCGGGCCGGACTTGGCCAATCCTTTGATGTCCGAAAATTCTATGTAATAGGAATTGCTGGACTTGAACAGGTTAATGCCCTTCAAGAAGTTGAGTCCGATAAAGAGTGCGGCGATAGCCACAGCGCCGGTCAAGCCGATTTTAACTTCTTTCGTAAAGTATTTCATAAGTTTCTCAACGTTTATTTGTTCTTTTTATATTCGGAGATGGCTTCAGAGAGTTCCATCTTTTGGCCGTTTTTAAAAGCCACGATAAAAGCCCCTTCAAAATCTTCCTTTATTGCGTATTTTAATGGCTTCCTGGTAGTCGGTAGTTGCCCCGTACGTGTACTTATAATAAGCCCCTTCTTTATAGAAATCTATCGGAGAAAGGTTTTTGAAACGGGAACTGCCCGCAGGAATCTGTCGGGTGGAAGCCTGGATTTGTATTTTGAATACAGGCCGGGAGTCCGTTGCCGGTTGTTCCTGCTTTTTTTCCTCCGGTTCGGAGGTTGAAGGCTTGTCGCCGTTTTGGGTCAATACGCCGATGTCGCTTTCGGAGGTATCCGTTACGGCACCTTCCACGGCTTGCGTTTCGTCGCTTTCCGCTTGTAGGACATCCTTTTCCGCTCCCGTTGTCTTTCCCTTCGTATGCTGTCTTTTATAAGAAAGGAAGGCGTTGTAAATGCTTTGGCTCATTTTACGGATACCGTTTTGTGAGTTGAGGAAAGCCTCTTCATCGTGTGTGGAAATGTAGCCCAATTCAATCAATACGCTCGGCATGCTTGTTTCCCGTAATACGAGGAACCCCGCCTGATGCACGCCTTTGTCCGGCCGTCCGCCGGTTGTCCTGAACTCTTTTTGGATTTGTTTGGCAAAGTCCACGCTCTGAGCCATGTATTTGTCTTGCATCAGTTCGAAAATGATGTAACTTTCCGAAGACTTCGGGTCGAATCCCTGATAACGTTCCTTGTAGTCGTCCTCCACCAGGATTACGGCATTTTCCCGTTTGGCCACTTCCAGATTCTCATCGGCGCGGGCCATACCCAGCGTGTAGGTTTCAGTTCCCCGGCCTATCGCCTTGCCCGGCAAAGAGTTCGTATGTATGGACACGAACAGGTCGGCATTCGCCCGGTTGGCGATTTCTGCCCGTCGTCCCAACGGAATGAACACATCGGTCTTTCGGGTATAAATCACTTTTACGTCTGGACAATTTTCTTCCACCAGTTTGCCGAATGCCTTTGCTACAGACAGGTTGATGTTTTTCTCGCGGGAGAAACGGCCTATGGCACCGGGGTCTTTTCCGCCGTGTCCTGCATCGATGACCAAGGTGAAACGGTCTGTTCCGGCCGGTGCGGCCGAGGCATATAAAAACTGTGTCTCTCCGGCGTATGCCAAAAGAAACACGAAAAGGACTTTTATAATCGTTATCGTTTTTTTTAGTTCCATTTTGTTGCAAAGATAGTGTAAGTCGGGTGTAATTCGGCTGGCCCGAATTTGCAGACTGCCGCCTATCTCGTGCAAATATAATAGATTTTCAGGTAAGAAACGCCTTATTTTTATGCTTTTCTGTAGGGAGTCCCTGAGATTTTAATAGATTTTATCAGTCTGCCGGTCGGGCATCTCCTTTCTTTTCGCTATATTCGCACCGTCATTAACTGAAGGCTCATGAAAAATAATCTGAGGAAAACTTGTGTATGTATTTCAGCCTTGTGCATGGTCGGTGCCGTATGGCCGGTTGCCATGCAGGAGAAAGATGCCGTTTCCGTAAGTGCAGTTAGGAAACCGGAAACGAGGGCGTCTTTTTCTGCCACTGGGGAACGTTTGGGACGGGGGGCCGTAGCTGTCAGGCTATCGCCCGATACGGTCATGGTGAGTTGGCGTTATTTGTCCTCCGATCCGGTGCGTACGGTATTCAATGTGTATCGCGACGGCCTGTTGGTTACTCCTAAACCTGTGGCTGTTTCCACACAATTTTACGATTATAACCCCTCCCGGGGAAAATCGGTATATGAGGTACGTCCGGTGATAGACGGTCGTGAAAAAACGTCGTCCGGCGGTAAATGGACGCTTCCGGCCGATGCCCCGTGCGGTTATGTCAACATCCCGTTGCAACAACCGGAGCCGCAGACGATGCCCGACGGTGAGGCTTGTACCTA
>ERZ839823.2310-NODE-2310-length-15090-cov-2.895510_pt1 | contig 15090 bp, 14 predicted proteins | sample MGYA00519862_ERZ839823 | MGnify/ENA primary metagenome ERZ839823 (study PRJEB31850, sample SAMEA3708853) | human gut metagenome | biome: human gut; feature: human-associated habitat; material: faeces | place: China | collected 2014 ...
CATGATGTTTCTTTTGTTTCATCTATATAATAAGCTAATTGAATCAACCTTTTAACCTTGGTATCAATTTCATCTTTTCTACTTTCATCAAAGACAAAAGGCAAACTAGCCACATTACCTATTTGAAAGTTGACCGTTGGAGCAAGGATTGACAAATAGTAGAATGCAACATCACTAGAAAGGAATCCTAAGACATAGTTTATTTTATCTTTTTCGATAAATAAGGATGAACCAGATACATCAAAAACATAACCTTGTTCTTTGTATCTAACATTAAAACTATTGAAACCAAACAATGACCAAGTTATACCTTCTTTAAAATAAAAACTTTTAGATGGTAAATGATTACCTTGTCTATTTAAAATATCATATGATGCTTTATCAAATTTAATAATATCTTTACTACTTGCATACCACTTAGTTTGATCCCCACCTTTGTTATATGGAGCGTACAATTTACCCGAATTAATAAATTCATTAATATTGTTATAATTAAAGCCAATTTCTTCTTTTGGAACTTCATACCATTTTTTTAAAAACATCGCATTATTCCCAGTTGCCAGTCCTTGTCTTATTTCACTCACTTTTGATAGTTTTGGAGCCTTCAATAATAATTCATAAGCTGTTTCATCGATCCAGTAAATAAAAGGGCTATCTGGAACGTTTAAAAATTCTTTTTGATTAATATAGTAATAGTTATCTTGGTTGTTTAATTCAATTGCTTTTTGCCTTATATCATCGTATTCTGTTAATTTAATGAATAAAGTTGGTTTGTTAGGTAAAACATTTTGGATTACAAAACTACAAGCTAAAGCATTGTAAGCATTTAGGTTTTCAAAAGTATTTTTGCCAAGATGTATAAGTGAATTAATTTGGTATTTATTTAATATGTACTTTCTCAAACTTGCAAATGATTTAATAAACATCCATGTATGTAAAGTTATCATTGCTAGATAACCGCCAGCTTTTATCATCTTTAATAATCTTTCAATGAATGCAGCATATAATTCAGATTTACCCAATTTATATTCATCATTTAAATACTCACGCAACTCATCAGGTAACATTTTTCTTCCCATATATGGAGGATTAGTTAAAATTATGTCATATTTTAAATTTAACAATTGTGCTATTTTTAAGAAATAGTAGTATTTATCGTTAGTATTTATTTTTTGTTCTAAATAATCATAATCTAAATTGTCAGTTTTAATTAAACTACCTTTTAGCCCTGCTCCTTTAAACGCCTCTAACATGTCATTAATCTTAACATTAGTAGTATATTCTAAATCATCACTACTTTTTATTAGATAAAAATTAGGTAGAGTATAGTACTCTTTAGATAAAAATTCTGGATTGTATTGAAGAGCTTTTAAAACAAAAATGAATTTAGCCAGTTTAACTGCCATTTCATCAATATCAAAACCATACAAATGTTTATAAATATTGCTGATGGTGTTCTTTTCTATTCTTTGATACTTTTTACTGATTAATTCTTCAACTACAACTAATAAAATATTACCAGTACCTAAACATGGATCTAATATTTTATATTCTTTTGATAAATTATTACTAAGTACTGTGTTTTTAGCCATATACTCACTAACCATTTTAGGTGTAAATATTTGGGTTGTCGCAAAAATATTTTCTTCATTTACTTCAACATCAATATTTCGATTAGTCGATGTAAAAATAATAAAGCGCTCATAATCACGATAGTCTTCTTGAATTTGACCCAATAATTCAATGTCAGTATCTTGATTAATTTCCTCTTTTAGTTTTTCAATTATTTTCGAATCATAAAAATCATTAGGATAATTATCAATTAATTCTTTCAAATCATCATTAAAGATTCCAGGCATCAGTCCATTTTGTAAATTGCAAAGATTAATTATTTCTTCTTTTTTATAATCATTTAAAATAAAAGGCTTAATTTGTTTAGCATTTAAGAATTCAAGTGTAATAATTCTTATAAACCATTTTTCAATTATTTCTTTTTTATTTATTTCTAAATGCAATTTATCATATATGGTGCTGGCTAATGTATTAGGATTTCTAACACTCATTTTTTCACCTCTTTCATTATATTATAAAAAAGAAAGAAAAAGGTCTATGACCTTTGACCTTTATTCTATTTCTTTAAAAGTAATAACAAGTTGTTTTGAAAAGCCTGAGAATTCAAGCGTAACTTGTAGTGACTTACCATTGGTTGCAACGAATTTACCATATCCTTCTTCGTTATAGACTTCTAAAACATCAATGAAACCATCTTCTTTTATATCATTAACTATTTCTTCATATATCGCGCTACCGATATTGTTATATACTAAATTTAAACCATCCTCATTTTCATATCCAACAAGAAATTTACCATATTCTATTTCTCTTACATTTTTTAAATATGGATGATCACTTGGCCAACTAGAATAGTTATTCACTTTAACCAATTGATATGCTTCATAAGTGCTTATATCGGCAGTTTTAGTATAGCTTTTTACTTCAATAATTGATGTTCCTTCAACTGCCTTAACACATATTAAGTCATCCTCAACAACATAAAAGTTTTTTGAGTCTTTTTTGATTATTTCAACAGTGTAGTCCCCTAAAGTTTGATGTGGTGTTCTTGTATATGAATCATCAACAGTATTAAGATACCCAACCATTATAGTTCTTATCATATTTTGTATCTTGGTCTTATTGTTATTGCCTTCGCTGTCATATTGTTTTGTTTCATTTTTAGTATTTAAAGTATACCATTTTTGATCACTTTCTTGATATAAGTAGTAATCTTCATTTATATTATACAATAAGCCATTTTTACTATTAATGATAAAATATTCTGTAACTTTATCTTTATTAGTTATTGTAAAATTTATTGTATACTCTACAAAGTTTTTCATTATTTCATCGGCTTTTGAAGGAGTATTAGTATTTTTATCATCCTTACAAGACTTTTTACATCCTGTAAATAACAGTAGTGTTATTATTAAAATTAATATTAATTTTTTTCTCATACTATCTTATATTTCTTTGCCACATAGATGATATTTGTTTCATTGGTTCTGGTTCTATCATCGTATTTGTTTTATGTTTAGTTCCTCTAACGACTAATTCATTAGAGATTACTTCACCCAATTTACAAATAAATGATTCTACTTTAGAATAATCAAAAGCTGCACAAGAGAAGATATCAAAATAAGCATGCTTTTTTTGGTAATCATAATGAATTGAAATATGACTTTGGGCTATTATAATTATTCCTGATAAGAAATTAGAATTTTCTACCTTATCTTTTATAACATATGGTCTAGTTATTGGATCCATATTTATTTGGTAAACAAATTCATCTAGGAAGTCGAAACATTCCTCCATAGTTAAATCTTTTTTCATTTTTATTTCTGCCAAATAGTGAGGTCCAAAATTATTGTTTGGATCAAATGGCAATTCAATTTCTTCAAATTTTCGTCGATCACTAGTTGAAACTGTACTTATATTAATATTAAAAGGTAAGAATTTTTGTAATAAACCAACTAATAATTCTGAATCAAAATCTTTTACTGAGAAAACATCAACAAAGTAGCACTCTCTTAAAGGAAAAGTATGAATTGTAATATGACCACCTTTTAACAATAAAAATGCACTAACGCCAATGTCTTCTTTTACACTCCCATAATAATATGGTATCAAATAAGGTGTAGCAATTGGATCAAGATTTAAATTATATGCTATTTTATTTAAAGTATCGTTAATATAAACTAAGTTTTCTAAACTATGATTTTTACTTCCGTAACAATCTATCATTGTGTGTTTCATGTTTTTTCCCTCTTCTATTTTTTCAGAAATTTTTGATATATTATTTCATATATTAATTTTAAACCAAGCCATGATGTGATATCGTTACAATCAAGTTTTGGTGATATTTCAACTAAATCCATGGCTTTTATGTCTAGTTCTTTAAATGCTAATGTTAAAAATTCTCGCATTTGTAATGGTGTTAAACCAAATGTTTCTGGAGTACCAGTACCAGGAGCATAACTTGGATCGATTGCGTCAATATCAAATGATAGATAGAAAACAGCATTACTATCATATCGATTTTTAATTTTTTCAACAACCTTTTGATAACCCAATTCTCTAAACATATCGGCAGTTATTACATTAAGCTCAGGATGTTCATGATAAAACTTTACTTCACCATCTTCATAGCTTCTAATTCCAACCATATTAATATCGCCTACTTGATATCCATTATCTAAAGCACGACGATTGGGACATGCATGACTCATATTGCTACCCATATATTCATCAAGAATATCCATATGCGCATCAATATGAATAATAACTGGATGTTTATCTAAATTATGGTATTTTTCATAAAACGCTTTTTCAAGGGGAACACTTATTGAATGATCGCCACCAAAGAATAAAACGAATTTATCTAATTTTAGCATTTCCTTTGCTTTTTCTTCTAATTCTTGGTAAAAGCTGGCAACACCATTTTTTGGTGAAACATCACAATAATCATAAATTTTAACATCTGATAATAAATGAAAATTTGCATCATAGCATGGAAGATAGCTTGATAATTCACGTAATCGTTTAGGAGCTTCACTAGTTCCACTTCCACAAGAACAGCTTAAATCATAACTTGCACTACCAAGTAAAATATCAGCTTCATTTATATTTTTTGTTAACATTTCTCTAAAATGGGGATATTTCATACTTAACTCCTGATTTCAAATATATATGCATATTATATCATAAATTATAAACATCGGTAAATAAATATGCTAATATAATAAAAACAAAAGTTGCTTTTCAGCAACTCTATTTTGATTTTCTTTTTCTATTTGATTTTCGATAATAATTATAGGGATAATATGGATTGTAATACCCTCCTGGATAATATGGTGGATACAAATATGAGTGTTGAGGTTTGGTGGAATGATTAATCGTAGGCTTTTTCTCTTCCGTTTCTTCTTTCTTGATGTCTACAGAATTTTCAACTATATTCTCTTTTTCTTGAACATTATCTTTTATTGTATCTACATCAATTTTAGGATAGTATTCTTCAATAAAAGGCTCCGTATTATCTAATTCAATTTGTACCATTTCTGATATTTCTGGTAGCCTAATTTTAGTTCCAGGAATCAGATGATCCCAATCCTGAATGTGTTTATTCATTTTAATTATTTCTTCAATATTCAAATGATATAAACTAGCAATTTTTTCGATTTTTTCATTCACTCTAACAATATGTGTATTCATCTATTCCTCCACATTAGTTCTCTGGTATAAAATCTTCATTTATCTCATTTTCCAAATTGTCTATTGGATCAATATTGTCATTGCAACTGTAGACATTTACCATCATTTTAGTTTCACCTATAATTTCTGCTAATGCATCAAACACTACTTCAACTTCAATAGCATTTTCTTTTATGCACGCATTAGTACAAGTTGGTTGTTGTAATATTCTTACAATGACATCTGTGTGATCAGTTGTTGCGTCACAAACAATATCTTTAACTTTGATTACTGTTTGATATTTAGTAGTCGTTCTTGCTATATCAGTTTTAGTGTTATTATCGTACGCATACCAAATATCGATTTCGAAACTACCCGTTAAATTAACTTGTTTTTGATCTTGTACAGCTTCAAATTCATGATTAATTACCCAACAACCAAGTACACTATATGGTTGCTGTTCTAGTGGTATGGTTTCACAAACTTTAATGTTTTTGCGTCCTTTGGCAAGTACGGCCCTAGTAACAATTTCGCGAACTTCACTCATTTTCAATCCCTCCTCAATACAATATATTCAAAAGGTGTTATTATTGTGACATAAATGATATTTTTATCCTAAGAGTTTCAATTTATTATATTCCTTAATTTAGTAATTATTACTAAAAAAATAGTTGATAATTTTACTTATCAACTATTTTTTGCTTATTTCTTTACGAATTTTCCATATAGTACAATATTATGATAAATACCTTTTTCTAATCTTTCAATTTTTTCACCCTCAAAATCAGGATTATCATACCATCCTAAAAATTCATAACCATTAACTTCAATGTTTTTAACTAAATCCATTCCTTTTTCCCAATCATAAATATAAGTAAAGGTAATATCAGTATTAGATATTATATAAGGAATGCGATCATAAAATTCAGGAACGTGACCTTTGGTAATAAAGTAATGAGGTAAGGTATCTTTTTCAAAATAGAAGAATTTTGCGGTATCGACAAGTGATGCCCAAGCACTAGCTAAAAAGTCGCTTCCTACACCTTGTGGATCATCACTTCCACCAGTATATCCTTCATCTAATCGCCACCAATAAAAGAAATCTTGAATAAAGTAAACAAATTCAACAAATTTATTATTTTCTAAGCAATAGCCTATAAATCCATCTTCCGCTTTTTGGTCTTCAATTTTTCCCCCTGTGTCTATTTTTAAATAGTATTTTCCTGCAAGATTTCCTATATCAGCCATACCAGCGCCACCGCCATTCCAAGTACTAGCAACTTTTAAGAAATCATCTACGTTATTTACTCCTCTACTACTTAAATATCCACCTTCATCACGAACGTTTACGATATAGTTATAAAATTCTGTGAAGTATGCTCTAAACAAATGTTCCTTATCTAAACAAAGTCCCTCAGGTAAAATGTAATCAACTGAATAAGAACGTTTTTTCCAGATAGCATTAATTGTGATATCTTCCTCATAACTAATTGGTACTCTAGTATAGCCTGAGGTTGCATTACTTCTTTCGTTCCATCCCATAAAGACATAACCTTTTTTAGATGGCGTTGGTAATATTTCTTCAATGCCAGGATGATAATATTGGATTGCTTCATCAGGTAGAGTTCCACCGTCTAGAACATAAGTAATTTTATATACTTTTTCCCATTTTGCATATAAAACATAATCTTCTTTACTTCCTTTGGTAATTGAGGTTATAGTATCGCCTTCGAAGTTTTCATTTAAATACCAACCTTTAAATTCGTAGCCTTCTTTTACTGGAATCGGTAAAGTGAATTCATCAAATACTGTATATTCTTCTTTTATATTTCCAGTAAATTCGCCACCATCAGTTTCATATTGAATGTAATAATAAACATCAGTCCATTTAGCTACTAAATTATAATTCTTTAACTCTAATTCAGATACTTTTTGTCCGTTTTCATACCATCCCGCAAAAATATAATCTTTTTTGGTCGGTGTAGGTAATTGAATGTTCTCAACATTTTCAATATTAAATGATTTTACAGGTTCTATTGTTAATTCGCCACCATCTAAATCATAATTAATGGTGTAAGTACTCATTTCCCATTTTGCCACTAATGTATAATCACGTTTGGCATTAGTATCAAGTGTATTTATTAATACATCATTTTCATACCATCCTAAAAAAGTGTAGCCTTTTTTGGTTGGTGTAGGAAGTTTTATTTCTTGACCTACTTTATATGATAAACTTTCTACTGATGTTCCATCACCTAGATTATAGTTAATTTTATATTCTTTTTGGCAACTAGCAAGAAAAAATAATCCTATTATAAATATTAAAACAATAATTTTTACTACTCGCTTCTTTTGTCTCATATTTCCTCCGTAAAAAAACTTCTATGCATATTATATCACACATAGAAGTTTTAGTTATTCATTTTGTTTTTTTATATTATCTCGCCTAATAAATGCCATGAAAAAGCTTTAACAATTCTAACATTTACTAAATCGCCAACCTTATAACTATTGTTTTCATCGTTAGCAAAATTAACTAGCATATTATGTTTTGTATAGCCTGTTAGCATATTAGGATTGTTTTTACTTGGTCCTTCGACTAGCACTTCAACTATTTGATTTTCAAATCTTTCATGACCTTTTAATGAGTATTCATTAATAACTTCATTCAAGCGATTAAGTCTATCATGTTTTTCATCTTCAGTAAGTTGATTAGGATAAGTTGCGGCAGGAGTACCTTCACGTGGCGAATAGATAAAAGTAAACGCTCCCTCATATTCTACTTCTTTAACAAGGCTCAAAGTATCTTGAAATTGTTCTTCAGTTTCACCAGGGAAAGCAACGATAATATCAGTAGTAATACTTATTCCTGGAACAGCTTTCTTTAATTTATTTACCTTTTCTAAATACTCTTCTCTTGTATATTTTCGGTTCATTCTCTTAAGCACTTCATTATTTCCTGATTGAACAGGTAAATGCAAGTGGGGCATGATATTTCCACCTAGAGCCATTGCTTCTATTGTATCATCATCTAAATCTCTAGGATGAGAGGTTGTATATCTTATTCTTTTTATTGAAGTTTTGTTAAGATCTCTTAGTAAATCTGCAAAGGTATATTTACGATCCTTGAAATCTTTCCCATAAGCATTAACATTTTGTCCAAGTAATGTGACTTCAACATAACCGTCTTTGGCGGCTTGTTCAACTTCCGCAATTATTGCCTCAGGTAATCTAGAGCGTTCTTTACCTCTTGTATACGGAACTATACAATATGTGCAGAATTCATCACAACCATACATAATGTTAACCCATGCTTTTTTAGGATGATCTCTTACAATTGGTAAGTTTTCATATATATCACCCTCAACCGAAAGAACTTCAATTACTTTCTTTTGTTCATTTATAACATCATATAAATACTCAGGTAAACTAGCAATATTATGAGTTCCAAAAACAATATTAACTTGTGGACATTTTTTCTTTATTGTTTTGATTGTTTTTTCTTCTTGAGGCATGCAACCACAAACCCCAATTATCATATCTGGCTTTTTCTTTTTGAACTTTTGAAATCTACCAAGTTCCCCAAATACTCTTTCTTCAGCGTTTTCTCTAATTGCACATGTATTAAATAATACGAAATCAGCCTCTAATTCATTTTCAGTTTTTTCAAAACCCATCAATTCTAGCATTCCCGCAATTTTTTCACTATCTGCTAGATTACCTTGACATCCATATGTTTTTAACATATATTTCTTTGTTACACCAAGATTTAAGTATTTGGGATCAAGATTAAAAATATTTATATTTAATTCTTCACCACGTCTTTTTCGTGCTTCTTTTAGTGATGGCTCATTCATTTTTACATATTTTTCTTCGTTAGTCTGAATTTGTTTCTTCATATATTTCTCTTTCTAAATGACTTTTTTATCAGTATTATATAGTTTTTGATATTCAATGTTAGTCATACCATATACTAACTTATCAAAGATTTTACCATCATATCTAATATAACCATTTCTAGCTACACCCTCTTTGATAAATCCTAGTTTTTCACATACTCTTTGTGATTGATAATTATCTAAAAATGTACCTACTTCAATGCGTTTTAAATCAAGATAATCAAAACCGAATGATATTACTTCTTTTGCGGCCTCAGTTGCGTAGCCATTTCCCCAATAGCTTGGATTTAATGAATAACCAAGTTCTGCTTTAAAATGATAGTAATGATTATATAATTCAATTGTACCTATCATTTTTTGATTACTTTTAAGGACAATTGCCCAAGCACCTAATTCATATGGAGTTTTTATTGTTGACATAATTTTTATTACATTTATTGTATCGCTAAGCGATGTATGCGGTGGCCATCCAGCCATTGGACCTACCAATGGTGTTTTAGCATATTCATACATGTCATCAGCATCAAGGACTGATAAAGGTCTAATCATCAACCTTTCAGTATAAAGTGTTGGTAATTTCATTTTTACCTCCTAAAGTAGTAAAAAGTTGGCATTGCCAACTTATTTACGAGATTCTACAATTAATTTAATTGCTGTACGTTCTTCGCCATCAATCATAATATCGCTAAAAGCCGGAATGCATATTAAATCTTTTCCAGTAGGTGCAACATATCCTCTTGCAATTGCAATTGCTTTAATAGCTTGATTCAAAGAGCCTGCGCCAACAGCCTGAATTTCAACTGTTTGTTTCTCCCTAAAGGCATTTGCTAATGCCCCTGCAACTGAATTTGGTTTTGATTTTGATGAAACTTTTAATACTTCCATAGTTATTTCCCCCCTAGTAAATGTATTTGCATTTAATTGTATTCATCACTTACTAATTATATGCATTACTATTTTACCACATTAACTATCTCGAAATTTGTCGTTTTATGCGTTAATTCATTAATTTCTACGATTAATCCATTTAATTGCTTTGGGCCTGTTTCCATAGGTATATGTCTAACTGGCATTCCTGTTAAAAATCTTTTAATAATTGGTGTAGGGTTTACGCCAATTATACCGTCAAGCGGTCCTGTCATTCCTAAATCAGTCATATACATTGTTCCTTTTGGAAGAATTCTAGCATCATTAGTTTGAACATGAGTGTGGGTGCCAACAACAATGTTTATACGGCCATCAAAATAGTTTGCGAAAGCTATTTTTTCACTTGTTGCTTCACCATGAAAATCACAGATGTAAATATCACTGTTTGTGCTATTTAGAAGTTCTTCAGTCTTTTTAAAAGGACAATCAAGTGGAGTGCTCATAAAGGTTCTACCCATAACTTGGAATACCGTTACAGTTAATTGATTATACTTAAGTGTTACATAACCTTTACCAGGTACACCACTAGGCATATTAAGTGGTCTAATTAAATTTTTAGCATCATCTATAAAATTAAAAACATCATGATTAGCAAAGCTATGATTACCAAGGGTTACAATATTTACATGATTATCTAAAAGAAATTTGTAATAATTATTAGTTATACCATTACCATGAGCAATGTTTTCGCCATTTGCCACAATAAATTGTATCCCTTTTTTTGTTCTAATTTCTTCAAGATTTTCTTTAATCATCTCTCGACCCATTGTACCAAATATATCGCCAATTAATAAAATTTTCATTAAGTTTTTTTCTCTTTCTAACGAGCTACTTCTTGAACTCGAGTTTCTCTAATTACTGTTACTTTAATAGTACCAGGATAATTCATTGTAGATTCAATCTTATTTTTAATATCACGCGCTAATTTAAATGCTTCTGCGTCAGTAATTTCTTCAGGTTTAACAATGATTCTAACTTCACGGCCTGCTTGTAAAGCATATGTTTTATCAACACCTTTAAATTCTTTTGATAAATCTTCAAGTTGTTGTAAACGTTTAATGTAGTTATCTAATGATTCACTTCTTGCGCCAGGTCTTGCGGCAGATAATGTATCAGCTGCTGCAACCAATTCAGAAATTACATTGTTTGGTTCAACATCGCCATGGTGTGATGCTATAGCATTGATAACGGTAGGATTTTCTCTAAATTTTGTAGCAATTTCAACACCAATATCAACATGGCTTCCTTCTTGCTCATGATCAGTTGATTTACCAATATCGTGTAATAATCCAGCACGTCTTGCCATTATTTCATCTTCACCAATTTCAACAGCAAGTTTTCCAGCAAGGAATGCAACTTCTTTTGAGTGAGCTAGTGCATTTTGGCCATAACTTGTTCTAAAGCGTAAGCGACCAATTAACTTGATTAATTCTGGATGAATTTTACCAATTCCAGTTTCAAATACAGCCTTTTCGCCCTCTTCTCTAATTTCATTTTCTAATTCTTTTGTACATTTACTATATACTTCTTCAATTCTAGGTGGTTGAATTCTACCATCACTAACTAAGATTTCCAAAGTACGTCTTGCAATTTCTCTTCTTATTGGGTCGAAGCAAGAAATAACAACTGAATCTGGAGTATCATCGATAATTAAATCTACACCTGTTACAGCTTCAATTGCTCTAATATTTCTACCTTCACGGCCAATAATACGACCTTTCATTTCATCATTTGGAAGAGCTACAACTGAAACAGTTTTTTCTTGGACAGTTTCATTAGCATATTGATGTATCGCATTTGCTAAAATCATTTGTGATTTATGAGTTGCCTCAGATTTTGCTTTTTCAGTTTCATCTTTTACATATATAGCCATTTCCATAGCCATATCTTCTTCTAACTTTTTGAAAACTATTTCACGTGCTTGTTCTTGATTTAAGCCCGCAATTTCCATTAATTTTTGTTCTTGTTCATTAATTAATTCTTCAATTCGGTTGTTACGCTTTTCAATTTCGGCTAAACGTTGTTCTAATTTATTTTCTTTAGTTACTAAACCATTTTCACGTTTGTCTAGATTATCAGAGCGATTTTCTAAACTTGTTTCACGACGTTCTAATTTTCTTGCTTCTTCTTGAAGTTCAGCTTTTTTAGAAGCAACTTCTTTATTAAATGCATCTTTTGATTTTTCAAGTTCTTCCTTACCTTCTCTTAGTAATTCCTTCTTTTGAGCTTGTCCTTCTTTTTCTGCATCATCAATAATTTTTGAAGCATCTTTGCCTAATTTTTCATACTTATCTTCAATTTTTTGTTTTCCACGATTGTAAAAAACCATTGAAAATATTATTCCTAAAACAACTGCAACAACGAGAAGAATTATCAGTATAATTTTATCCATAATTATTCTCCCTTTTGTTTTTATATGTAATGTAATTATATATAAATGCGCAATATCGCACAATAATTTCTTACTTGTATATTATATCAAAAAATACCCTTTTTGTCAAATAGATGGTCATTTCTTATATAGATATATTTTATTATGAACAATGCTTTTCATGCATTATAATTTTTATATTGTGATATAATTTAAATTGGTGATAGTATGGCAATTAATTATCCAAATAAAATGAATAAAGATGCTTCAAAAATTATAACCAAAGTTAAACGCAACGATAAGAAAGCTAACTTAGGTAGTGATTTTGAAACTAAACTTAATGATTCAAATATCTACTATTTAAATAAAGGGATTGCGGCAATATATAAAAAACCAACTCCTGTTCAAATCGTTAAAGTAGATTACCCTTCTCGTAATAAAGCTAGAATTGTTGAAGCATATTACAAGACTCCTTCTACAACCGATTATAATGGTATTTATAGAGGATACTACATAGATTTTGAAGCAAAGTGTTGTCATTCAACAAGTTTTTCTTTTGCTCACATATTCAAGCATCAAATTGTACATTTGGCTAATGTTGATAAGTGGTTATTTGGAAACAATAATAGAAATAAGTCATTTTTTAATTATAGAATTTCCTATTAGAAAAGAAGTATACATTTTACCTATTGATGCCCTAATGAAAAAATATACTAATTCTTTGAATGGTGGTAGAAAAAGTATTAGTATTGAAGAATTTAAAAATGAAGGTTATTTAATTAAAGAAGGATATTTACCTCCAATACCATACCTTACGTACGTTGATGAATTAATTGCAACTAAATATAAAAAATAAAACTAATCATATCAATAATATGATTAGTTTTTGTTTTTTACATTATATTTTTATTTTGTACCAAAAATACGATCACCACAATCACCAAGTCCTGGTACAATGTAACCATTTTCGTTTAATTTTTCATCTTTTGCAGCAAGATAAATATCTACATCAGGGTGATGTTTTTGCAAATTTTCAATACCTTCATTTACACCAACGATTCCAATGTAAATTATTTTTTTAGCTCCACGAGATTTTAATATATCAATAGCTGCAACTGCACTTCCACCAGTAGCAAGCATTGGATCAACTAAGAAAACTGTTGCTTCTTTTAGAGTAGGTGGAAATTTTGCATAATATAGTTGTGGTTCTAATGTTTCTTCATTTCTGAATAAACCAATATGACCAACTTTAGCAGTAGGAATTAAACTTTGTATTCCGTCTACCATTCCAAGACCGGCTCTTAAGATTGGTACAATTACAACTTCACAATCAAGTGTATATGTTTTTGCCACAGCAATAGGAGTTTTAGTGTAAACTTCTTTTACTGGTAAATCTCTCGTTACTTCAAATGCCATCAAATTAGCTATTTCACTAACTGATTGTCTAAAATCTTTTGTGTTTGTTTTTTCATCTCTAATTATTGTTAATTTGTGATGAATAAGCGGATGATTAAAAATTGTTACTTTTGACATGATGATTTCTTCCTTTCTTTTTTTTATAAAAAACTATGGGGTATACCCATAGTCTTTATCCTAACATTTTTTCACGAACTTTTTGTTCGATTTCACTAGTAAGTTCTGGGTTTTGTTTCAATAATTCTTTTACATTCTCGCGTCCTTGTCCTAAGCGGTCACCATTATATGAAAACCAAGCACCAGATTTTTCAACTATATCTAAATTAGTTGCTAAATCCAAAACTTCACCTTCATGTGAAATTCCCTTACCATATATTAAATCAACTTCAGCTGTTTTAAAAGGAGGAGCTACTTTGTTTTTCACAACTTTTACTCTAGTTAAGTTACCAATTGCATCAGAACCTTGTTTAATTTGATCTACTCTTCTTACATCTAAACGAATAGTTGCATAGAATTTAAGAGCACGACCACCTGATGTTGTTTCAGGACTACCAAACAATACGCCAACTTTTTCACGAATTTGGTTGATGAAAATAGCAACTGTTTTACTCTTATTGATAATACCTGCTAACTTACGCATTGCTTGACTCATTAGTCTAGCTTGTAAGCCAACATGACTATCACCCATATCTCCTTCAATTTCAGCTTTTGGAACTAAAGCTGCAACTGAGTCTATAACTATTATATCTACAGCATTACTTCTAACTAAAGCCTCTACAATTTCTAAGGCTTGTTCACCATTATCTGGTTGTGATAAAATTAAATTATCTGTGTCTACCCCAAGAGCTTTGGCATACACAGGATCGAGGGCGTGTTCTGCATCAATAAATGCCGCATATCCACCTTTTTTTTGTGCTTCTGCAATCGCATGTAATGCAAAAGTTGTTTTACCACTTGATTCAGGTCCATATATTTCAATTATTCTTCCTTTAGGGTAACCACCAACTCCAAGTGCAATATCTAATGTGATAGAACCAGTTGGTATAACTTCTACTTTTTCTAAATTAGCATCACCCAATTTCATAATTGAGCCTTTACCATAAGTCTTTTCAATTGACTTCAAGGCATCAGCTAATGCTTTTTCTTTAACAGAATCTTTTGATGGTTCAATATCTTCTATTTTTAGTTGTTTTGCTTTATCAGCCATAAGAACCTCCTATTTTAATTTCTTCT
>ERZ839823.2326-NODE-2326-length-14995-cov-4.550201_pt1 | contig 14995 bp, 10 predicted proteins | sample MGYA00519862_ERZ839823 | MGnify/ENA primary metagenome ERZ839823 (study PRJEB31850, sample SAMEA3708853) | human gut metagenome | biome: human gut; feature: human-associated habitat; material: faeces | place: China | collected 2014 ...
TCCAAAGAGGTTTTCGGTTGTTGCTGCCAGTGGCAGAAACAAACAAACGAAAACGAAAGCCCTTTGGTGGGGCGGTGGGGCAAAGCCCCACTTCCAGAAGATGAAAATGCTGGTTTTTGATTCTTGAAATATCTGGTTTGAGCTCAACAGCCTCTTCAGGCATTTATGCCGCCCTTCCACGGGCGAACCGGCAGATTCTCGCTGCGCTTGAGCGACGCGCGGATATTGCCATCGAAAAGCTGGCCGATGCGGGTAATCATCTCCAGCCCGTCCTCCTTCATGCCCTGTCCGATCCAGTTGAGCACCATTTCGGTCAGCGCGCTCTGATAAAACTGGGCAATGATGTCCTTATCCCCCTGACTGGCGTGAATCCCCTCGCTCTGCCGCTCGACATAGCGGCGCATGACCTCGCCCGCGACGTTGTAGAGGTACTTTTCCAGCGACTCGCGCTGCATGGAGTGATACACATGGTAGACGGCACGCTTATGCCGCAGGGCAATCTGCATCGCCTGCGCGATGCCTTCCTCCCACGTGACATGCTCCTTCACGCCGCCGAGCACGGTTTCCAGCTCCGATTCAAAAATCTCCGTCAGCACGGCATATAAATCCTGATAATAATAGTAAAACGTCTTGCGGTTGATCTCGCACCGCGTCACCAGATCGGTCACGGTGATCTCGTCGAAGGGGCGTTCATCCAGCATTTCGATAAACACGTTGCGAATCATGTTTCGCGTATATTTTTGAGCCATGTCATCCCTCCGCGCCTGTCTTTTTTCGTTATTATACCCATTTCGCAAGCCAAAAGCAAGCGCTTCCCCTTTGAGGTCAGCCCATGCGATGCATTTTTTGCCGTTTCATGCAAAAAAGTTGAAAAAGGGGCTTGACGCAGGCAAAATTCTGCGATATAATATGCAACGTTGACGGGGCATTAGCGCAGTTGGTAGCGCACAACACTGGCAGTGTTGGGGTCAGGAGTTCGAATCTCCTATGCTCCACCAAACCCAAGAAATCCGAACATCATCCCAGTTGGGGATGGGTTCGGATTTCTTCTTTTTATCTCAAGTATTGTGGTGTGATAAACAAAATGAACGAAAGGAGACGGATCGGAATCATTCCGATAGTTGCAGAAAGTACTTTATAACCGACACCACAAGGATGCGAGGAATACAATGAACACGCAATCCATATGCTGAAGCGCCCGATCGAGCAGGCCAAACGCCCCATGCGCGGGGGAGCGCAAAGCGCCATTCCTAACCAATAGGGCAAGGGTCATCTTCCGATTTGCGGAGAATGACCCTTGTTTTAACCCATAGAACGCCGTCTGCCTATCGTCAAACGCAAACGGCATATCCATCTCTTTTCCTCCTCCGTCTCACTCGTCCTTTTCCCGTTCTTCCTCCAGCCGTTTTTCAAATGCGGCGCATACCGCGTCCGTCTCCCGCCAGACGGCCATCATGTCCTTCCGATTTTGATACGCCTGATCGAGCAAGAAGTCGAGTTTTTCCGCCCATGCCCTCGCGTCGGCGGATGCGTCCCTCTCTTTCGGCCAAACCAGCTCGGCGACAGCCTCCATGGCCTGCATATATGTGGCGACAAACAGCTCATACGATTCGCCGAAAATCGGATCGTAATCCTTCTGCGAAAGCGCAATCAGCTTCTCAGCCTGCTCGTTCATCGGCTGCTTCGCCTTTTTCGCCTCCGCCGCATCGGCAAAAATAAATGTTCCGTTTTCATCCATCAGCCGGTTGAGCGTCGCCTGCGTTCGCGTCAGCGCATCGAGCAGTTTTTTGGCCTCGTCGTATTGCTTTTTCTTTTCTTCCGGCTTTTCGTCCTCTTTAGGCGGCGCACTTTCGGGGATTTCCCCGCCCAAAATCCGCGCCAACTGCCTGCCGAACGTGTCGATTGCATCGGCCGGCGCGCGCTGTTCCGTCTCCTTCGGCGCGTCCAGCTGCTTGGCCAGCATCGCCAGACAGCGCTCGATTTCCTGCTGGGCTTGATTCTTGCTCGACGCACCCGTCAGACGCTCAAGGCGAAAGCCCTTTTTTGGGCTTTGTCTGCCCTGAAAGTCCGCCATATCGCGCAGGGCTGCCCCATAAGCCGCCCGCGTCATCTGCCAATACTTGGCCTGCACAGCGTCCGCCCGCGCGCCCTCCATGACAGCCGCGGCGTATGCCCTGCCGCAAAACGGGCAAAACCTCGCTTCTTCCCCTTGCAAATCCAGCATTTTTCCACACGCGGCGCAGATAAAGCGCATCGTTTCTCCCTCCCCGTTTTATGCCAGCTCAATCGCCTTTTTCACGGCTTCAATCGGATCGCTGTAAAAAATCGGCTGAACCGCCGTCAGCAGCTCGCCCGGAACGCGCATCAGCTCCTGCATGCTTTGAATCGGGAGCAATAGCTGCTTCGCGCCCGCGTTCTTCGCCACGCGGACGATGTTCTCCAGATTTTTGATTTCGCCCATCGTGCCGGACAGCTTGATTTCGCCGATTACCGCCGTCGCCTCCATCACGGGGCGGTTCGCCACCGCGCTGCAAAGGCCGACCAATTCCGCCACGGATACCTCCGTGCTCAGCCCCTTGCTCTGCGGATCGGCATAATAGAGCAGATAATCGTGATCCGAAAGCGTCGTGCCGGGCAGGATGCTTCTCGCCTTGTCCATGAAATAATACCAGGCCGCGTCAACACATTCGTTCACGGCGCGATTGCCGCCGATGCCCTGCGTCTCCATCTTGCCGTTGCCGCGGATGACCTTGTTTTCCAGCCGATAGACCGCCACTTCGCCGTCAATCTGATTTGCGCCGAGCGCAAACACGTGGCCTGCCGGAAGCTTCTCGGCGGGAATCAGCGTATTGGAAGCCTGTTCCGGCACGGAGACGACGGTTTCGCTGCCGTATTCATCCACATAGCCCAGCGCGACGTCCGCAAATTCCACCCCGGCCATGATCTTGAGCTGTTCCTTCACGCGCCGCCGTCCCTCAATCGCGTATTCCAGCAGTCGGCGCATCTCCTCTTCCGTCACGTTTTCATCCGGAAAAATCAGCTTAATCAGGCCGGACATGGTCTTGCGCACGGCGATTTCATCGCGCTTGTTGAATTTGCCATTCAGGCGGAAATAGGCGTCGAGCAGATGCGTGCAGTCCTTTTTGCGCATCTCCCGCGTCAGCTCGGCCAGACAATCCGTAATCAGGCCGTATTTTTCCGTCAGCAGCTCCGAACGCATTTTCGGAATTTCCCAGCCGGGCAGGTAATAATGAATCCGGTCAAAAAACGCGCTGTCGTTGTTGAATTCGGGCGGGAACGGCTCAAACAGGTGCGCAACCTTGAGCAGATTCTGCACGCTGTCGTTGATGTTGCCGACAAAGACCATCGACGCATCCGCGTTAATCATATCCCGCCCGCGGGCAAACGAGCCGGAGGCCATGTAATCCTTCATAATCTGAATCGCGTCCAGATCGCGGAAACGCATGCCCGCCACCTCGTCAAAGGCCACGCAGTCCCAATGGCCGACCAACCCGACCCTGTGCGCCGCCATGGAGTAGAACAGGTTCGCCGTGGTCGTCTGTCCGCCGCTCATCAGAATGGAATATGGCGAAATCTCTTTATACAGATGGCTCTTGCCCGTGCCGCGCGGGCCGAGCTCGCAAAGGTTGTAATTGTGCTCGGCCAGCGGCACCATGCGCTCGATGAAATGCAGCTTTTCTTTTTCGCTCAGCGCGTCCGGCTCCATGCCCTCCGAGCGGAGCAGCATCGCGATCCATTCCTCGGTGGTAAATTCCTTCCGCTTGTCGATCATCTCCGCCGCGTCGAGGTTGGGGAGCTGAATCGGCTTGAGGCCGAGAATACGGAAAGGCGAACCTCCGGCCCGCGCTTTTTGCGGCGCTTCTTCTCGTCCTCCATCGAATCCTGCTGATAGGTATAGCCGATGCGCGCGATGCACCAGATGCCGCCCATCAAGATTTTGGTGTATTTCACAGCGTAATCGCTTTGCAGGACGAACGGCTCGATTTCCAGATTGGAAAACCGCGCGACGTAGATATCCTTGTATTCATCCAGCACGGCGCTGACCTTGTCGATGACGGTGTATTCCCCGCGCTCGCGGATGAGCGATTTCACCTTTTCGCTTTCTTCCGGGCGGACATAGTTTTCCGCGAGAATTTTGCGGATTTTTTCCACGCCCTCGGTGATGGCCGTTTCATCGTCGGTCGCGCAATACATGCCGAGCAGATATTCCAGCACGAAGGTCGGCACGTTCGCGCCGCGGCGAAGCAGCGCCGTCAAATCCTTTCGGACGACCTTTCCCGGAAACACCTCGTTGATCTTTCGATCCAGTGCATCCATGTTCCCGCCTCCTTAAAAATCAAAGTCCATGCCGAACACGATGTCGATGGTAAACGGAACCCGCGCGAGTTCGGTTCGATCGTCTTCATCGGTCAGCACGAGGTCATAACGTTCGTTTTTATCGTAATTGCTGCCCAGCAGGCGGAAGGTGACGCGCGTTGTGCGGTCGTTGTTCTCCGCCGCGGCGCTGTCGCCGATGATGCGGTGGCTGTCGCTGACGGGCTGCCCGCGCCGATCCACAAAGCGCGCGTTGACCGTGCGCGGCTGCACCTTGCCGCCGCAGGCCTCCTGCTGATAAAACACCAGCGTGAAAATGCCGTTGCTGATGGTTCGATTCTCGCCGAGCAGCACAATGTCCGCCTTGGTGATCGCGCGGTAGCCCTTCTGCCCCGCCTTCCTGTTGCGATACGCGATGAGCGGGACGACCAGCTCCTGAAGGGAAAGCCCGCCGTGCATATACGGCGACGCGCCGCCCTGCTGCTTAAAGCGCAGATCGCCGCGCGGCGTGACGCAGGCCCATTCCGGCCGGCCGAGCATCGTCAGCGGCATGGAAAGCGTCCGCTCGTCGCTGACGTTCTCCCGCACAACCGCATAGCGCCGCTTATAGCAGAGCACGTCGCCCGCCGCAAGCTCCCGCTCCGCCTTATCCGTCTCTTCCAGCGGCGAGCGGGTGTAGATGAACCCGTGATCCGCCGTGACATAGATGCACGCGGCGCTCAGCTCGCTGACCAGCATGCGCATCGCCTGCTCGATTTCGCTCATCGCGGTTTCGCACGCGGCGAACACGTCGCCGTCGCTTTCGCCCGCGCGGTCGATCACATCCTGATAGAGATAGACGACCTTCGCCTCCTGCGCGATTTCCTGCCGCTGGGCGCGCGTCATCCGCCGAAACACGCCCAGCTCCAGCGCGACGCTCTGCGGGCACGCCGCCCGCAAAACGGCCTCGCGCTGGCTCGCGTCGGTGCGCATGCCGTCGCAGAGCACGCTCAACTCCTCCGTGAGCGTCAGCTTTTTGTGCGGCAGAAGCGCCGCCATCCCCACCGGCGTGATCGTCGGGATCGTGCCGACCATCGCCGTGCAGACCGTGTTGCCCGAAAGCCTGCCGTGCAGCCGCTCGGTCAGCTCCTGCGCGACCTCGTAGCGCAGCGCGTCGGAGATGATGACGAACGTGCGCGCGTCCTCCCCGCGCACATGATCCGCATAAAACCGCTCCTGCCGCGGCACAATCGCCAGCGCGGTTTCCAGCGTCTGCCCCGCCAGCAGTGCCGACCAGCACACGCCCAGCGGCGCGAGGCAGCCGTTTTTATACAGCCGCTCCGCCGCCTGCACAGCTGCTTTCAATTCGTCCTCCAGCGCGAACAGCCCCAGCGCCAGCGCCCGATCCGCCGCCGCGCACAGGTGGCGATACGCCGTATCCATCCGGCACAGGCGCGAGGCATACGCCGCGAACATCTCCTCCGCGTCGGTGAAATGGAAGCCGTCCCGATACGCCCGGATGAAGAGCTGCATCTCGCACAGCGCGCCCAGCGCATCCGCATACGGCGCGTACAGCCCCCACCACGGCAGCTCCCGCCGCGCCTGCATCATGCCCTGCACCTCGTCCACGTTCATGCTGTCCCGCGCGAACGCCGTCAGCGCCGCGCGGATCAGCAGCGCGTCCGCGCAGGGGTAGACCGACACGCGCAGCAGCGCCGCCCGGTCGAGCTTTTGCAGCCGCGCCGCGACGGGATAGCGCTCCTCCACCGCGCGGCAGGTTTCCAGCATGGCTTCTCTGTCCTCATGCAGCCACTTGCTGACCAGCGCATACGCCTGCTGCGCGTAGGCCGCCGCGCCCGGCAGCCCCGCGAACGCATCCTCCGGCGCGTTCAGCAGCGCCGCGCTCGTCAGCAGATAGCAGGCCAGCTCCGCCGCGTCCCGATTGCCGGTATAGCCGATCGCCTTTTCGGCCAGCAGCCAAAATGCGTCCGCCCCGCAGAACTTTTCGATGGCTTTCAGCTTCTCGTTTTCTTCCTCGTGCGCACCGAGCACCGCCGCGCCGAGCACACCCGAAAGCGACGCGCTTTTCAGCCCGCAGAGCACGCTCATCACGCCGATTTCCAGCTCCTGCTCGCTGCGGTAATCCTTCCCGAGCGCACCCAGCTTCGCCACGCGATCCCGGCTGGCGAAAAAGCGCCCCACCTTCCGCGCATAGCGCCGCATATCCACGCCGTCGGCGATGTGCAGTTCCTCAAAGAGCAGCGACCAGTAATCCGCGCGGAATATCTCGCTGTATTTGAACACATCCGCCAGCCAGTTATCCTGCCAGCGCGCAAACGTCTTCGGGCAGTAGAGCAGAATATTCTCCTGCGCGTAATCGCTCTCGATCTGCCGCCGCAGGGTGAACCACTCGTCCTCCCGCATGACGAGGATGCGCACGCCGGGCAGCTCCATCTGCTCCACGTCGGCGGCGAAACCGCCCTGGTCATCCTCGAACACGACGATGCGCCGCGTGTAGTATTCCGGAAGGGGCGCGGCAAACCGCCGCAGCAATTCCTGCCGTACATCCATCGTCTTCCCCTCCGTCACTTGATTTTGCCGAGTATCGCGCCGAGCTTGGCGTAATTGACCTTCACGCCGTCGTCAAGGTCGAGCGGGATGCGCATATCCGCCAGATGGTGCACCTGTTCCTCGTACTGCCCCAGCTCGATGAGCTGCTTTTCCAGCTTCTGCGCGCGCTTGCCCGCCTGCGCCTTGGCGCGCCCCTCGCCGCTCTCCTGTGCGCGGCGCGCGTCGTCGAGCTGCACGCGCAGGCGATCCTGCAATTCATGCACATAATCCATGCGGATGCGCCCGACGGTATCGCGGTCATAGCGGTGCAGATAAAACAGCGCGCGGAATGCCCCCGCCTTGCCGCTGTCGCAAAGCCAGTAAATCGGGCGTTTTTGATAGGTCTTGAGGTGGTCGGCGTAAAAATCGTTCAGGTAATAATTGCGGATGACCTCGCGCGGGGTTTCGCCCCTGCCGCCGAGGGCGGACGCGACAAACGCAAGGTTTTCTTCCAGCGTTTCCGCGCCGTAGACCTTGCGGATAAACTCGACGGTGCGCTCCGCGATATCATCCGGGAAATACGCCTCGTCGGTGATCGGCACAATGCCGTCGCTGTCCGGGTAGAAAAGCCCGAGCGACGGGTCGGCGAAATCGCAGGCCTTCGCGCCTTCCTCGATGCGCGCGCGAATCTGCGCGTCGTCCCATTCGCCGCCCGCGAAAAGCAGGCCGTCCACATAGGGCGAGTATCGGCCGAGGATACAGCCGACGATATACGACAGCAGGCTGACGATCTCATCGCGCATGGAGAGCACATAGCGCATTTTGCGCTCTTCGTCGCTCGGTTCGTCGATGATGCGGTAAACCGTCACATCCTTATCGGCGACGTCGGGCGTGAGTTCTTCCTGCAAGCCGTAAATGTCGATGAAAATGCGGTTGAGTTCTTCTTCGTTGGCTTTGAGGGTATCAAAACGGTTTTGGCAGGTTTGCTGGTATTCGCGGTATTTGTCAGAAATCAGGCGGGACATGTGGGGTCAACTCCATTTCTTATATTTTCATTTCTTTTCTCATTTGTTGAATCATGCTGTACATCAAATCCGTTACTTTCATTCCAAGTTCATCCTCATGATTCGCAATGATATTCGTTATTGCTTCTTCATCTTTTTCATTTATATTGAGGTCATAGTCTGATTGGTTCATACTATAAGTGCTAAAATCATCAGCAATCCCCGTCAAAACATCTAACAGCTTATCATAGTTTTCAATCACCTTATTGGAAGCATAAAGATGGATTTTTGCTTTATTTTCTTTTAATTGATTCAACGCGCCTTGGAATATTTTCCATTTATCATCCAACAGTTTCTCAAAAGATTCAAAAACGCTCAAATAGACTTCTTCGCGCCTATTGTAAATATGGGCTTTTATTTCCTTTTTCCGATTCAGATGCAATGTCAAAATCGTTGTAATAGCAGATATAAATGCACTTATTATAATCTCAGATATTTTTGAGTTTTCCATCTTCCGCTTTCTCTACCTCTCCTTTTTCATTGAGTAAATATCGATTTCTTTTCCTACATTTTGGGCAATTCACAAAGACACAGTATCTTTCATTAATTTTCTTACCTTCCCCATATATAACATTTTTCGGATACTCTCCGCTCCAAATCTCGTCCTTTTTTAATATCCGCCATGTACAGTCAAATGTTGTCCCGCAAAATTCACATTTTACTGTATCCCGCTTGTATCCCATAATACTTCGCCCTTTCTCATATCATCGGGTGTTTCCTAAAATCCCAACTTGTTTCAAAACTCTCGATATCACAATGTGATATATCTTTATTTTTTCTTGTTATTTGCTCAACATATGACAAATTTTGAAATATCAAAGGCATTTGCTTTACGTTTCCAACTTCGTAATTTAAGGTTTGGCTTAATGTATTCATTAAATATAACATAACATTTGAATTAGTAAATCCAAGGAGATAGTCCAAATTTTCTTTCGAGAAAATCGAACATCCTGCCACATCAAAAGCAGATCCAGTTGGTACATATCTCATTGAAAGGCTTCCAGATGTCACTTTCGACCAAGATATTGCCTCATGAAAATAAAGTTCTCGTGATGGAAGATGATTTCCGGTTGTACTAAGTATCTCGTAACTTTCTTTATCAAAACGAATTACACAATCTAAAAAAGCAAACCATTTTCTAAATGCGCCGCCCTTGTTATATGGTATATATTTCTTTTTACTTTTTTCAAACATTTCGTAATTACACGCATTTATATTTATATCATTCGCATTTACTTCAAACCATAATTTGAGAAAAACTTCATTGTTTCCCGTTGCCAATCCTTGTCTAGGGCTTGCATACGTTCCTATTTTTTCTGATGCTTCAAAGCATTTTCTTACATTTTCGCTCACCCAATACGCCACCGATGCCCCCGGAATCTTCTCAAAATTATCCTGCCGCGCAGAGAAGCGGTTTTGCCCATCAAGGAACATCTCTTCCTTTCCGTCTTGCGTGGTCGGTTCGATCAGCCGCGCGTACATGCCCTTGAATCCGTGAACATGCCGATTCTGCATCACAAATGCCGTCGTCTGCACGACTTCGCCGCCGATTTCTTCAAAGGCTCTCGCGCCAAGGTGCGCCATATTGACGGTATCAATCTCCATCAGTTTGGCGCGCAGTTTTTCAAAGCTGGAAAGGAACATCCAAGCATGCTGGGTAATCATCGCCAGATAGCCGTTTGCTTTGGCATATTCCCGTCCCCGCTCCATAAACACCGCAAACAAATCGCTCTTGCTATCGGGATACTGCTTTTTCACAAACTCCGCCAGCCTTGCGCCCATGCCGCTGGAACCCATATACGGCGGATTCGTCACCACAACGTCATATTTCCGCGCCATGATTTTCGCCTGCGCGGCGAGCCTTTGCAAATTCTCCGCGTCTACGCCGAGCGCGGTTTCCCCGCCGAACGGATTTTCGCCGAGTTCATCCAGCGCATCGGCCAGCGGCTTGGGAATCGAGAGGATCGAGCCAAACTCCTTGGCGTCCTTAAACGTTTCGCGAAGCATCCGCGCGGCGCGGCGCTGTCCGTCGCTCCACGCGGGGCTGTCGTTGGGGTTTCCGTTCCATTCAGCGACGGCGCAGACGTGCGGCTGAACGCCGCGGCGGAGGAAGCGGCGGTCATGTTCGCAGGCCTTCATCATCAGCGCGAAATACGCCAGTTGGGCGGCGCGGTCGTCGATATCCAGCCCGTAGAGGTTGTTTTCGATGATGGCGCTCACCGCGTCGCGGTCGGTATAGCCCTGCGTGCGATAAATCTCCATCAGCACATCAAACGCATACACGAGGATATGTCCCGAACCCATGCAGGGGTCGAGCAGGCGGATCTCTTCGGGCTGGATTCGGCTCTCCTGCGCGCGAATCTGCGCAAGCTGCGCGGCGACCTGCGGCTCCTGCTCGGCTTCATCCATGTAATAGCGCCAGCGCCGGCGAAGCGCAGGGTCGTCGTGTCCTTCCATCCAGAGGCGGCCGAGGCTGTTTTCCACCATGTAGCGGACGATCCATTCGGGCGTGAAAAGCTGGGTCGCCGCGCCGATGCGCTCCTTGGTGATCTTGACGTTCTTTTTCAGCAGCTCAAAGGTTTCGTTCTTGAGTTCGGTGTTGTAATACTGATACAGCCATCCGATCACCTGAATATCCGCCCAATTTTCCGCGTCCACCGCCGCCAGCATCGCCAGCACGGAATCCTCCCGCAGCAGCCCGTCGGGGAAGAGCAGTTCCGTGTAATCGCTGATGGGCTCGAACATCTGCGGCAGCACGTCCGAAAGCTGATTGCACAGCGCGATCAGCAGTTCGGTATAGAGCATTTCGGTTCGGTTGCCCTCCAGCAGCTCGACGACGTTGGAAAAATCCACGCCGTCCAGCTCGACGTTCTGCGCCTGCCGCACCAGCTCAGGCAGCGCGCCGGGCGCGTCCGGCAGCACGCGCACGGAGACGGGCAGCAGGTTATGCTCCTGCATATAGCGCAGCGCGATGAAGCGGTTGAACCACGTGTAGGCGGTTTCTTCCATCACCTGATCGTAGCCGCGGCCTTGGATGCGCGTCAGCAGCGCGTCGCGCTGGTTGATTTCCGTCTGCGAGAGCAGCGCCCCGCCGAGCGTCTGAACCATTTTGGAGGGGATGACCGCGCCGCCCGCGCAGGTCTTTTCGTCAATGCCGAACCCCCGCGCGCGATCCTTCACGCGCTCGATGAGCGCCACGCGCGCGGCGACGGCGAAATTTTTGAGCTGGGTCTTGTTCATGATGGAAACCTCCCTGGTATTCTGCCCTCTCAGTCAGCCTTCGGCTGACAGCTCTCCCAAGGGGAGAGCCAAGGATATTGCGCTCTGTTCTTTTTTCCAGCAGCCCCCTTGCCTCCCACTCCGGGGAAGGTGTCCGTCGTAGACGGACGGAGAGGGCTTGCTTTAATTCATCTGTATCGCGTCGTTCTCCGCAAGCTCCTGCAAGAGCTTCTGTTTCAGCTGCTCCACATAATCCTCGATCTCCGCCGCGCTGCTCAGCCGCTTCTGCGGCAGCACGTCGTAGCGGCGGATGGTCTTGACGCGCAGGCCCTGCGTGCTCTGCCCGCGCAGCCCCGCCAAAAGCTGCTCCAGCCGCCTGCACTGGCCGTCGCGATAGGTGAAAATCTGGGTGATGATCGCGTCCAGCTCGACGGGGCTCTCCGCTTCCAGCGCGCGCGCCTTGAAGGCTTCGAGCTGCTCGTCGATTTTGCGGATGTCGCCGCGCAGCTCCGGCTCGTCCCCGGCGAGGGTATGCACGTCGCCGCGCGCCTGAACGACGGTTTCCTCCACGCGGGCGCGGCGCGCGTCGCTGATGCGCGCGTAGGCCTGCTGAACGGCGGCTTTCAGCTCGGGCAGCCGCCTGACCTCGCGATAGGGGCGCTGCATCTGGATGATGGCGCGGATGGCCTTTGCGGCTTCCACCGCCTGCGGCTCGTCAGCGAAATAATGGCTGTCGCGCTCGGCCTGTTCGCTCAGGCGAACCGCGTCGCGGAACACGCCCGCCTGATTTTTGAAGAAGAAATCGACCTCCGCGAAGTCCTCCTTCCAGTCGAGCAGCTCGTCCTCCGCGCGGGTGAAGGCTTCGAGCATCGCCACGTTGTCGCCGCGCCGGTCGAGGATGCCGCCGATCAGCGTCATGCCCTGCTCCACGACGGCCTTGCCCGGATAGGGGGTCGCGCCCTGATACTGCGCCAGCAGCGCGCCGCACTGTTTCTTTCGCTCGCTCAGCAGCGAGACGATCTGCCCGCAGAGGTTTTCCTCGTCCTGCTTGATATCCATCGTGTCAAACAGCTCGACCGCCTGCGCGCGCGCCTTTTTCATCAGCGCGTCGGACGGAGTGACGCGCAGCCGAACGATGGTCTTATCCATATCGGCGCGCCTTCTCAGGCAGTCCACCGCGCGGCGCTCGGCGTAGGGAATCGCCAGATTGTCGCGGATGAGCTGCAATTTCTGCGCGCGCATCAGCGCCGCGATCAGCGCCGCGACGTCGATTTCCCGCCAGCCGTAGGGCGCGGCCTGATAGCGCCGCTGTATCTCGCCGACGGTGACGGCGATGTGCTGCCGTTCGCGCACCTCCATAAACTGGCGGATCTCGTCGAGCGCCTGCGCATTGGGCGCGTCCACGCCGAGCATGGTTTCCTGCTGGTTTTCGCCGGTGAGGATGCGGCGGATGTCCTCGTCGCCCTGCGCAAACGTGGTCACAAAGTTCAGCTTGCTGTAAACGTCCTCGATCAGGTAGCCCATCGCCTGATCCAGCGCGTCCTTGACGTTCTGCGCGCGGATGTTCATCCGCTCGCCCGCGATGTAGAACGCGCCCTTGACGATGGCCTCGCGGAGCAGCGTCGCGGCGGTTCTTTCGCGCTCGCGCGCCTCACTCTGCCGCGCCTGAATGATCTTGCGGATGGCCTCGGGGAGCTGGCTGACGTTGCGGCTCTTGACGTATTTCGCGATGCGCAGCGCTTCGGCGATTTCGTTGTAATAGCCGTTGCCGTCCAGCAGCACGATGGCCTCGCTGTTCGCGCGGGATTGCAGGCGCAGGCTGCTATCGCCGCTCTCCGCCAAATCGGATTCGGCGGTCACGATGCGCAGACGGATGCCGCCGATCTGCTGGCCGCGGATGCCGTTGTCCACCATCTGGTCGTAGGTGAAATCGTAGCGGTTCTTGTAGCGGTATTTTTTGCCGGGGTAAAGATCGCCGAACACCGTTTCGCCGATTTTGCCGATGATTTCGGTCGGATCGACGAGCGTGCGGCGGATGTCGTTGTTGATTTCCTGCTCCTCGTCGGTCAGGAAGAGATAGATTTCGCCGTTGCGGGAGACGTAGTTTTCATGCACCAGCCTGTCAAGCGCCTGCTGAATGTCGCGGCGCATGGTGATTTTGTCGTCGTGTACGTCGGATATCATCAGTGTACAGAGGTTTTCCAGATTGCCCGCCATGCCGTCCACATAGCGGATGAGGAACAGCAGCTTGAGGATATCCACGTCCCCGCGCTTCAGGCCGTCGCCCGCCGCCGCGTCGCGCTCCGCCCTGTCGATCACGCGGCGGACAGCGCCATCCAAAAACGTGTGTACCGTGTCGTAAAAGCGATAGAACGGGACGAACGCGCGCTCGTCGCAGCCCTGCATACTCTGCGCCGCCTCCTGAAACGCGGAGAGCATGGAGCGTTCGCCGCCGGAGAGATGCTTGCCGGAAGAGCCGCTCTTTCGCACCTGCACCAGCACATCCTGAAGCAGGCGGAATTGATACGGCACAAACGGATAAGCCTCCACAAACTCCTCTTCCGCGCCGTAACCCTTCATATCCGCGGGCGTGTCCTTGGCGAAGCTGAACAGGTTGCGCATCACCGAGGCATTCTGATGATAGGTCATCCGAAGCAGCTCCGCCGCCGCGTCGTTTTTCGCCAGAATACGCCGCTTGATGACCTCGTCCACCGATGCGGAGGACAGGCTCAGCCGCGTGTTGAAGCGCCCCTGTATCTTGGAAAAATCGTTGCCCTTGACGTGCGTCACCGCGTCGATGTCCTCCTGACTGGTGACGATGACCCACACCTTGCCCTTGCAGCGCGAACCCAGCTCCTCCACCAGCGTCTGCAAATTGAGCATCATGCCGGAATTGTCGCCGATGTATTGCCCGATTTCATCGACCAGGAACACGAGATGGAAATTCGGCGCTTTGCCGTCCACATATTCCGCAATTTCGCGCCCCAGCCGCTCGATGCTCATCTCGGCGGTCTCTTCGCCGTTGAACCAGTTGCGCGCGGCGTTCTCGCTCATGCCCGCCGTCCGGGTCAGCGCGGCGACCACGTCGTCCTCCCAAAACGCGAAGGCTTCCCGCGCGGTTGCCCACGGCTCGGTGTTGACGGCCTCAAACGCCGCCTTGAACGCCTCCAGCCTGCCCTGCCTGTCCAGAAAGCGTTCCAGCGCCGCAACCTTCATGTCGTCGCCGTAATAGCCGCAATGCTCGTAAAACACCTTCGTAAATACCCGCAGAATGGCGTCCTGATCCTTGCCCATCGGCGATTTCGCGTCGATGTTGAACAGAATCGTCTCCGTCGGCACTTCGCTCACCCGGCGCATCATCGCGTAGCGCAGCGGATCAAAGCTAAATTTATCCTCAAAATAGTCGATGGCGCACTTCCCGCCGATTTCCTCGTTGGCCAGCAGATACGATAAGATCTTGAGGAAATGCGATTTGCCGCTTCCGAAAAAGCCGCTGATCCATACGCCCATCTGGTCGGTCGCGCCGTCCACGCTTTGCTCATAGTGGTCGTAAAAGGAGCCGAAATGCTTGCGCAGTTCGCGCGTGATGACATATTCCTCCAGCTCCTGCCGACGGTTTTCGTCGTCCGTCTGCATGACCTTAATCACGCCGTTGATTTGCCTGTCGATGTCCTTTTGAAACATGTCGTAAATCTTCATTTGCATGTCATCCTTTCACGATGTTAAATGCGCGGTAATAATTGTCGTCCTCAAATTCGCCGAACAGCGTCAGGCTCTGTCCCGAATATTCGCCCGGATACAGCAGCACCACCGGCACGTCGTCGAACACATGCTGCAAATTGTTGAGC
>ERZ839823.2333-NODE-2333-length-14953-cov-2.720298_pt1 | contig 14953 bp, 10 predicted proteins | sample MGYA00519862_ERZ839823 | MGnify/ENA primary metagenome ERZ839823 (study PRJEB31850, sample SAMEA3708853) | human gut metagenome | biome: human gut; feature: human-associated habitat; material: faeces | place: China | collected 2014 ...
CCGGTGTCAAGGATGGGGACGAAATCCTGAGCTTCAGCGGCGCACGCGGAATTTATGTATCCGGAGAAAGCTTGTATATTGCGGACACGGAACATGCACGGGTACTGGTATGCGATACGTCGGGGACGCTTATGCGTACCATCCTTCTGCCGGACTCGCCCCTTATTCCGGAGGGCTTTCTTTACCGTCCGATCAAAGTGGCGGTAGATGCCAGCGGGTATGTGTATGTACTCAGCGACGGTTCCTATTACGGCGCCATTCTTTACTCGCCGGAACAGGAGTTCCTCAGCTTTTACGGCGCCAATTCTGTGAAGAACACGATAACTCAGGCGCTGGCTAAGCTCTGGAAAAAGCTTACGGCAACCAACGATCGGCTGGCCAACTCAGCAAGCCGCCTGCCCTATCAGTTCACCGATCTTTATGTCGATACTGACAGCTTTATCTATACCGCCACTGGCAAGACGCCCGATTCCGTTCAGGCAGGTCAAATACGGCGGCTCAGCCCCGGCGGAAAAAACGTTCTGGAGTCAGAGGATATCACTTTTGGAGATCTGTCGATCTCCATGGCAGGCGGCGAGATGCGCACGCAAAATATCGCGGGGCTTGCTGTGGATACCGCCGGCTTTATCTACTGTTACGATATCTCTTACGGAAGAATCTATCTTTACGATGCGGACTGTATGCTGCTGGCCGCCTTCGGAGGGGGTATCGGCAACGGACAGCAGGACGGCACCTTTGCACAGATTGTCGGTATCGACATTTTGGATGATGGAGACCGCATTGTGGTGGCCGACAGCTTGCATACATCGGTTACGGTATTTCGCGTGACCGATTTCGGAAAAAAAGTAAAATCGGCTCGGAGTCTAACCCTCAGCGGCGCCTATCACGAGGCCGTCCCATTGTGGGAGGAGGTCTTGCAGGCGGATGCGGGTTGTCAGATGGCTTATCTGGGTCTTTCCAAAGCGGCTCTGGCTCAAAAGAATTATGCAGCCGCCTTGGAGTATGCTGAAAAGGGCAACTCCGCCTCAGTATACAGCGAAGCCTTCAGCTATCAGCGCCGTGATTTTATTGATAGCCACCTCAATGGGATTATGGGAATACTGCTGGCTGTCACAGCGGCTGTGGTAGCAGTAGTGATCGTCATAAAGAAAAAGAAGCTCGTGCTCGTAAAGAACCAGGCGGTTCGGCAGATGTTCGCCGCGCCCTTCCATCCGGCGCTGGTATTCGGCGAGGTGAAGGAGAAGAGGAAGGGTTCAGTCGCCCTCGGAGCGGCCGTCATGGCGGCGTTTTACGTTTCTCTGATTCTCAAGACCACCGCTTCTGGCTTCCTGTTCCGGACAGACGCAGGCTCCTTTAATTCGGTGCTGGTGCTGCTGCAGACAGTGGGATTCGTTTTGCTGTGGACCGTGGTCAGCTGGGCCGTGGCGACCCTGCTGGGCGGCATCGGCAAGCTCCGGGAAATTTTTGTGGTTGTGACATACAGCCTATTACCTATGGTATTCGGCAACATCGTCAGTACAATCCTTTCGTATGGACTCACCGAGGAAGAGGGGGTTTTTCTTACTGTTTTCGGTGCGTTCATGCTGCTGGTGTCTGTTTTTATGCTGATTATCGGCTCTATGATCGTTCACGATATTTCCTTTGGTAAGTTTTTAGGGATTACGTTGCTTACCCTGGCCGGAGCGCTGATCGTGCTGTTCCTGCTGGTGTTGATTATTATTTTGGTTCAGCAGACGGCAGGTTTCGGCGGCACACTGATTCGTGAACTCTTTTTCCGATAGGAGGAACGACCGATGAATAAAAGAGGATTTGCCGGATTTCTCAGTTGTCTGGTTTTGCTCGGCGCCGCGGGCTGCGGCGCCGAGACGCCGACCGGTATCCAGCGCTATGATCCTGAGCATTCCACGAACTTTGAGGAGAGCTTTATCGCTGCGGAAAATGGGACATATACCCTGGAATGGGACAGCGAGCATTATCGTGTGCTTCTGCGTGAGACCTCCAATGGGCGGGTCTGGTCCACTCTGCCCAACGGGTTAATGACGCCCCGTTATGACAGCGAGGGATATGAAATTCAAAACCACCCGCAGATGGAAAATCCGCTGATTGTGGAATATATCAATGAAACCACCGTCCAAACCGAATATCGATACGCCTATACCGCCAGCCTCAAAAAAGGCGATTACCAGATAGAACGGATGGAAAACGGTCTGCGGATCACCTATCATTTTGCCCAGGAATCCCTTTCCGTACCGGTGGAATACACTTTACTGGAGGACGGGATGAATGTCTCGGTGAATCCCAGCGACATAGCCGAAGGCGACACTCGCATACGCCGCATCACGCTGTCTCCATTTTTCTGTTCGGTTTCCAACACAGACCCAAATGGTACGCTGCTGATTCCGTCGGGAAGCGGCGCGCTGATCGCCCCCTATGAATGGAAGGCGGATGTGGGGTACACCTGCTCCTATCCGGTATACGGAGAGGATCTGCAGTTAGCGGAGAGTCAAAACGACAGCATAAATAACCATGAACCCGTCCGGCTGCCGGTCTTTGGCGCCGCCAATGGGGAAACGGGGATTTGTGCTGTCATCGATTCCGCTGAGGAAGCAGCCAGCATTGAATGCAATGTCGGCAACGATAAATTCGGCTTTTCGGCGGTTTATGCCACCTTTGAGCTGCGCGGGCTTTCTCCCTCCAAATCCTATTCCGATACGCTGATAGGAGAACCCATATCGGTCAGTTATTATCCGCTGACGGGCGGCGACGCCAATTATTCCGGAATCGCCCGCCGTTACCGGCAGACCCTGGGTCTTTCCCGGCAAGATCCGGAGAACTTTCCTGTCGCGGCGCTCAAGCTGATCGGCGGCGCCCATGTGGATGCTCAGGTGCTCGGCGTACCCTACCGCGATTTATTCGTGACTACCTCCCTGGAGCAAGCACAGACCATAGTCCAACGTTTTCTGGAAGAAAGCGGCGTGACTCCCGCGGTGACGCTGGTGGGGTTTGGAGAGTCCGGGCTGGATGTGGGCCGTGTGGCGGGGAATTATAAATTATCCGGTAAATTCGGCGACAAAAAGGCACTGACCGATCTGCAAAGTACCTGTGAAACGTCCGGCGTGCCGCTGTACATGGATTATGATATCGTGCATTTCTCCCGTTCCGGAGGCGGACTCCACACCCTGACCAACGCGGCCGTTACAACCATAGGACAGAGGGCGCTGCGCTACAAAACCCAGTTGGGAAGCGGTGCAAAGATCACGCTGAAAGAATACTTCACCTCCCGGGCTCTCCTGCCGGGCATCGCGGAACAGGCCGCGGCCGCGGCCGCAGACAGCGGATTTCAGGGTGTCTCCTATGCCACCGCCAGCGCCAATGCCTATTCCGATTATGCGGACCGCGCGTATTACAGCAAAGGGAATTATGCCGAAGATTATGCCGTTATAGCGGATCACGCCCGGAATAAGGGGCTCCGGCTGGCCGCGGATAATGCTAACGCCTATGCGGCGGTGTCGGCCGGTCTCATCACCTGTGCGCCGCTGTCATCGGACAAAAACCATCTCTTCTATACCGATGTTCCCTTTTATGAGATGGTCTTCAGCGGCATGGTTCCCATGACATCGGACGCCGTAAACCTTGCCGTTGAACCGCGCACGCAGGTGCTTCGCGCGGTGGAGTCCGGCATAGGTCTCGGGTATACCTTCATCGGAAAGTATAGCAATAAGCTGCTGACAGCGCAGGAGAGCTTTTTTCACGCAGCGGTATTTGACGGCCATGCCGCTGAGGTCATTAAAACCGTCCGGGACTATAGCCAGTATTACGACCAGATCCGCGGTGCGCAGATTGTGGAGCATACCCTGCTCGGGCGGGAAGTCCGCAAGACCGTTTTCGACAACGGGTTTGCGGTATATGTCAACTACAGCAACGAGGACGCTGTGGTTGAAAACGGCACAGTACCAGCCCAAGGATATCTGCTGGTCAAAGGAGGCGGAAACGCATGAGGACAAAGAAAAAGAATCGGGGGATAACCGCACTCAAGGCCCGGTACGGTTGGATTTGCGTGGCGCCTTGGGCGCTGGGTCTGGTCCTGTTCTTTATCTGGCCGGTTATCCAGTCCGTCGTTTATTCGTTTTGCAAGGTGAACCTTTCCGCCGGCGGAATGAACATCACGTTTTTGGGACTGGACAATTTCAAATACATATTCATGGAAAATGCGAATTATCTGGATTTTATGGTGGAATCCCTGGTGAAATTCCTGTATTCCTTTCCGGTCATCCTGGTTCTCAGCCTCATTCTGGCGCTGATTTTAAATCAACGTTTTCGGGGGCGGCTCTTTTTCCGAGCCCTGTATTTTCTTCCGGTGATTATTGCCAGCGGAGCGGTTTTGAAAACCATTCTCTCCTCCACGGCGGCCGGGGTCTCCAATATGCAGCAGGACGAGAGCATTGCCATGAGTATGTTCAGCGTATCGGAGCTGGTGACAAGCCTTGGCCTGCCGCAGCAAATGAGCAGCTATTTTGTCACCTTGATGGACGGTATTACCGGACTGATTTGGAGCTGTGGGGTACAGACCGTACTTTTCATTGCCGGACTTCAAGCGATTCCGCCCCTGCTGTATGAGGTCTCGCGGGTGGAGGGTGCTACCAGCTGGGAGGAGTTTTGGTTCATCACCTTTCCCATGCTGTCACGCGTGATAGTGCTGGTATCGGTTTTTACAATGGTTGAGCTGATAACCGATCCCACTAACAAGATTATGGATCAGGCCTATGCCTTTATGCGTTCGCAATTTTACGGGGAAAGCTCCGCTATGCTTTGGAGTTATTTTCTGATAGTAGGCGTGCTCATGGCTGCTTTGTTAGGGCTGTTTAAAAAGTTCTGTCTCAACAAGTGGGAGTAGGAGGGAAAGGAATGCAGAGGATTTTACCCGTCAAAAAGCGTGGAAGCCGCGGGAAACTCAAGCGTGCGCAGACGATACCGCTGGCTATTGGCCGCTATATTCTGCTCATCTCCATCGGTTACCTGGTGCTGTATCCGGTGATTTATATGATTTCCTCTTCGCTCAAGCCGGTCAGCGCGTATCTGGATGCCAGCATTATCTATATTCCGCGTGAATTCACCTTTGAGTTCTATGAATTTGCAATCAGAACCATAGACTATTGGGATGCGCTTGGCTCTACATTTCTCTATGAAATGGCAAGTGCCGCCCTGGAAGTCATGATGTGTTCCTTTATTGGCTATGGAATGGCACGATTTAAATTTAAGGGCAAACGTTTTTTTGATGTTATGCTCATACTGCTTATATTGATACCGACCCAGATGATCATCACGCCAATGATGATGAACTACTCGCAAATGGACGTATTCGGCATCGGGGGATTGTTTCATTCTCTGACCGGCATCGATTTACGGCCGAATATATTGGATACGGTCTGGACTTTTTACCTGCCGTCACTATTGGGGGTGGGGCTGCGGGCCGGAACCCTTCTATATATCTATATCCAATTCTTCAAGGGGTTGCCTCAGGAGCTGGAGGAGGCAGCCTGGATTGACGGCGCCGGGCTTTTCAGAACCTTCTTTTCCATTGCCTTGCCTTCCTCCAGCGTTGTTTTCACCACCGTGATGATTTTTGCTCTGGTCTGGCATTGGAACGACTATTTTCTGCCGATTATGTACTTGTCGGACAATTTCCCGCTGGCGGTAAAGATTTACGATATTGAAAGCCTGCTTACTCTTCAGAATGAGTGGGGAACCTATGCGTCCATATCCACAAAAGGCGCGGCTTGCTTTTTGTTTATCCTGCCGGTGCTGGTGGTTTACCTTTTCCTGCAGCGGCGCTTCGTACAGAGTATCGACCGCGTAGGAATCACCGGATAACGGCTTGAAAAGCCGGGAAAAAGATGGAGGCATGAGAGATGAGCTTTAAAAACGGACAGAAGAAAGCGTTGACGTTCAGCTTTGACGATGGCAACGAGGACGATGTGCGGCTGGTGGGGCTATTGAATCGGTACGGGCTGAAGGGAACCTTTAATCTCAACGCCGGTCTCCTGTCCCATACCTCCTCTTGGAATTTTGAGGGAGGAAAAGAGGTTCGCCATATCAATTATACAGAGCATCCTCATCTGTACGACGGCCACGAAATCGCCTGCCACACCTATACCCATCCCCATCTTGAGGCACTAGATGCGGCCACCCTTGAAAACGAAATTGTTCTGGATAAAAAGGTGCTGGAATACCTTTACGGCTGTGAAATACACGGCATGGCGCTGCCCTTTGGCTCCTACAATGATGCAGTAATACAAGCCGCCGCTGAAAACGGCATGGCCTATTGCCGGACCACCTGGGCGACTCAGAGCTTTTCTCCACCTGATTCGCTTCTGCTGCATCCTACCTGCCATTTTTTAGACGGGAATATAGGAGAACTGGCTCGGCAGTTTCTGGAATCCGAGACGAAGGAGCCGCAGCTTTTCTATATCTGGGGCCATAGCTATGAGCTGGTGACGGAGGATGACTGGGCCGCTTTTGAAGGTTTCTGCAAAAGCCTGTCCGGGCGGGAGGATATCTGGTACTGTACCAACATCGAGGCTATAAAGGCTATTCAAAACAAAGAAACAGGCAGGGATAACGATGAAAAACTATGAGAACCCGGAAAAGACGAGCAAGGGACGGGAGGAAGGGAGAAGCTGGTATATCCCGGAGGGGCTATCGGAATACCGGCTGCTCAATGGCACCTGGCGGTTCCGGTATTTCCCCCGGGATATAGACGTGCCGGAAGAGATCAGGGAGTGGGACACCATTCCTGTGCCCTCCTGCTGGCAGACGGAGGGATACGAAAATCCCAACTACGCCAACATCAACTATCCCTTTCCCTGCGATCCGCCCTATGTGCCGGACGACAATCCCTGCGGAGTATATGAACGGGATTTTGAACTGGAAAAGCTGTGGGGCCGTGTATACCTTGTGCTGGAAGGCGTGTCCTCCTGCGCCTATGTAAGGGTCAACGGCCGGGAAGTAGGCTTTACCCAAGGCAGCCACTTACAGGCGGAGTTTGATATGACGCCTTATATGAAGCAAGGGAAAAACACCCTGCGGGTGACGGTGCTGAAATGGTGCTGCGGCAGCTATCTGGAGGATCAGGACTGCTTCCGGATGAACGGTATCTTCCGGGATTGCTACCTGCTGCAGCGGCCGGAAGATCATATTGTGGACATCCAGGTGCATACCGAGGGAGGCACGGTGTTCGCTGCGGCGGGAAAGCCCTGTCGTATCTCCCTGTATGACCAGGAGGGTCGCCTGCTGGCAGAGCGGCCGACCGCCGCAGACGCCTCATTTGAAGTGGATCATCCCGTTTACTGGAATGCGGAAAAGCCGGTTCTGTACAGCCTGCAGTTTGAACGGAATGGTGAAATCATCACCCAGCGATTCGGCTTCCGAACCATCTCCGTATCATCCCAACATGAGCTGCTCATCAACGGCACGCCGGTGAAGCTCCATGGGGTGAATCATCACGACACCGACCCGCACAACGGCTGGTATCAGACCGATGAACAGCTGCACAAAGATCTCCTGCTGATGAAGGAGCTGAACATCAACTGTATCCGGACCTCCCACTATCCCCCCACCCCGCGGTTTATGGATATGTGCGACGAACTGGGATTTTATGTAATTCTGGAAACCGATATCGAGAGCCACGGCTTTCTGCGGCGGGAGGCCAATGTGAATTACCGGTTTGATATGGAGGACGATATCTGGCCGGGAGTGGATCCTAGATGGAAAAAGGAGCATGTGGAACGGATGCGCCGGGCGGTGGTCCGGGACCGGAACCATGTGAGCGTCATCATGTGGTCCACCGGCAACGAAAGCGGCCACGGCCCCAACCATATGGCTATGATCGACTATCTCCGTTCCCTGGAAGACGGACGGCTGATTCACTGTGAGGACGCTTCCCGCAAGGGAGAGAGCGAGCATGCGGATGTGTTTTCCTGGATGTACCCCTCTCTGGAGGCGGTGGAAGGCTACGCGCAGGATGAAACCAAAACCCAACCATGCTTTTTATGCGAATACGCCCACGCCATGGGCAACGGCCCGGGCGATGTATGGGACTACAACGAGCTGTTTGACCGGTATCCTAAGCTGATCGGCGGCTGCGTGTGGGAATGGGCGGATCATACGGTCATCGGCAAGGACGGCGTACAGCGGTACGGCGGGGATTTTCCGGGGGAAATGACCCACGACGGGAATTTCTGCTGCGACGGCATGGTGTTTGCGGACCGGAGCCTGAAGGCCGGATCTCTGGAGGTAAAGGCGGCCTATCAGCCCATGCGCACCGCTTGGGAGGATGGCGTGCTGAAGATAACCAACCGGTATGACTTCACCGAACTGTCGGAATGCGAGCTGCGGTATACCGTGGAGCGCGACGGGGAGGTGGTGGAAGAGCAGACCGTGCCGGTGATCGCCGCACCCCATGAAACAGCGGAGATACCCCTGGATCCCGGCATCTATGCGGCCCGATACGGGGTGTATCTGAATGTATATTTGTATGACAAGGGAAGGCTGGCAGCCCGGACCCAGCATGTCCTGCCCTATACCCCGGCGCGGGATGCGCAGGAGACCTGCCCGGCGGATATCACGGAGGACACAGAGAATTATTATCTGTCGGGAGACGGGTTTGTCTATGTATTCTCTAAGCATTACGGCGGCTTTGTCAGCATGAAGATACGGGATGAAGAGCAGTTGTGTGGCCGGATGCGCCTGACGGCCTGGCGGGCGCCAACCGACAACGACCAGAATATGCGGGCGTATTGGGAGCTGGTCAACATCTGGCAGGGGGAAAACCTGGACCGGCTGTTCAGCAAGGTGTATGAATGCCGGCTGGAGAAGGGGATTATCCGGGTGACCGGCGCGCTGGCGGGGGTATCCCGGCTGCCCTTCTTCCGGTATACCCTGTCCGTTTCGGTCAAAAAGGACGGCGCTGTGAGCTTTTCTCTGGACGGCCAGGTTCGGGACAAGGTGGTGTGGCTGCCGCGTTTGGGCTTTGAGATGGAGCTGCCGGGAGACAGGGAAACGTTTTCCTATTACGGCCGGGGACCGACGGAGAACTACTGCGATATGTGTCACGGCTCGTTTATCGGCCTCTACCAAAGCAGCGCCGCAAAGGAATATGTGCCGTATATCCGGCCCCAGGAGCATGGAAACCATACCCAGACCCATAGGCTGGCCATCGGCAGCTTGGTATTTGAAAGCCCGGAAGGCTTTGAATGCAGCGTATCCCGGTATTCCACCGAAGCGCTGGCCGCGGCGGCTCATACCGACGAGCTGTGTTCCGACGGCAAAACCCATCTGCGCGTCGATTACCGGGTGTCCGGTGTCGGCTCCAATGCCTGCGGGCCGGAGCTGCCGGAAAGGTATAGGCTCAATGACAAACGGATTCATTTCGAGTTTGTCATTCGCCCGGGTGCGGAACAATCGTCTGACAGCAGGAAGAGGTTTTGATAAATGAAAATTCAATATTTGGGAACGGCGGCCTGTGAAGGAATCCCCGCCATATTTTGTGACTGCGACGTATGTACCAAAAGCCGAAGCTTGGGAGGAAGGAACCTGCGAACCCGAAGTCAGGCACTCATTGACGACACGCTTTTGGTGGATTTCTCCCCCGACACCTATATGCATGCACTGCAATACGGTATATCGCTGACAAGTATACATGCCTGTCTGATCACCCATAACCACACCGACCACCTGTATGCGCCGGAGGTGGAAAATCGAAAGATTGGCTTCTGCCATACCGATGAGGACGCGCTGACATTTTATGGCACAGCTCCGGCCTGCCGGGATATCGAACATATCCTTTGTGAAGCCCAGATGGAGTCTCACGAGCGAATCCGGGTACAGGAGATCGAAGCCTTTGTGCCGTTTACGGTGCAGGACTATACCGTGACTCCGCTGGAGGCGAATCACGATCCCCGTACACAGCCGGTCATTTTTATAATTGAAAAGGAGAAAGAATGCCTGCTGTATGCCAATGATACCGGCTATTTTCCCGAAAGCACCTGGTCTTATCTTGAGAAAAACCGGCCGCTGTTTTCTCTGATAAGCCTGGACTGCACCGAAGCGATGACCGGGTTGCGTTCCGGGCATATGAGTCTGGAGGCCGTTCGGGATGTGCGGCAGCGCCTCCTTGAGCAAGGGAATGCCTCGGCAAATACGACGTTTGTGCTGAATCATTTTTCTCATAACGGCAGGATTACACATGATGATCTTGTCCCACTTGCGCAAGCCGAAGGCTTTGTTGTCGCCTATGACGGAATGGTATGGAAAACTGGTATATAAAACGGGTAGCTAAAGCATACCCGTTCCAACAAATAAATGTGTTGTAGAGAGTATTCATTAGGAGGGATTACATGAGCATAACATTCGACCAGAAAACCTGCACCTTTAAACTGGATACGGCCCACAGCAGCTATATGTTTCAGGTGCTGGACGGGGGATACCTGTGTCATCTGTACTGGGGCGGCCGCATCGACACAGTCAGCCTGCCGTTTTTGTCCCGGGAGTATGCGGGCCCCTACGTCCGGGACGCGGGGGAGATGGAGGAACGCCCCTATCGTCTGACCACCCTGCCCCAGGAATTCCCCTGTGAGGGCCTGACCGATTTCCGTGTCAGCGCCGCCCGGATCACGGCTGGAAACGGAACCTCCGCCACCGATTTCCGCTACCGGAGTCATGCCGTTTTCAATGGCAAGCCCCCCATCAACGGCCTGCCCGCCACCTATGCGGATGAGGATGAGGCTCAGACCCTGGCTGTCACCCTGTATGACAACCAGACCGGGGTGGAAGCGGTGCTGTGGTACACAGCGTTTGAAAAACTGGACGCGATCACTCGCCGGGTGACGGTGACCAACCGGGGCGCCGCCCCCTGTACGGTAAAGCGGCTGTTCAGCGCCAGCCTGGATTTTTTCCAGGGGCCCCTGGACCTGGTGCAGCTATACGGCGGCGGGGCGGATGAACGGCATGTGGAGCGCCGCCCCCTGTCCCGGGCCGTGACCAGCGTCCAGAGCGGCCGGGGGATCAGCAGCCACGAACACAATCCCTTCATCGCCCTTTGCGCCCACGACGCCACCGAATACAGCGGGGAGGTATACGGCTTCAACCTGGTTTACAGCGGCAGCTTCGCCGCGGTGGCCGAGGTGGACAATCAGCCCTCCGTCCGGGTGCTCATGGGGCTCAACCCGGAGAACTTTTCCTGGAGGCTGGAGCCGGGAGAGCGCTTTGAAACCCCGGAGGCGGTTCTGGTGTATTCCGGGGAAGGCTTCTCCGCCATGTCCCACACCTATCACGACCTGTACCGGAATCATCTTTGTCGGGGCCAATGGAAAAACAAACCCCGGCCGGTGCTCATCAACAACTGGGAGGCCACCTATTTCGATTTCAACCGGGAAAAGCTGCTGGCTCTGGCGAAAGAGGCGGCGGAGGCGGGCATCGAGCTTTTTGTGCTGGATGACGGCTGGTTCGGCCATCGGGATGCAGACGACTGCTCCCTGGGGGACTGGGTGGTCAACACCGAAAAGCTGGGCGGCAGTCTGTCCGATCTGGCGGAGGATATCCATCGACTGGGGATGCAGTTCGGCCTGTGGTTTGAGCCGGAGATGATCTCCCCGGACAGCGACCTGTATCGGGCTCATCCAGACTGGTGCCTCCATTGCGGTGAGCGGATGCGATCCACCCTGCGCCACCAGCTGGTATTGGATATGTCCCGGGAGGACGTGGTGAACTATGTCATTCAGGCCGTGTCGGATATCCTGTCCTCCTGCCCCATCGACTATGTGAAATGGGACATGAACCGCTCCCTGTCGGAGGTGGGGTCCGCGCTTCTGCCGCCGGAACGGCAGGGGGAGGGATATCACCGGTATATGCTGGGGGTATACCGGGCCATGGAGGTCATCACCTCTCGGTTTCCGCATATACTGTTTGAGGGATGCGCAGGCGGCGGGGGCCGCTTCGATCCCGGCATCCTCTACTATATGCCCCAGATCTGGACCTCGGACAACACCGATGCCGTGGAGCGCCTGAAGATCCAGTACGGCACCTCCCTGGCCTATCCCTTGTCCTGCATGAGCGCCCATGTGTCCACCTGCCCCAACCATCAGGTGGGCCGCACCACCCCTCTGGCCACCCGGTTCCACGCGGCTCTGACCGGTTCCTTCGGCTATGAGCTGGATCTCTGCTCCATGAGCCCGGAGGAGAAGGAGGCAGTCAAGGCGCAAATCGTGGAATATCACCGGTATCAGGAGATTCTCACCAAAGGGCGGTTTTACCGTCTGCTGGACCCCGCGGACAACGCCTATTGTGCCTGGATGACGGTGGGTAAGGGATGTGGAGAAGCGCTGGTGTGCTATTTCAAGATTTTGTCGGACAACAAGCGGCTGCCACTTTCCCTGCGCCTGCGGGGACTGGATCCGGAGAGGCGGTACCGGGACAGCCGGACAGGGGAAATTTACAGCGGCGTGACCCTGATGAACGCGGGCCTGCCTCTGCCCTGCCTGTGGGGAGATTTCCTGAGCCACATCGTGCATCTCACACCGGTGAGGGAGGAAGAAAAATAGCAAGACTAATTACTGGCGGCTGCGGATATATCGGCAGCCATACTTGCCTGGAGATGCTGGCGGCAGGCTGCGGAATCGTTGTTCCCGACAGCTATTACAACGCCAAGCCCGAAGCACCGCATGCAAACCCTCGCCGGAAAACCTTTCCGAATATCCGGGCTGACGGTCTGCGCCGCATCTCCCGTGAAAACCAAATCGACACCGTTATTCATTCGCCGGCTTGAAGGCGGTTGGTGAATCAGGCTAAAAACCGTTCATTATTGCGACAACAATGCCGGCTGAGGACGAGCAGAACCTGTCCAAGGTGTCCTGCGATCTCGGACTGTTTGAGGAATACGTCAAGAGATTTCTGGGCGAATGTGGGGGTATGCTGACTCGGGAGGAGATCGGACATTTGACCTTCGGTGCCAAGATCATGACCCTGGAATGCGGCATCCGTTTCCTGAGCGATTATCTTCAGGAAGACATCTACTTTAAAATTCACCGTCCAGACCACAACCTGAACCAGCGGCCGGCCTCAGTTCAGGCTGGCGGCCGATATGGAGGAAAAATGGGTCAGATGTAGTCAGATTGTCGCCCGGTATGCGCTTTCGGGAACAAAGAAACGCATTATTTTGTAGCAGATGGATAATCTGGGCGTCAATCTGAACTTCGCTTTGACTTAATATCTGGGCAAATAGACCATTCAAAAATAGCATACTTTAATTTATTGCCGAATTTTCCCTCGTGGAGAATTCGGCTTTTTTGGCAAAACAACGGCAATATGCGCTTGAAAAAGTAAACAAATTTGAAAAAGCGTGGTGAAGCCCTTGTAGTGTGAATTCCTCTGCCGCCCTATGTTTGTCTGCCGGACAACCCCGCTGTAATGCGGGTTGCCGCAGTCCTCCGTTCAATGTGATTTTTTCAAAAATCATATTGAACGGAGGAAAACACAGATGTATAAAAAAAACGAAGGGTTAACCGATAACGATATATTGCAAAACCAGTTTACGACTTTTTTGAGCACAGCGCTTTGCAACCACAGAAAAACCTATCTGCGCGGGATATACAGATGCCGCTGGAGAGAATGTGTCACGGACGAGATCCGGAGTGTATGCATAGAGGAAGAATATTACATAGAACCCGGTGCAGATTATTCCGAATTGTACGCCGCGCTGCATTCCATCAAAGAAAAAGAACGCCGTGTTTTTCTGGCCCGTGTCCTTGATGAAAAGGGCTTTGATGAAATTGCAGAGGGACTTGGCCTCAGCTATAAAGGAGCTGCGGCGCTCTACTACCGCACGATTGCTAAACTGCGGAAGCTGCTGGGAGGTGATGAAGGATGAATTTTAAGGATCTGCTGCTGCGGGCAAAAGGTGGAGATGTATCTGCGACCGCGCAGTTGCTGTTCATGTATCAGCCTCTTCTGATGAGACAAGCCATTGTGGACGGCGTTCTCGATGAAGATCTGTATCAGGAGCTTTGCATTACGCTGCTGCGCTGCATAGAACGCTTCCAGATCTAAGACCTTTCCAAACGGTAAGAAAATACCCCGGCATCTGCCGGGGTATTTTCTTACCGCTTGGGACACCAGGGCGGGGAGGTACGTGTGTATCTTCCCGGGATGTGTTTCCCACTTGCTTCATTGTGTTCGTTCATGATCTTTCGATGATGGCAGATGTGCTGATTCCCCCGTTTTCCCTGACGGATCATCTCGCAATCCGAACAGTCATTGCACCAGGGAATCGGTTTTTCTTTCGGCCGCCGTAAAAGCTGGGGATAGTGCTGTACCAGCCTTCCCTTCCAAATGGAACGGAGCGCGTTGTTTCTTTTCATATAGACCGGGATATCCCCACACTGCTGCAGGATCGCATCGAGCCAAAGGCGTTTTGGGGTATTCCGCCGGCTTGGCAACAATTTGTCGCAACCGACAATGACCCACTCGGTCGGCGGGAGCTGATAGTTTTCCGCAAAGTCACCCAATGGTTCAATACACAAAAAGGTATGATACTGATCGGAGACAAACGCTTCCCCGTCACCATCAATCCGCGTTCCATACCAAAAATTGTCCTGCCGGGGCAAAAGCCCAAGCTGATGCAGCTCTTGATAGCGATTCGGATTTTTCGTCAGAAATAAATAATTGTGCCACGGAGCCGCTTTACAGGCGTCAAACACGGCCAAGATCCATTCCTGCGGAATCCAGTCTCCAAACAATTCTCCCATGCTGCATACATAGATGTTTGCAGGCTTTTTCTTATCAGAGACCATGCGCAGACGGTAGAGGTGAAACGTCGGCTCAAAAGCGGCAGGAAACTGAAGCACCTTGTCATCGTCATTATGAAAGGGTCTTTCCAGCACACAGAGTTTCTTTTGCCGGT
>ERZ839823.2334-NODE-2334-length-14951-cov-3.157291_pt1 | contig 14951 bp, 11 predicted proteins | sample MGYA00519862_ERZ839823 | MGnify/ENA primary metagenome ERZ839823 (study PRJEB31850, sample SAMEA3708853) | human gut metagenome | biome: human gut; feature: human-associated habitat; material: faeces | place: China | collected 2014 ...
TTCAGCTTCTGGGCATTTGCATCCATAACGTTCATAATCGGAACAATACACAGCGCCTACACCGTGGCCTTCGAAAGCTTTTACCCTATGCTTGTATCCGAGGGCAACTATATAAAGGCTTATTCGGTGCTGAGCACGCTCGAAACGCTGGTGCTGGTGATGATACCCGTATCCACCTTTTTATATAAGACGGTGGGAATGGTATGGCTGATGCTGATAAATTCCGCCTGCTTTTGCACTGCAGCCATATTCGAGACGCAGATAAGCGACGTGGAGGGCAAGAATGGGCAGAGCGGCTCAAGGTACACCTTCGGCGGCTATATGGAGGATATGAAGGAGGGTATGCGCTACCTCTGGACGGAAAAGGGCCTTTTGTATATAACCCTGTATTTCATATTCTGCTTTATGGCCACGGGCGCATCTAACGTTATAACGCTGCCTTACTTTAAAGCGGGGTACGCTGACGGCGAGTATATCTATATGTCGGTATGGGGCTTTATGGTGCTGGGACGGGTGCTGGGCGGAATGATGCATTACAGGCTGCATCTGCCGGAAGAGCATAAGTTCAAAATAGCGGTGTTCGTATACGTTGTCATATCGGCCTTGGAGGGAACATATCTTTATCTGCCCCTCGCGCTAATGCGGCTCTTCTGCTTCCTGCAGGGGGTGCTGGGGGTGACCTCCTACAATATCCGCATATCCTCTACCCAGTCGTATGTGCCGGATGACCGCAAGGGGAGGTTCAACGGCACCTTCTTGATGCTCACCACAGTGGGCTCCCTGCTGGGGCAGCTATTGGCCGGTATGCTCACAGAAATAATGCCGATGCGCGGGGTGCTGAGCCTGTTCATGGGCATAAGCGGCGCATCGGCAGTTATCATCATGGGAAAGGGAAGGAACGCGGTAAAGCCAATATACAATAAAAAACAGTAAGCTTGCGCTAAGACCGGCTGTTTTCCTCCTTTGAAGCATCGGTGTTCTCGAGAGGGTGCTCGGCGTCGACTATAAGCTGGCGCTCACACTCGGGACAATGGCGTGGTACGCCTCCGCGGACCTTCATTAGCCGCGCTCCGCAGAAGGGGCAGCGGTAGAATATCAACGCCTGACCGTAGCCGCCGACTATGCACACTATTGCGATTATATATGCGGCGATAAGGTTCCTGTTCATGACGTAAAGCGCTATAAGTATGCCCAGCAGGGGCACTATTTTGAATATGTTATAGCTGAGCATGAGCCTGCTCTTGAGTTTATCCATATCCATCAGGCAAGACCTACCTTTCTGTATACCTTGCGGAGGGTCTTTCGTGCCTGAGCGGAAGCCTTTTCCGCGCCATCCGCCATTATTTTCTCAAGGTATGCTTTATCCGAAAGTATCTTCTTATATTCGTTTTGAACGGGTTCAAGTCCGGCTATTACGGCTTCGGCTACTTCGGTCTTGAGGCTGCCGTAGCCGAGCCCGTCGAAATGCTTCACCGCTTCGTCCATGGTAAGCCCCGGAGAGGAGGTTGGATACGCCGGGCTTGTTTTCCGGGTCGAACGCGATGAAGGTATCGCTGTCGGTGACCGCGCGCTTGAACTTTTTCATTATGACGGAAGGATCGTCCATTATGGCCACAAAGCCGTTGGGGTTGGGATCGGACTTGCTCATCTTCATGGAAGGATCCTGAAGGCTCATAACGCGGGCGCCGAATTTGGGTATGAAGCCCTCCGGGACCTTAAAGGTCTCCCCATAGGCGTTGTTGAAGCGTATGGCTATATCCCGCGCGATCTCGATGTGCTGCTTCTGATCCGCGCCGACAGGCACAAGGTCGCTCTGATAAAGCAGTATGTCGCCTGCCATCAGCACCGGGTAGGTGAAAAGGCCGGCGTTTATATTGTCCGCGTGCTTTGCGGATTTATCCTTGAACTGCGTCATTCTGGAAAGCTCGCCCATATAGGTGTTGCAGCACAGCACCCAGTTAAGCTCAGCGTGCTCGTGAACGTGGGACTGCACAAACAATACGGATCTTTCGGGATCTATGCCGCAGGCCAGCAGCAGCGCCACAGTCTCGCCGGCGCGCCTTCTCAGGTCGGTGGGGTCCTGACGAACGGTCAGAGCGTGAAGATTGGCGACGCAGTAATAGCAGAGCCTGTCATCGGTCTGCAAGAGCTTCCAATTTTTGAGCGCACCAACATAATTGCCCAATGTGGGGGAGCCAGAGGGCTGTATGCCGCTGAGTACCGTCTTTTTTTCCTGTTCTGCCATTTTATTTATATAACCTCCATGATTTCACCTGTTCATATTGAAATATTATACTTTATTTGACTCGGGATAGCAACATTCCCTTGTTTGACCTTTTGCGCGATGCTACAATATAAAATACAAATAATCAAACTGGAGGCAAGCATGAGCCACCGCGCCCTTTACAGGCAATACCGGCCCGCCACATTCTCCGAGATGATAGGGCAGGAGCATATAACCACAATACTGAAAAACCAGGTGAAGTCAGGCACGACCGCCCATGCCTACCTTTTCGCGGGCACCCGTGGTACCGGCAAGACCAGCGCCGCGCGCATACTCGCAAGGGCGGTGAACTGCGATGCGCCCGTAGATGGCGAGCCCTGCGGCCGCTGCCGCTCCTGCAAAATAAGCGCCGGGGAATGTGCGGATATAATCGAGCTGGACGCTGCCAGCAACACCGGCGTGGACGATATGCGCGACATAATCGAAAAGGCGCGGTTCATGCCTCTTGAGCTGAAACACAAGGTATACATAATCGACGAGGCGCACGCGCTTTCCGCCAACGCCTTCAACGCCTTGCTGAAAACGCTGGAGGAGCCGCCTCCCCACGTAACGTTCATACTGGCCACCACCGAGCCCCACAAGATACCTGCGACGATAATCTCCCGCTGCCAGAGAATGGATTTTCACCGGCTTGGCGTATCCGACATGGTCAAGCGCACCGAGGAGGTGCTTCAGCGCGAAAACGCCCATATAGAACGCGATGGATTGATGGCCATCGCCCGAGCTGCCGAGGGCGGAATGAGGGACTGCCTTTCGCTTGCGGATCAGTGCCTGTCATTTTGCGGAAACAATGTAAGCACTCAGGACGTTTACAGCGTGCTGGGCAGCATGGAGGATGGCTTTCTGTTTGACATGGCGGAGGCCGTACTTTCCAGCGACCCGGCAAGGGCGCTGGAGCTGCTGGATCAGGTAGTTCGGGATGGCCGTGATTTGAAGGTGTTTTTACACGACCTGACGCAGCACATGCGTTCGCTGCTTTTGACGAAGCTTTGCGGCCATTGCAGCGATATACTGGACTGCACCGAGGACTCTATGAAGCGGTACGAGGAGCAGGCAAAGGAAGCAGGCGAAACGCGGCTTTTAAGATGCAGCGAGCTGCTGTTGCAGGCCGAGGGCAGGCTTCGGACAGTTACAATGCCGAGGGCGCTTATAGAAAGCACGCTTGTGCGCATATCCCGGCCCGAGGAAAAGCGCACCATGGACGACCTTATGGAGCGCATCGAGGTTCTCGAGCGGCAGGTACGGGAAGGGGCGCCCCGGCGCACAGCAATTGCCGAGCCGATACCTATCGGGGAAAAGCCTGACGTCGATGAGTATCCCTGCGACTACGGCTTTGAGGAGCCGCCGGAACCCGAAGATGTGCCGCCCTTTGATATTGACGAGCCAATAAGGACTGCGCCTGCGTCAAAGCCGGAGAAGCCAAGCCCAGCACATCCGGCAAAACCGGCAGAGACGGCGGGCAGCATGTCCCCGCAGAAGCTGTGGAAGGCTATACTCGATAAGCTTGGAGAGACGGAGCGCACCATGGCGGTTTCCGGAATGTACGGCAAGGGAAGCGCCATAAACGGCAATGTGCTGGAGGTGGCTTTTGAGAGCGAAATAATATACCGCATGATGAGCGCGCCGGGAGCGCTGGAGAAGGTCAACGGAGCGGCAGATAAGGTGGCGCCCGGGTATACGGTGCGTATGACGCAGAAATCTGGCGGGGACGATATAGAGAGCACCGCCAGGGCGCTGTACGGCAGCGCTTTCAGGATAGAGAACTGATAAGCAACAAAAAATCAGCCATTTGCGATGCGAATATTAAAAAAACGTGTCGCAAATGTGGAAAATAGCTTTTAAATTACCTATTATGCGGCGCTGCGTTGAACAGGGCCGCAAATTATGTTATACTGTTACACAAGTAAAATCCCGGAGGTATGTTGATGGCAAAGGGCGGTTTCCCCGGAATGGGCGGGGCGAATATGCAGCAGCTGATGAAGCAGGCGCAGAAGATGCAGCAGGATATGCAGCGCATGCAGCAGGAACTCCAGACCCGCGAGTTTACGGCTACCGTAGGCGGCGGCGCGGTCAGGGCTACGGCATACGGCAGCAAGGTGATAAAGTCTATCGAGATAGACCCTGCCTGCGTGGATCCGGATGATGTTGAGATGCTTCAGGACCTGGTGCTGTCCGCCGTCAACGAGGCCATGCGCATGGCGGAGGAAGCCACGAATTCCGAGGTCAGCAAGCTTACTGGCGGAATGGGATTGGGCTTCTAAAAACATATGGCAGACCCAATAAGCAATCTGGTCTCCCAGCTTTGCAGATTGCCCGGCGTAGGTACCAAGAGCGCACAGCGCCTCGCCTACTTTATACTGGACATGCCCGAGAGCGAAGCACGCGAGATAGCAAAGGCCATAAACGACGCGAGGGACAAGATACACCACTGTCCCGTTTGTGGCAACTACACCGATACGGATCCCTGTGCCATATGCCGCGACGCCAGCCGCAAGACCGGTGTAATATGCGTGGTCAGGGACGCAAGGGATGTGGTAGCCATGGAAAAGATGCGGGAATTCCGCGGCACATACCATGTGCTGGGCGGGACGATATCCCCAATGGATGGCATTGGCCCGGACGATATACGCATAAAGGAACTTTTGCAGCGTATAGATGAAGGCGGGGTAAGCGAAGTGATACTGGCTACCAATCCGGACGTAGAGGGGGAAGCCACTGCGGTGTATATATCCAAGCTGCTCAAGCAGCGTGGGGTGAAAGCCACGAGGATAGCCCACGGCATACCCATCGGCGGAAATCTTGAATACGTGGACGAAATGACATTGCTGAAGGCAATGGAAGGCAGAAGGGAAATGTAAAGAATTTTTTAAAAAATTTGCAACCTTTTGGACGCCTGAAGCGTCTTATACTATAGAACGAAGAAAACACCCATATCACCCGAAAGGAGAGGTAAAGATGAAGCGCATAACCGCACTGTCCACCATTGCTGTTGCCGTGATAGCACTTATTATAGGCCGCACATTCTCGGCAAGCGTAATGAGCAACGACCGCGTCATGGCGGACGTGCGTCAGAGTTATCGCAGCGCCTCACTGGTGGTGTCGGGTGAATGCATACAAAAGATAAATTCCGGCGACAATGCCCAGAGCCGTATTCTCATAGATGAGGTAATAGCCGGAAACGCCCGGGAAGGCTCCGAAATACTGGTAAAGGGCAGTTATACCGTAGGCGAAAAGTATCTGCTCTATCTTACGGAGGGCAACGATGTGCAGTATGCCGAGGACGAGGCAGACTATTGCTCCACCTCCGCGGATAACTTTGTGATCCGGGACGGAAATGTGGAATACGGCGGCTCGCGGATAAAGATCAGCGAGTTCAAAAAGGAAATGGACGCAATCTCAAGGGTCATCACTGCGCCTTCAAAGAACTACTACTACAATGATATCAGATCGCTTGTAAACGCCTCGGAGAATATATTCATAGGCCGTGTAAACAGCGCGTCTCATATGCGCAGCACCAAATTCCGCACCCAGGACGGCGGAAGCACAGTCGAAAAGAAGGCGCCATCCGCAAATCTTACCATCAGTGTATACGGAAACATAAAAGGCGATATAGGCTACGGTCAGGAAATAAATCTGGTATATGTTCCGTCAGCCAGCGAAAACATGACGGATGCCGGCACCCTCCAGCCCAAGCCGGTGAGCGCCGACAAAGCGGTAAAGCTTTCCGAGGGCGATACCTACCTGTTCTTCCTTGCGGAGGATCCTGACCCCAAGCAGGATCACTGCTTCCCGGTAAACTCCATACAGGGTTGGATAAAGGTGGAAAATGATAAGCTGACCGTGTCCGATGAGAACGGCGTTGCGAGGGGATACACAGACCTCTCTCAGCTGGTAGCCGCCATAAACAAGGTAAAATAAAAATCAGACGATAGCAAAGCAGTCCCCGCCATAAGGCGGGGACTGCTTTATGTATAAATGCGGCTTGCGCGTTAAGCTTAGCCCTGCTTTGAGCTTTCCTCACAAAGCTCATCTAACGCCTGCTGGGCCTGCTCCCACTGGGAATAGAGGGCATCCAGCTCGGCCTGCTTGCCGTCTGCCTTTTTTGCAAGCTCTGCGGATTTTACGTAGTCCGATGCTATCACTGGCGAAGCGAGCTTTTGATTTATGTCTTCAAGCTCCTGCTCAGCGGCCGCTATGCGCTCCTCTGCTCGGCGGACAGCGCCCGCCGCCCGGTTCAGTATACTCTGGCGCTCCTTTTGAGCCTTGTAGCTGTTGGGCTTTTCCGCCTTGGGGGAGGCAGCTTCAGCTGAGGGCTGAGGCCTTCGCGCAATTGCTTCAAGGTAATCGTCATAGCCGCCTATGTATTCAGTAAGTCCGCCTTCCTCCATGTAGAGTATGCGGTCCGCCATGCGGTTGACCAGGTATCTGTCGTGGGTGATTATGAGCATGGTACCCTCGTAATCCTCCAAAGCGGCCTCAAGAGCCTCCCGGGAGGATATGTCAAGATGGTTGGTAGGCTCATCGAGCAGCAGCAGGTTGGCCCCTGAAAGCATAAGCTTGAGAAGCTGTATGCGTGCCTTCTCGCCGCCGGAAAGGGCGCCTATCTCGTTGAATACCTCGTCGCCGCGAATGAGGAACGCCGCCAGGGCAGAACGGACTTGGGTAAGGTCCATTCTTGGGTAGGCGTTATGTATTTCCTCAAGCGCGGTGCTGTTGGGATCAAGGGAGGTCATGGTCTGCTCGTAGTAGCCGGGCTGCACCTTGGCGCCCAGACGCACAGTGCCGGAATCCTGCCTTTCAAGGCCCATTATTATCTTCATGAGGGTGGTCTTGCCGCAGCCGTTCGGCCCCAGCAGGAATACACGTTCTCCCTTGCGGATATGCATGGAGGCGTTTTTGAATACCGGCTTATCATAGGACTTGCTCAGTTCATCGCACATCAGCACATCGTTGCCGCCTACTTCCCTCGCGGTGAACTTGAAATGTATGGAGGAGGCGTCCTTTTCGGGAGCTACCAGCTCTGCCTTCAGCCGTTCTATCTGCTTGAGCTTCGCCTCGGCGGTAATGAAATTGTGAGCCTGACCCCAGCGGCGCTGCTGCTCTACAACGCCTTCAAGGCGGTGTATTTCTTTCTTCTGATTGGCATAGTGCCTGCGCAGTATTTCGTTGCGGGTGCTCATCAGCTCAACGTGGCGGGAATAGTTGCCGTTGGTGGCGGTGAGCCTGCCGTTTTTTATTTCAAGGGTGCGGTTGGTTACCCTATCCAGAAAGTACCTGTCGTGGGATATGACTATAAACGCCCCTGAGTAGCTCTTGAGAAAATCCTCAAGCCAGGTGACGCTTTGTATGTCAAGGTGATTGGTAGGCTCGTCAAGCAGCAGCAGTTCTGCGCCGGAGAGCAGCAGCTTTGCCAGCTGGGCCTTGTTGCGCTCTCCGCCGCTCATGTCGCTGAGAGGCTTGGCGAATTCGCTTTCGGTAAAGCCGAGACCAAGGAGAGTGCTGCGTACCCTGCTCCTGAAGGTCAGGCCGCCCTCCCGCTCGTACCGTTCGTTGAGGGATTGCTGATGGGAAATAAGAGAGGATACGTCGCTGCCGCCATTGGATATTTCCTCGGAAATACGCTCAAGCTCCTGCTCTATACGTATGAGGTGGTCAAATGCCGCTACTGTGGATTGGTACAGTGTATCCGAGGTGTTCTCCACGTTTTGACGCATGAATCCCATGCGGGCGCCCTTATGTTTCATCACGGAGCCGGTGTCAGGTGCTTCCTCGCCTGTGAGTATGCGAAAAAGGGTAGTTTTGCCGCACCCGTTTACCCCTACCAGGCCCACCTTGTCCCGGGGGGCTATCTCAAAGCTTACCCCGTCGAAGAGAAGACGGGCGGAATAGCTCTTGCTTATGCCGCTTGCGGCTAATAGTGCCATGGTAAAATACAGTTCCTTTGCCGAAATATTGGATCGAATTATATTTTACACTAATATTACTGCTATTGCCATACGGTTTTTACGCCTAAAGGGACAGCGAAGCATATTGTTCATTGGACAAAATATGCCAGTATGCGCTATAATTATCAAGTATGGAAGCTACTAATGATTTGCGGAAAAACCAAAGGAAAAACAGACAGGATAGGCGCCCCATGATGAAGCGGCTCAGAATACCGCTCCTTACTGCGGGAGGCGTTGTGCTGTGCGCTTTTGTGCTGATACCCATGGCCTTTGATACCCTCGACATAGGACCGGAGATAGTGGAAGTATCCAAGTCCATGCTTCATATGCCAAGCCCCACCCCGACGGCGGAGGTGGCGCAGAACTTTGCCATTACGGCAGCTGCGCCTAAGGCTGCAGCGGAGGCTCCCTCAAAGTACAGGCTGCTGAAGCTCGGCGATACAGACCCTGTGGTGGCGGACATACATGAGAGGCTGGCGGAGCTGCAGTATATGGACGGCGATGAACCTTCAGAGTACTTCGGCGAGCCTATTGAGGCGGCGCTGAAGCGTTTTCAGCGCATACACCACATGAAAGAGACGGGCGAGGCGGACGAGCTGACACAGGAGATCCTTTTCTCGGATAAGGCCGCCATGTATAAGCTTCAGCAGGGCGATGAGGGCGAGGATGTGGAGTCCCTTCAGGAGCGCTTGCAGGATTTGGGCTACGAGGTGGAAAAGACAAACGGCTACTTTGGCGTGGCCACTGTAAAGGCGCTCTCCTCCTTCCAGAAAAAGAACAAGCTTGACGCCACCGGCGTTATGGATACCGACACGGCGGATATACTTTACTCAAACAATGCAAGGCCCAAGGTGGATCCAACCCCTTCGCCTACGCCGAAGCCCAAGTCCACTCCTACGGCCAAGCCGGCGAAAACGCCCAAGATCAGCGCTACGCCCAAGGTTGGGGGCGATAGCATAGGCACTACCAAGACGGCCGACCCCGGCACTCAGCCCGAAAACACCCCCAAGACGGGCGGAGGCGGCAATGTTTCCGCCGCTACCGGCAGTGTGGACGGATTTATCGCCACGGCTATGGCTCAGCAGGGAAAACCCTATATCACGGCGGATGAGGGTCCGGACAGCTTCGATTGCAGCGGTCTCGTATACTACTGCCTCGTCAACAACGGCGTAAAGGTGGGCCGGATGAGCGCCAAGAGCTATGCCGTGATTGACAGCTGGGAAACCGTTTATTCTACGAGCGACCTGCGTCCCGGCGACCTGCTGTTCTTCTGGAACAGCGGCAGAACGCGTATTTATCATACCGGAATATGGCTGGGAGGCGGAAAATACATACATGCCTCCTCCTCTGCGGGGCAGGTAGTGGTGAGCGGCTGGAGCGACTGGGCTAAAAACAGCTTCAGCCACGGCAAGAGGGTATACTAAATTAAAAATATCAAGGAGGAGAATGGCTATGAAAAGAGAAGAGGCATACGAGCTTTTGCACAGGTACATGAAGGGCGAGAACTACATTCAGCATTCCATGGCAGTTGAAGCCATAATGCGGGGCCTGGCCAAGCGCCTTGCGCCTGAGGACGTAGAGTATTGGGGCATCGCCGGCCTTTTGCACGACCTTGATGAGGAGCAGTGCGACTGGCGCAACCACCCGGAGGTACACGGCCCCACCAGCGTGAATATACTGCATGAGAACGGCGTGAACGACCCTGTGCTTGAGGGGGCGATAATGGCCCACAACCCTCTTTGCGGAAAAAAGGCGGGTACCACAATAGAATACGCTCTGCTGGCGGCAGACCCAATGAGCGGCTTCTGCAAGTCTGTGGCGCAGATATACCCGGATAAAAAGATTGCCAGCGTAAAGCACAAGAGCGTTGTAAAACGCTTCAAGGAGGTGCGCTTTGCCGCGGGAGCGAACCGGGAATACATGAACGCCATAGTTAATACGGGCCTTACACTGGACGACCTAATAGATGTTGCGCTGGAGGAGATGACCGCCATAGCTGGCGAGCTTGGGTTGTAAGAGCGTAAAAAGTATAATATAAAAACGGATAAAGTAAGCCCCCGACTTCTGTCGGGGGCGATTTTTTGTTCCAAAATACATAACTGGCAGGAAAACGTGCATTTTTGGTAATAAAAATAATGGAAATCGATGATAACATATAACAAAACAAGCTTAACACAGATTTGATGTTTATTAAAAATCGAAAGGGGAAGAACCAATGAAAAAAACACTTGCAATTATGTTGGCGCTTATCATGGTGCTGGCGATGGTTCCGGCTTTTGCAGAAGGCGAAGTAGCGCAGATAGGCGGAACAAAATATGCCACGCTGGACAAAGCGATAGAAAAGGCGGCTGATAGTGATACTATTGTGCTGCTGGCGGATTGCACAACCGCGGGAATGAATCTGAGCAATAATCTTACCATAGATGGTGGAGAAGCTAAACGTACTATAACATTTAACGATAAGGGTATAGCGCTCTGGGGAAAATCTCTAACCTTCAAAAACTGTAATGTGGTTATGAACGGGATAGGTTCTACGCCCTATACGGCCGAATGGAACTGGATGGCTATCTGTGCAAGCAAAGATGCATCGTTGACGCTGGACAACACCGAGATGACGATGGACGGAACAAAGACAGCGGACAACGTACATGCCATCTACTTCTGCTCAAACAACAAACTGACTCTTACTAATTCAAAGCTTGAAATAAAAAATTATAAGCAGGACGCATTGGAATGGGATGGCGGCGATGGCGGATACAACGTGAATATTACGAATTCCACCTTTATTTCCGATCACAACCGTTCCGGCTTTACGGGAACATTTTATGCGACCATCGATAACAGTACGGTAAAAGTTATCAACAGTCTCGGCAATGGCTCGAACGGCACGTATTATACCATTAAAAACGAATCCGATGTTTTGTTTGACGGTAATGGAGCTTGGGGCATTTCTGCATGGCGGATCGACATGTCGAATAAATCCACGCTGACTGCTACCAACAACGGCTACAGCGGCGTTTGGACAAGAGTGCTAAATGTTGATCCCACGTGTACTCTTGATGTAGAAGGAAATGGCACAAAAGCATTCAACTCGTCGACAACCCCTGGTATCTTCTTCCAAGGAAACGACACCCATAAAAGCATCATTGAAAAGGGTGCTAATGTGACTATCAAGAATAATGCAGGCGCCGGTATTTATACCAAGCAAGCAGCATGCAACCTAACGATCAATGCCGCGGCTGTTATCACGAATAATGGCACTGGAGCGGTAAACAAAGATAAAATCGGAGCCGATATGGGCGGCGGTATCTACAATGTAGGTACTATCGTATTGTGTCCGGAGGTTGAGCTTTATAACAATCATGCCGCAAAAGCCGGCGACGATATTTACAACGCAGAAGGCGCATCTATCGCCTTCGGCGGTTTGGGCTCCGATTGGTGGCTGGACGGTGCGCCGGACTGCGATGGTAAAATACACAAGATCGACGGCTGGTATGAGGACGGTATGCCCGGTGAAGGAGATGCAATAGGTAAACGTTGGTGCGGAACTTACGATGGCAATGTGTGCGTTTCTAATGGAGAAGCGTATATGGAAAGTATGCAAGCGGGCGAATATGAGACAAAGATAGCACTTAAGGCGGCGCACGGCGCACAGACTACTCCGCCCGTTCCCACCCCCTATAATGGCGGCGGCGGGTACTACTACCCCACCACCACCCCCGTCCCCGTGATAGTCATACCTCCCAAGACCGGCGATATGACGATATGGCAGAGCATACTGCATTTCTTAGGGATAAGGTAAGCAAATAGCGGAATGAATAAGCCCCCGGCCAAATGGTCGGGGGCTTCAGAGTGTCAAAAAAGTGGCTAAACGCCACTTTTTTGAGTTTTCTCATTCGGTGCTTGCGCCTATGGCGCGGCCAGCACCTCATGCAGGGAAAGCCTTGCTACGCAAGCGCCTTTTGCGGATTTGCCGCACATGTCGCCAAATCCGAATAAAGCCATAAGGGGCTGCGGCCCCTTATCAACCCCTGGGTTTTTCGACAGTCTCAAGCCCCCGACCAAATGGTCGGGGGCTTATTATTTATTGTGAAGGCGCATATTTACCGCTGCGGCGGGAAGCGGCGGCAGGGCGGGTAAAGGCTGAGCTTCGTAAAAAAAATCGCCGCAAGCTGAGTAAAACTCGCGGCGATGCTGGCGCGCCCGGCGCGATTCGAACGCGCTGCCTTATGCTCCGGAGGCATACGCTCTATCCAAGTGAGCTACGGGCGCCTGTCTTATTATGATAGCATTTTTGGCGGGATAATTCAACCCCAAAAGCTAAATGCCCAATATGCACAGCGCTTCGCGTATATTCTTTACACGGGTATAATTCAGGCCGTCTATCTTGGGAAGGGTGTCGCTATTGGGGACGACTATGTGGGAGAAGCCAAGCCGGGCGCACTCCTGTATGCGCTTGTCCAACCGGTTTACGGGGCGGACTTCGCCTGTAAGCGAAAGCTCCCCAAGAATGGCGGTACGGGGCGGAAGGGCGATGTCTGCGCCTGCACCTGCTATACACATGGCTACGGCAAGGTCGCCCGCACGCTCGTCAAGACGTATGCCGCCTACTACGTTAGTGTAAACGTCCTTGTCGTAGAACCTCAGCCCCGCCTTCTTTTCCAGCACTGCCAGCAGCAGCACGAGGCGGTTGTTGTCCAGACCCGCAGCCATGCGGCGGGGGTTGGAGAAGGGAGATGTAGAAAGCAGCGCCTGCACCTCAACCATCATGGGGCGGGTGCCTTCCATGGCGCAGGTAACTGCACAGCCGGGAAGATCCGTGCCGGTTATGAATAGCGTGGAGGGGTCGGATATCTCCGCCATGCCGGTGGAGCGCATCTCAAAGACGCCTATCTCGTCAGTGCTGCCAAATCGATTTTTTACCGAGCGCAGAAGGCGGAAGGAATCCTGCCTGTCGCCTTCAAAATAAAGTACCGTATCAACCATATGCTCGAGTATGCGGGGACCTGCTATGGCGCCGTCCTTAGTCACGTGGCCTACGATAAATGTGGCCGCGCCGGTGCGCTTTGCCATGCGGGTGATGAGGGAGGTGGCCTCCCGTATCTGGGATATGCTGCCGTTTGTACCGGAGCAGTCCGCCGAGTACATAGTCTGTATGCTGTCTATCATTACGTAGGCGGGCTTTACCCGGTCTACCTCGCTCTCGATGGCGGAAAGGTCGTTTTCGGCAAGTATGAGCATGTCTCCGCCTACGCCGAGACGCTCCGCCCGAAGCTTTAGCTGGGAAGCGGATTCCTCGCCGGTGACGTATAATACTGTGCCCTGCTTCGTAAGCTCTGCGGCTGTCTGCATGAGGAGGGTAGACTTGCCTATGCCGGGATCGCCGCCCAAAAGGGTGACGCTGCCGGGTACTATGCCGCCGCCGAGAACTCTGTCAAGTTCTCCTATGCCTGAGGACACGCGGCCGGAGGCGGTAGTGGTGACATCGGCTAAGGGTATGGCGTGGGCGTAGGTGAGGCTGTTTATGGAGGGAACGGAGGATACCTTCTTTTGCTCCAACATGGTGTTCCAGCTGCCGCAGGCGGGGCATTTACCCAGCCACTTGGTGCTTTCGTAGCCGCATTCCCCGCAGAAAAATACGCTGCCCTTCGCTTTTGCCATATTATGCTCCTTGGATCTTATTATCAGGGTATTTTAGTGAATTTTACTATGTCACGCTCGCGGGAGGTGACGTCCATCCAGACCACATAGTCATCGGACACGCCCAGCAGCAGGGCGGATTCATACTCCTGAGTTACCCGGTATATCTTGCCCTCCGCAAAGGAAAATACCAATATGCTGCTGGAATCCGTATCGGTATTTGTGCGGGAATAGGCTATAAAATGGCTGCCCAGCCCGAACTCGACCACGCAGCGGTCCACCTCAGTGGGTGTGCCGGAGAGGCCGTCCGCCGCATAAAGGGCGGTGTCCCGCCCGTGAAGCTCGGTAAGCCAGGCGATGTACCTGCCGTTGTACTCCGGGTCATGCACGAAGGTGCCGGGCTTGATGGACTTTATTGAGGATTCATTGAGGTTTATGTAGCGTATCACGCTTGTGTCCGAGTTGCCGTCGGAGGTGGCGGAATCCGCCCATATCAGCGTGTCATTTGACAAAAAGGGCTTGCTCTGGCCATATACCGAGCTCGAGAACATGGCCACTACGGTGGATTCCATGGTGGTCAGGTCGTATACGAACAGCTTGTCCTTATTGGTGCCGGTGCGGTCGGTGAAGGCCACATAATTGCCCGACAGGAAGGGCTCAGGCTGGCCGGAGTATATGTCCTTGACCTTTACTGCCTTCAGAGGGGAGGCGGTAAGATCGACCGCCATGATGGCGCCGCCGCCGGTCAGGATTCCGTCCAGATATACCAGCCACTTATCGTTGAATTTGGGGAACAGAAAGTGGTCGTTCTGGGGCGTAAGGTTTATCTTTTCGCTTATGCGGGTGCTTGGGTGGAAGAAGAACATGTCCCTGAACACCACGTTTTTGCCGGAGGAATCCAGCTTGCCCGCGGAGATTACCATCTTTTCGTTGTAAAAGTATGGGTCGGTAAACCACTTATAGCTCGATGAGCCGTCAAAAACCAGCTCCTGGGAGCTGCCGGTAAAGTCATACAGGCTCATGGGGTTGGGGGTAGGCGTGGGTATTGGCGTAGGGGCGGGGGTAGGCTCGGGGGCAAATGG
>ERZ839823.2335-NODE-2335-length-14944-cov-25.637719_pt1 | contig 14944 bp, 10 predicted proteins | sample MGYA00519862_ERZ839823 | MGnify/ENA primary metagenome ERZ839823 (study PRJEB31850, sample SAMEA3708853) | human gut metagenome | biome: human gut; feature: human-associated habitat; material: faeces | place: China | collected 2014 ...
GTACTAGTATTCTTATTGTCCCAAGAATATTTTCCTATTTGACTACCTCTTATTAGTTTTAACTTACCATCAAATACTCCTATTATACGCCATGTTTCACATGTACTAGATGTTTGATTACTATAGTCAGAACAATTAAAGTATATATAGTTATTTGGACTTGCTCCATAATATCTTATATTGCCACCATCTAGACTAGTTGTAGTACCACCCAGTCTATCATTCATTAATGATACTGATGGTGCTGTATTATATGTAATACTATTATTTGTTGCTGTTACCTTTGCTGCACTAGTATATAAACTAATAATAGTGTCTGCTGCTGTTGGTTCTTTTTGAAGACTAGCAGTGCAATCTACTGATATACTAAGAGATTCATTAGATATATTACCTAGTTCTTCACTATTATCAAGCCATACATATACTGTATATATTTGCTTAGTTTGTTCTAGATATAGATTTTTTAATATTGTTACTTTTGAACCGGATGTAGTACCTTTTAAAGATCCCTCCTTTAGTACATTACCATTATTTACTACGGCATATTTAAGTGCAGGACTATTACTTAAATTAGTACCTATAGTATTAACAGTTAATTCTATTTTACCATATATATCATAAGAGTCATCCTTCTTCCAAAATTCAATATCGCTACTTGCTCCACCTTCATAAGAAGTACTAGGATTTAAAGTAGCGGCAGTTATATCAGTACCTTTAACATAATTAATATAATATGCTAGTCCATGTGTTGTTGTATTTACTCCAATATTTTTAGATAACTGAGCTTTATATAAAGCATAAGTACCACTTACTATTATTGTTATCACTAATACACTTAAAGAAATTATCATAAATAGTTTACTCTTTTTCACTATATTCACCTTACTTTTCTACTAATACAATGATATCATAATATAAAAAAAAGTGCAATAAACTCACACTTTTTTCTTGAGTATTTTTTTGATTATGTAAAATAATATTGTAATAAATGTATAGAATATTATTACTAAGATACTTCCTATTATACTGGTATTTTCTACTCTTACTATTAAGGTTAATAATACTAATATTAAGCATAATATTATATTTTCGTAAATAATATTTAAAATATTACTAAAATTATTTAAAATGCTTATTTTTAACTTTTTATTTATAAATATAATACTAATAATTGTACTAGTAGCCATACCTATTATTATAGATAATACACTACCAAAATATAGACTACTACCCATACGATAACTGGCATTAATAAGTGGTATTTCAAATACTAGTTTAATTATTAATCCACTTAATAAGGATATTTTATTTATTTTACTACTGGTAACTTTTATACTTATATCCATTACATAATTATATAATGTATAAAAGAATATTAATACTACTAAATCAAACAGAAAATTATTATTACTAAATAGTATTTTACAAATAGGACCAGATATTATCATTAAAAGTATTGTTATTGTAATCAAATAATTAGATACTTTAATTATTTGATTACTAAAATTATCGCTATTTACTTCAAGATGTTTTTTTAATATATAACTAATATATTTTATAAAGTATATTCCATAGAAGTATACATTAACTATAATTATACTTGTATTTTCATAACTATAATTATATTTATTAATTAAAGTATAATATAGTATTATTATTGATGTATATATATAACCTTCTTTAATAAGATTATATATAATTATACTTTTATTAATATCTAATATACTTCTTATTATTTCTTTATAATTATATTTTTCTCTTACTTTTACTTTATTTTTTCTTAATATAAAGATATATAGTAATAACATTATTATAATAAATATCATTATATTTACTGAGTATAACAGTAATACTTTAATATAATCATCTAATTTAAATACTTGATATAAAAGTATACTTGATATACTATTTATTAATAATAGTAATAATAAATATATATTAAATAATTTATTACCCAGTTTTTTATATTTTGTATATTCTAGAAATATACTTGTTATTTTAATTATAATTATAGTTAAAGTAAATAATACTCCAAGTACATTTATTATATTTAATCCTTTAATAGACATAACACTACCTATTAAGAATGATAATGCACTAAATACTATAAATAATAAACTAATAAATATAATTGTTATTTTATATATTTTATATTTATTTTTATACTTTTCTAATGTACTTTTTATATTTAATTCTGAAAATATATTATATAGTAATATACTTAGACTAGAGCTTAATACTAAATTTAATATATTACTATTCTTAGTAATGTAGTTTAATAGTACTAAAAATAACATAAATAGTAAATATATAATATTAATTTTCTTTTTCATTACTCACCTACAATTAAATTATATATTAAATATTAAATTTTTGCAATTTTTTTTAAAAAATGGTTGCTATTTTTTTAATGTTGTTGTATAATCTATATTGACTGATGTCTTGGTAGCTCAGCTGGATAGAGCAATCGCCTTCTAAGCGATCGGTCTGGAGTTCGAATCTCCACCAGGACACCACTTTAAATATTAAAGCCTTATAAAATAAGGCTTTTTTATTTTACTTTTCACCTATTTTGGAGTAATTAAAAAATACTAGAGTTTATTATTCTAGTATTTTTTTTAATTAGTTTGAACAGCAGTCACATTAGCTTTAACAATAATATTTTTACTATCAATATCATCATTAGCTTTATTTCCATCTATATAAAATATTATTAGATAATCTTGTCTTGTACCATCATCAGCAAGTGCTTTTTCATAGACAGTTCTACTACCAGAACTTGGAATAGTATCTGTAGCTAAAATATCAAAAGTCATATTTTCTAGCGTTCTTGCATCAACTCCAGAAAATAGGGATGCATCATAACTTGCTACTACATAATTTAGTGCTCCAGAACAACTACCCGAAGCATTATATATGCTTGGTATTAAATCTGCGTTTAATTGAATGGATAATTTGGCTTTTACTTTTGTGCATTTTGGATCTTTGCTAGCACTTAAATTAGTTACAGCCATTCCTCTTTTTATTGTAATCTTATTATTAGATATTAATTTATTAGCATCTACAAGTAGCATATCATCAGTAACTAAATTACCTTCGGTATAATTAATATTAAAACAAGCTGTATTACCACTTATATTTATTCTACTACTTTCCCAAGTAAACCAAGCAAAAGTAAATCCTGCGATCAATATAACAAATAGTACTATACCAATAATAGTTCCAATTATTTTAATTTTTTTATTTTCCTTCATAGATATCTCCTACTCTTTCTATTTAAGTATATCATTTTGAAGTTTATTAGTCAATTGAAAGAAAATATTTTTTATTTCAAATCACTTAATGTTAAAGCATATACCTCATTATTATTAACATAAAAAGATACTGTTTCTAAATTATTATATATATCATTCATAGAAAGTCCTATTGTGTATATAACTTCTTCAAGTATTTTGTTACTATCTGGATCACTTAATAATAGTTCATTGAAATTTAATTTTAAATTATTACCTTCTAATTCATAGTCATTTAATACTACACCGGCATTTAAATGACTCATTAAATTTGTTTCATATATTGGAGAACTACTTAATTCTTTAATTATTACTTTTACCGGTTCTATTTCCTCTTTATTTATATATTTAGTTACTGGTACATAATAATTACTATCGTTATATTTATTTACATAATATACCGTATATGAATCAATATTATTAATCGTTGTTAATTCATATTCTTTATTTATACCATAACTTCTATCTAATACTGAAGGAATTATTTTTTTGCTATGTGGAAGATTTGTTAATATATTTCCTTCTACTTTAATTATTATTTTATCTATACCTTTGATACTAGTTAAAGTATAAATTATTGATTCAATCATCTTTTCTTCTTCTACTTCTGATACATCAAGAAATTCTTTAGAAAAATCTATTGTTAATACTTTATCTTTTAATTCTATATTAAGTATACTAGTATCTGGTGGTATAATACTCCTAAAACCATTAGGAATAATATTTGATTTTTTTCCTCCAATAGTAAGACTATCTAATAGATCTTTAGCTTTATCTATATCATTACAATTACAACTAACAATATTTGTTCTTGCTACATAATCATTTTTATCTATTAAATATATTGTGTCAGTAATATTATTATAAGTATATTCAATATCTTTGTTTTTTAATTCTATTTCTTTTCTATTATCTGGTATTAAATATATTATTAGCAGCAGTAAAACTGCTGCAGTAGATACCATTATTTTTTTAATAGACATTCTTTTTAACATAAACCTATCACCTAGTAAAATATATGTGTTAATTAGTAAATAAATTACTTAAGAAAAAGAAAAAAGCACAAATTGTGCTTATAATGATATTTCACCAAGCCTAATTAGTTCTACCACCGCTTGTGCTCTTCCTTTTACAGATAGTTTTTGCATAGTATTAGAAATATGATTTCTAACTGTTTTCTCACTAATATTTAAAATATCAGCTATTTCTTTCGTACTTTTATTATCCACTAGTAACGAAAATACTTCTTTTTCTCTTTTGGTTAATATACCTTTACTCATAAATACCTCACTTCCCTTGTACATAGGGTGGTCAATGTCTTTTCATATTATTGTATTCCTATATTAAAATAAAGTGAGGTATTTTAACCTAATTTAATTAAATTTTACCGAAATATACATCTTATTGTCAAACTCTTTTTGAACTAGTCGCATTATCTCATTAGCTTTAGAGGTATTAGAATCATCTGAATCGAGTACCACTCTTACATTATCACCATCTATTTTAACAAAATTATCACAACTGCACATTTCTTTTATCTTAGTTTCTATTGTCTCTTCTTTAGAAGAATTTTTATTTATTAATTTTAATTCTTCAAAATAATTGTTTTTTTCTTCGATACTGACACTTTTATCAGTAATTTTTTCTTTCAAGCTATTTATTTTTTCTTTAACTGTGGTATCATCTTCTACTTTAAGAGAAGCAACTACACTTGATTCTTTTATTTCTGTACTTGTAGTTTCTGATTCTTTATTTGATAAATCTTTATCAAATACTTCATTAGGCATTGTTACATAATAAATAGATAATACTAATACTAAACTAAATAATGTTAAAAACCATAAATTTTTCTTATTAATCATATTCTTTCCTCTTCTTTCTATTTAAATATATTAGTAATAAGAAAAAAATATGAAATAAATTCATATTTTTTAGCTTCTTTTATAATAAATGATAGTTTGTTCCTCTTTTGAAATTTCTTGTTTTAATATTAGCATATTGGCATCTTCCAAAGTAACATAATATTTGCCTTTTAAATACCAATCATTATCTTTAATATTTAAGATACCGCCTTCATATGTATAATTTGCTGTGCCACACTCGATATTATCATCACTATTATAGTAGCAAAGTTTCATATTATTATTTTTTTGTAATTCAATAACACATCTCCATGGAACCATATTAGAAGTTTCTTTTCCATCTAATATAGTTTTATTTTCTTCAAGTGTCCATGTTCCATATAGTTCTTCTATTTTTATATTATTTCTATTTGTAATATAAATAATAGTTACAAAAATAATTGCAAATACTAGTACTAATAGTAGTATAATTAATATCTTTTTTTTCATAATATTTCACCTCTAATTACATGCATCATAAGTTCCTGTACAACTACCATTTGGCTTTTGCTGATATACTCTACACTGGTTATTTACGCATGCAGCACCACATGAATTACTAGCACTACATTGACTATCTTTAGTACAATAGCCACATGGTTTTACGGGAGAACCGCCAGTACCACCACCACCAGTACCACCACCACTACTAGGGCAATACCAATTAGCCTTAAGTTCAATATTATATTCATCGCTATCAACATCAAACCACTGCCTAATGACTTTACTTTCTGGATAATAGTACCAACCATATAGTGAGCAGCCGCTTCTTGATATCCTTGGCATAGTAATATTCGTTAAATAATAACTACTATCAAAGGTATACCTTACTCCTGCGGTGGCCATAAAGAAGAATTCTGTGGTGCCATCACTAAATTTACCTCCATCAGCATAAAATGTAACTTTATGACATTGTGTTAAATTATTTCTGAGAATAGTGCCTGATGTACTTTGTTTATTCTTTGATGTGTAGTTACATCTTGCATCAGCGCTTGAAGCAGAATCACATGTAGTAATATAATAGTAATCACTACCTGAACATCTATAATCATTAATAGAATCTTCCTTAATCCAATTAACATATAATGTTACTTCACAATCTGAATTAGATGCATCACATAAATCATTGACATCATATCTAGTTGCTTGATTAAATGTATTTTTTGCATCATTATACCATTCTTTACCACTAACTGCTTTATAGCCACTTCTTACAATATTTATATATGCAGGATTATTATAATTATATAAACCATTCGAACCCAACATATCACCATAATTATATGCTTCTATTATTGTACTTCCGTTTAATGTTACATATGATCCACTTGTACTATAAGCAGAATTATTAGTATTTAATTGACCACCATTAACATTATATTTAATTTTAATTTTATTTGCCTTCCAGCCAGCATAGACTGTTATATTTTTTGTATAGTTATATGTATCAGATGATAAATATTGTGCTACTCTTCGGCCTTCATTTACACCATATGTTAAATAATGGTTATATAATTTATCTGCATCATAATTAAAAGCATTATATAAATCTGGATTTGTATCAGCATAATAATTTAAAGGTTTGTCTTTGTAATCAGGGTTATACCATCCAATAAAAGTATAGCCTTTCCTTTTTGGAGTACATAAAGTACCAATTTGTGAATTATAATTAACAGTCTTTGATGTACATCCACTTCCATTATTATTATTATATGTTATGGTATATGTTGACAATTTAGTTATTGGATAATATGTTTCACTCTTATTTATAGATTTTGAAATATTTACATTCCAGCTACTTGTTGTAGCACTACTATTAGTATTCCAACCAACTACACTATATCCTGCTTTTTTTATAATTGGAGAAGTAATACTACAACTTTTATTTCTATCTGCTAAACATAACTTTTTAATATCAGTAGTTTGTCCACCAATTGTATCAGCAGTTCCTCTACTAAATATAGTTATATAAGAACTAAAACTTTTTGTACTTGACTTAGAATTATTACTTTTATCTCTTGTTTCAGCAGTAACATCAAAATCCCCATTCTCTGTATAAGAAAGTATTACTTCTTTATCTGATACTTTATACCAAGAATTAATTGATATTTCCTTGGTCTCTTTATCACAAACATAATTATTTGTTATAGTACTTAATGTACACTTCTTTACATTTTTATTAGATGTAGCATTAATATCAGATTTAAAATAATGATTACCATTTTGATTACCATTTTCATCTATTATATTGGTATCATCATAAGTTATCTTAATACTATCATTACCATTTATGCTTATAGTAGGTTCTTTTATATCTAGTGTTTTAATATTTTTTGTAGTACATGCCTCTGAATCATTACTTGATGTCATACATACTCTTATGTCATATCCCGTATTTGATTCTAGTCCTGTAATCTTACATTTATTACCATTAATTGTAGTATTGTTATTTTCTATAAATTCTGCATTTCCGCCATCAATTCTACTCTTAGCATAGCTGCATTTCCTTTCTGTTATATTACTACTAGTACCATCTTTAGTTTTAAACTCGGCATCAGTAAATTCTGCAATTATAGTATCAGTATATGTTTTTTCCCCTTTAATAGTAGGGAGTTTCTTTATATTTTCTGGTTTTTTACCACCAGTACAATAATTAAATGCCTCTATTTTATCCGTTTCATTCTCACTAATTTGTGGTGTTAAAACAAATTCTTTTTTTATTACTTTAGTAGTTTTATCTTTTACTACTGCTATATAATCATTTAAACCTATTGTATTACCTTCAACATTTTTAGCATTTTTATCTAAAAGACCCTTATTAATAAGTTCTTGTATTGTAGTACAAAAATATATATTATTAAGTTTATTAGAAGCCTTCCAAGTATCATCTGTGTATTCATTTGAATATGTTCTAGCAGCTTCTTTTATACCACTTACTGATATTGTTGTACTAGTAGTTTTAGCCTTATCTACTGAACTAATAATACCATAAGTTGTTAAACCTAATACTAAACCTATTATTAATATTGTGGCTAATAACTCTATTAAAGTAAAACCCTTATTAGATAATTTCTTCATTCTTTATCACCTACCATAATTAAATTATACAGTAAAAGGTAAAAAAGAGCAAGATATTTTATAACTGAAATATAATGCATTTCTTGCTTGCTTAAACAATAAGAAAAATTTGTATAAAAAAACAAGTATTTTAATATTTACTTGTTTTCTTACTTTCTATTAATTTTTTTTAAGTAGTTTTTTATTATAATTAAATATTTGTCTTTTTATCGAGTCCAACACCAATGTGTAACATTTGGTTTGTATTTATTTTTCCAAGCACACATATATTTTCCTTCTTTTTCTGTTTTTCCACTCTTCATATTTGTATCACAATATAAATTAATTAAATTACCTCCTGCAACACCACAATCAGCATCTTCATTACAAGTACAATTTAACAATTTTCCTTCACTAGAATCACCGCCTGAGCCTCCAGAACCGCCAGAACTGGTTGGACAAGTTAATTTACTTCTACTATCAACCAAATAATCTTTCCAGTTACCATCTGAACCTGTTCCACCTTTTGACATGTAGCATTTATCATCAACCTCATACCACCAATCATTAACTAGCTTAGTTCTTACTTTAACTGGTACACCGCAGGCATAAGCTGTAACTATAGAGTAACTTGTTCCTGAACCACTACGGCAATTTAAACCAATATTAGCATTTATATACATTGTTTTTGTACTAACTTCAGTCCAATTAACTCCAAGCGTTATTGTACAATCAGTTTTACTAGCATCACAGAAATCACTAGCTTTATATGTATTTGTATCTTGACTATATGTTTGCTTAGTACAGTTTCCACTTAAACATTTCCATTCTGCTCCACTTACACCTTCATAACCATTTCTCATAATATTTAAATAACTTGAATTATTATAATTAGGTAATCCAGTAGACATAATAGTATCATTATAATACATTGAATGTAAATTACTACCATTTTGAGTAACTATACCATTTGCATCTACTGAATATGCTGCCGTAGATATCAAGGTACCACCATTAACACTAAAGTTTATTATTACTCTATTTCTACGCCACTGAGCATACATAGTTATATCACTATTACCAGAATATGTTGCACCAGTAGAATATGAAGTTCCATTACCAGCACTACTAGTATTCCAATTAACAAACGTATATCCTGTTCTAGTGGGTTTACTAGTACTTAAAGTTATGTTTTTATTATGTTCTTTTACTTGATTACTAGGCGCACCACTTCCACCATTAGCATTATATTTTATAGTATACGTCTTTAATTTTACTATTGGAAAATATGTTTCACTCTTATTTATATTTTTTGAAGTGTTTTGTGACCAAGTACTTGTCATAGCATTACTATCGGTGTTCCAACCAACTACATTATATCCTGCTTTTTTTATAATTGGAGAAGTAATAGTACATGTTTCATCCTTATTTACCAAACACAATTTTTTAATATCATTAGTTTGTCCACCAATTGTATCAGCAGTTCCTCTACTAAATATAATCTTATATAAACTATAGTTTTTATCAGTAGATTTATAATTACCACTCTTGTCTCTAGTTACCGCAGCTATAGTAATATCTCCACTATTTGTATAAGATAATTTAACTTCTTTGTCATCTACTTTATACCATTTATCTTCTGTAATATTTATAGTACTATCACTACTACAAGAAAAAGTTTCTCCCTCTTCGTTACAAGTACTTACATTTTTATTAGATGTAGCATTAACATCAGATTTAAAATAATGATTACCATTTTGATTACCATTTTCATCTATTATATTGGTATCATCATAAGTTATCTTAATACTATCATTTGTATTTATATTTATACTTGGAGATTTTACTTCTTTTGTTTTAACTATTTCTGGAGTAGAACAAGCACGTGAATCATTTTTTGATGTCATACAAACTTTAACATAATAGTTTTTGTTTTGCACTAATCCTTCAATCTTACACTCTTTATTAGTGATTGTACCTTTGCTTGTAAAATTACCACTGGTAGTTTCGTCATAAAGACATTCTCTCTTTTTAATATTACTAACATTACCATCTTTAGTTTTAAATTCGGCATCTGTAAATTCTGCAATTATAGTATCAGTATATGTATTTTTTTTGTTAATGATAGGCAATTTCTTTATATCTTCTGGTTTAATATTACCAGTACAATATTGATGTGCCTCGTGTTTTTCTTCATCTTCATTGAAGGCTTGTAAAGTTAAAACAAATTCTTTTTTTATTACTTTAGTAGTTTTATCTTTTACTACTGCTATATAATCATTTAAACCTATTGTATTACCTTCAACATTTTTAGCATTTTTATCTAAAAGACCCTTATTAATAAGTTCTTGTATTGTAGTACAAAAATATATATTATTAAGTTTATTAGAAGCCTTCCAAGTATCATCAGTGTATTCATTTGAATATGTTCTAGCAGCTTCTTTTATACCAGCTAATGTTAATTTTGAGCCTTCATCTTTAGCACTTTTTACTGAACTAATAATACCATATGTTGTTAGACCTAATACTAAACCTATTATTAATATTGTGGCTAATAACTCTATTAAAGTAAATCCTTTATTTGATAACTTCTTCATTCTCTATCACCTACCATAATTAAATTATATAGTAAAAAGAAAAAAAGAGCAAGATTTTTATATCCTTATTGGATCAAAATCAAACTCTACTTTTACCTTGGAATTATTTTTATACATACTATCAATAAATTTTAATGTATCATATAGGTTATTATCCTTTTGATATTTTAATATTATTTGATAATGATATATATTATTTATTTTAAACATACTTGCAGTAGTAGGTCCCAATATTATGGTACTGGGATTTAATTTACTTTTTAAATAGTTTCCTATTTTACCGGATTCTTCAAAACCTATATTATAATCTTTAGAGGTAATACTAATTAAAGTCATATAATAGTATGGTGAATATTTTAGCATTTTACGCATTTGCATTTCTTCTTTATAGAAACTTATATAGTCGTGTCTTGAAGATAATTCGATACTATAATGTTCTTTATTATATGTTTGAATTATTACTTCACCAGGACTTGTACTACGGCCCGCTCTACCAGATACTTGGGAAAGTAACTGGAAGGTATTTTCTCCTGCTCTAAAGTCTGGTACCATTAATGAGGAATCTGCTGATACTACTCCCACAAGAGTTACCAGTGGAAAATCTAAGCCTTTAGCTATCATTTGAGTACCTATTAAGATATCATATTTATGACTACCAAAGTCTTCAATTATTTTTTCATGTTGTCCTTTTTTACTAGTGGTATCGACATCCATTCTAACTATTTTAGCGTCATATAATTTATGTAATTCTTCTTCTAGTTTCTCAGTACCAAGACCATAGTCTTTGACATTTTCTCCCCCACATTTAGGGCATTTATTATTTAATGGTACTGATTTACCACAGTAATGACATTTTAGGTTATTACTACTTTTATGATAAGTATATGTAATATCACAGTTTGGACATTTCAAAGTATAACCACAGTCCCTGCAGGTTATTACTGAAGAGTATCCTCTTCTATTTAGAAGTAATATTACTTGTTCTTTTTTTAATAATTTTTCTTTTATCTTTTCTTTTAGGATACTTGATAATATGAAATTGCCTTTTTTTACTTCTTCTTTCATATCTACTATTTGGACTTTAGGAAGAGTACTAGATCCTACTCTAGTAGTTAGTGTTAGAAGTTCATATACTTTATTACCTGCTCTTGCCATTGATTCTAGACTAGGAGTAGCACTACCTAGTAATACTGGGCATTTATGATAGTTACTACGCCAAATAGCTATATTTTTGGCATTATACCTTGGATGATTTTCTTGTTTATATGAAGAAGTATGTTCTTCATCGATTATTATTACTCCAATATTATTAAATGGTACAAAGATAGCACTTCTTGTACCTATTACTATCTTAGATTTACCTTCGGTTATTTTTCTATATTCATCATATCTTTCAGTATCAGATAATTTAGAATGTAATACAGATATTATATTACCAAATCTAGAGATAAATTTACCTACTATTTGAGGTGTTAGACTTATCTCTGGTACTAACATAATAGCGGTCTTTCCATTATTAATAGTCTTCTCTATAATATTCATATATACTTCAGTTTTACCAGAACCGGTAACTCCATATAAAAGAAATGTTTTTGAAGTACCGAATGAATTTATTACTCTAGAAGCTACTTCTTTTTGTTTATCAGTTAGTTCTACTTTCTTATAGTTATGTGAACCTGTATAATTATATCTTTTTTCTTCTTCCATGACTATTTTAGCAAAACCATATTTAATAATAGTATTAATACTACTAGTCATTTTAGTTATTAGAATATCTCCTTCTTTTAACTTACATAATATATTTATTTGACTTTCATATTTACAATTTTTAATATATTCATCTATTTCTTCAATACTTTTTAATCTTTTAAGATATTTGTTATATTTTATTTTGATATTGGTATTTATTTCAGCTTTTAGGGCTTTAGGTAGCATTACTTGATAGGATGATACTAATGAACATAATAGTTTATTACTCATATCTTTACCTAGAAGAAGCATTTCTTTATTTAATACTGGAGTATCATCTACTATATCTAGTATATCTTTTATTTTGGTTTTATCATAATTTATATCTGGATTTATCTTAGTAACAAATCCTTCAAGAATCATTTTACCAAAACTTATTTTTACTCTAATACCTACTTTTATTTTACTTATTAATTCTTTTGGTACTGAATAGATATAATTTTGATCTACTGCTTTGGCTCCTATTTGAGTTAATACATTTATATACATACTACCACCTACTTATTATTTTATCATATTATTATGAAATTTGTTTATTAAATATTTAAGATGGCTATAATATTTTATAGCCATCTTCCGCTAGTTATATTTAATATTTCGTTATTTTCATATTTAGTGGTATAATTAATAATCTTTTTAATTAGATTTTTAATACTTTTATCACTATTTAAATCTATATCTTTTATATCTATTATTTTTTTTAAGCCTATTTTATATTTATAACTATTTACATACATATAGAGACTTCTATCAATTAATCTAATTATTTTTACTTCTTCTTCGTTATCGGCATTACAAGAGAATATTAAATCTTTATACCAATCTATTAAATCAAATGATAATTCATCTTCATAGTCGACTTCTGAATTTATTATATCATCGTAATGTGGACAACATTTTAATATCTTTTTTACATTAGATATATCTATAGTTTGTGTAATCATAGGCTCTCCTTTATTTTACACTTACATTATAGCAATAGTTTATTTATTTGTAAAGATATTCGACATATTTAGATAATATATTATATTCGCTTTAATTCTAAGGTATTAAAGTGTTGTTATTAGCCTATAGTCTAATAACAATGTATCTACATACCCATTATATATAAGCCATAAATATATACTAAAAGAAAGATATTAGTCATATCTTTCTTAGTTATTACTTTTATATGTTAAATATCCAGTAGTATAATTAGCCATAGATATATCTGTTTTTGTATTATCGTAGGATACTGCTCCAGATAAAGAAGTACAAGAATGAAACATTAAAGAAGAACTAGTAACATTTGATGTATTCCATAAATCAGATACATATATAGTTTTAATATTTTTACAAAAGGCAAACATACTATTCATATTAGTTACATTTGATGTATTAAAACTAGACAAGTTTAAATTAACTAAAGAACTGCAATCATAAAACATACCATTCATATTAGTTACATTTGATGTATTAAAACTAGACAAGTTTAAATTAACTAAAGAACTGCAATCATAAAACATACCATTCATATTAGTTACATTTGATGTATTAAAACTAGACAAGTTTAAATTAACTAAAGAACTGCAACCAGAAAACATACTATGCATATTAGTTACATTTGATGTATTAAAACTAGACAAGTTTAAATTAACTAAAGAACTGCAACCAGAAAACATACCATTCATATTAGTTACATTTGATGTATTAAAACTAGATAAATCTAAAGTAGTTAGATTGGAGCATCCATAAAACATATTATTCGTTAGTGTTACTTTACTAGTATTAAAGTTTGATAAATCTAAAGTGGTCAGACTACCGCAACCAGAAAACATACCTTGCATATTTGTTACTTTACTAGTATTAAAACTTGTTAGATTTAAACTTGTTAGATTAGTACACGTAGCAAACATTGAAGCCATTGCTGTCACATTACTAGTATCAAAATTAGATAAGTCTAGACTAGTTAAACTAGAACATCCTTGAAACATATTACTCATATACTTTACTTTTGAAGTATTAAATGAACTTACATTTAATTTCTTCAATGATTTACAATTTCTAAACATACCACCATAACCATAACTATATGGATTACCCATCGTAGTAACATTTGATGTATCAAAATTAGACAAGTCTAATTCTGTTATGTTAGAGCATTCTGCAAACATATTATTCATATCTGTTACCTTACTAGTATTGAATGTTTTTAAATCTAAACTTGCTAGACTAGAACATCCCCAGAACATACCATTCATATTAGTAACATTGCTTGTATCAAAGTTAGACAAATCTATTGATTTTAAACCCGAACTCATATAAAACATCTTAGACATATTTGTTATGTATGAAGTATCTAGTTTTG
>ERZ839823.2342-NODE-2342-length-14890-cov-3.193259_pt1 | contig 14890 bp, 20 predicted proteins | sample MGYA00519862_ERZ839823 | MGnify/ENA primary metagenome ERZ839823 (study PRJEB31850, sample SAMEA3708853) | human gut metagenome | biome: human gut; feature: human-associated habitat; material: faeces | place: China | collected 2014 ...
AGTATCAAGACGGTTTTACATGGAGCGATATTGCAGACGGTTTTCAAAATTCGGTTTCAGAATATTTTGATGAGTTAAATGAATCATGGGGGGATTTAGACCCTGATAACATTGTTGTTAGGATAACACAGTTAGAACAAAAAATATTAGGTCTCAATGGGGTTTTGGACGTTAGAAACATAAAGATATACCCTTACGGTGAAGCGGTAACAACGAGCAATTTTATTGTTTCTGACAGTAAAATTATTAGCAACTGTTCTACAGGTCGGGAACCGTTATCATTAATTCAAGGTATATCAGCAGAGGCTACACATTCTCCGTCAGACAGTGGGAATGCTGTTGAATTCTGTTATGGTCCTGGAGTGAAAGGAAATGGTTGGTCTTATGATATAGTCAGACTTTTAGATACTAAACCGTCAGACTTTTCGACCGCAACAGGTTATTTAAATGTTTCTTTTGACCTTTTTCAATCGAATGATAATAGGGGAATGGGTAACTTTTTTATTGATTTAAGCGGAAATAAAACAATTAAATCAAGTGACGGAGGAAATTCATATACATATGGAAGATTAAGCGGATATGAACAAAACGAAACAGAAATTAAAATAATAGGTGGAAATTCTAAATCAAGTGATGGAGCAGACAAAGTATATACAGGCAATGATAAAGTTTTAGGTGAGTGGGTTAATGTTACTTTTAAAATTGATTTTTCTACACGTCAAAATTTTACATGCGTATACAATGGGACTGAACATACGGTTACAGGGTTCCCGGCAACTGTTGACCCGTCTACACTGTATCTTAATATACAGCTTACCGACAATTTACAACATACCAATGCCATAAAAACATATGTAAAAAATGTGTCAGCGGTATATATAACGGAGTAATAAAATATGGAAAAAATAAATACACTTAAAAATTTGCCTGAGCTTTTGCAGGATATAACGGAGTTCGTAGAATTATGTAAAACTTATGATGTAGAATTTGAACTTATTGAATCCGAAACCGAAAAATTGACAAACAACTTTTTTTTCGATACTCTTGATGAACAGGGGTGTAGGCGTTGGGAGGATATGCTCAATATTTCTCGGCGTGAGACGGACACGCTGGACGATAGAAGATTCAGAATAAAATCAATATATTTAGGTGACACACCATACACTGAAAGAACGCTGCTGGAAAAGCTTGAAATGCTTGTCGGAACGGGCAACGTTACGGTTGATATAGATGTGGAAAATAGCAAGGTTACGGTTAGATTATCTTTAAGCCGAAAAAACAAAATTGCAGAAGTCGAAAAAATGATAGATAGAATGGTACCGCTAAATATGGTTATAGACAGCGACTTGTTATATAATACGCACGAAAGGTTGGGGTTGTATACTCACGCATATTTAAGCAAGTTTACACATCAAGGATTAAAAGAAAACGTGCTGGGAGGTTAATAATGGCTACAACAACAAAAGTATATGGATTAAAAAAACCATCACTGACAGACATTTATAACATTATGGATTTTAATAATAATTTTGATAAAATTGACGATGTCTTGAATACAAAAACAGAAATTGAAGATATAGGAACATTAAACGGGACTGAAAGCGTATTTAATACACGAATAAGTCCAGGTTTTTATAAAGGAATATGGAATAATCAGTCCATGAAGCAAAAGGGAGATTTTACGCTTTTTGTTTTTGATGTCTCCTCTACTAATACGGCAGAAGATACAAAGGAAACAGTAGTAATGCAAGTTTTATTTCATGAAAATCAAGTCTCGGTCCGTTTGGGTGTGTTAGGTGTTCCGGCGAATTGGGGTAATTTCTCTCCGATAGCAACAATGTCTAATATATCAAACATAGAACAAAAGATAGGCAATTTATCAAATCTTACTACAACGGCTAAAACAAATATCGTTACAGCGATAAATGAGTTGATAACGTCAATATCAAAAAAAGCGGATAAAGTTACAAATAACGGATTTGTAGCCGGAGGAGCGGAAGCCGGAAAAGTCGGCAGTATATCAATTGGAAGCGGTATAAGCTCCACCGGAGAATATGGAATAGCAATTGGAGCCGGAGCGGAAGGTACAAATGATAGTGTATCAATAGGACATGGGTCAATTGCTTCCGGGATTGATTCCGTTGCAATAGGAGATGTAGCGGAAAGTTTGGCTCAAAATGCTGTGCAAATATGCGAAGGCAGTAACAGCGAAAGTGAAAGTCTGCAATTTAGAAAATATAAAATAGTTAGATATGATACCACAGACGATGAATATTATTTGAAAGATGTTGGCAGGTTGAGCCGATTATATACTACTAATCGGTCAAACATCGTTGAAGCAATTAATGAATTAGACAATGAAGCGGAAAATAACACAACTGAATTACTATCAAAAATAACGGAACAAAATAATAGCTTGATAATGCTGATACAAATGCTTGCTAATACTGGGATTAACATAGTTCCATTACTCGAAATGCTGGGTAACACTATTACCGTTATTTCTGATACTGTAACTCAAATGTATCAATACTCTGACAATAATAATCCTGATAATAAATTAAAAGGAATTGTTTATGCACCAAATCTTGAAACAGTTGAATCACGTTCGATAGACGATAATTCAGGCATGACAACAATAATCATGCCAAAAGTCAAGACAATTAAAAGTCAAGGCTTTTGGGCTAGTTATGGACTTAAAACGGTCTTTATACCTAATGCTTGTACATCTCTTGCCACTAACGCATTTTCTGTGTGTGGAAATTTAACTAACATATATATTGATAATGTCGAAGGTACATTTGGAGATATAGCAGCAGATTCAAGTTTGCCTAATTTAAAAGTTACATATTTAAAAAAGTGAGGTGTCTAAAATGGAATACAGACTAATAAATGGTATTTGCCATATATGCAAATATAAAACGGTTGTAACAAATGAGAATGGTACAAAACTTGAATTTTATCATTTGGACGAGGTTGAAACTAATCAGTCATTGGAACTACATCAGCAACTCAGCGACTTGCCAGCTGAGATTGTTCCTCTTGATGTATCAGACTGTATTTGGCTTGACGGTAAAGAGTTCTCGTTTGATACAGAAATTATTCAGGCTTATGAAATGGGGGAAACAGAATATATAAAATATCTTTTGGAAAAATCCCGTCTTAACAATGCAAATCTGCTTAATGAAATTAAAACATTGGGTCAGGCTCAGACTGATTTAGAGTTAGAATTAATCGAACAGGGACAATACATAACAGACCTCGAATTACAACTTTTGGGAGGGGGTGAAAGCAATGTATGAAAAGATTAAAAACAGATACGAAAAAGGATATGTAACCAATAGTCAGCTTATGCGTTATATATCACTCGGAGTATTGACAGAACAGCAGGCAGAAAAAATCAAGGCGTTGGAGAATGAATAATTATGATAATGGATTATAAGGTCGATGGACAAATTTTACGCAGGACCGGAAGAAACTTAATAGTGGCGGACAGCATAAAGTATTTGGCTGTCCGTTTTAATTTTTCTGATGAGTGGAAGAGAACAAAGAAAACAGTCATTTTCACATATAATGAAAACAGCTATAACGTCCTGTTAGATGATGATAATATTGTAGTTGTGCCGTATGAAGTAATACATCACCCCGGCTTTACATTATCGGTATATGGGACTAATAACGGAATGCGGATAACGACAAGCACAATCAGGGTCCCAGTAATCAAAAGTGGATATACTGAGGGTGAAACACCGCCTGAACCGACACAAACTGTCTATGAGCAAATATTAGATAAACTTGACAGCGGAGGAGGCGGAGGAACCGGGAAAAATGGAAAGTCAGCGTATGAATTAGCTGTAGAAAACGGCTTTAGCGGAACTGTTGATGAATGGCTGGAAAGCTTAAAAGGTCAGCCCGGTAAAGACGGAATAAACGGCAAGGACGGCGCAAACGGTAAAGACGGAGTTAATGGAATAAATGGTAAAGACGGAGCAGACGGAAAAGATATAACTAGCATTGACGATAGCGCAGTCGGAACCGATACCACATATTCAAGCACAAAGATTCATGAGCTATTGGCAGCTCTTGAAGAAAAAATAAATGCAGTACCTCAAGTAACACAAATAACACCTCTTGTCACATGGCAATTTCAAAAATCTACAGCAGCAGAGGTGTCAGTTGTCAGTCTGCCGCATACCTGTAATGCGGTGGACGGCAAAAGCGCAAGCTATTACAGAGGTACGGCGACATATACAAGGAGTCTTAACCTCACAGCGGCACAGGTCAATAATTCCTCATATTTATGTTTTTCCAAAGCCGGGCAGAAATGTACTGTCACGGTAAACGGTCACGCACTGCCAACTCACTACGGCGGTTACACGCCGTTTATTTTTGACATTTCAAATTATCTCAGCGTTGGCGACAATAATATATCTGTTGTATGTGATAATAGCCTTGATTGGGACTTAGCTCCTATTTCCGGGGATTTTAATTTTAACAACGGCTTATATGACATGGTGTATTTTGTCAATTGCGCAAATGTATATTTTGACACAGAAAAATATGGTATAGACCGACTGCACATAACACAGTCGGAAGTGTCAGAAAGCAGCGCAAAGGTATTGGTTGAGACGAATATCAAGAACAACAGTCTTAATATATCCGGCGGTGCTCTGGTATACGAAATAAAAGATACAAACGGAACTGTCGTACATAGCGAAACCGAAAATATATCTATAGACGGCAAATCAAGTTATAACGCCGCCAAAAGTATAACTATACAGAATCCCACCTTATGGGACGGGTTAAATAATCCTTATCTGTATACTGTCAATGTTTCATTAAAAGTAAATGACAGTATTATTGATACATGCAGTCACAAGCTGGGTCTTAGATATTATGAGTTAGATAAGGAAAATGGCTTCAAACTTAATGGCAAACAGTATCTTTTACGTGGATTCGCAATGCACCAGGATTACGAAAATGCTGGAAGTGCTGCCACAAAGGAATTGATAGATAAGGATTTGGAAATTGTTGTTGAATCAGGGGCAAATATGCTCAGATTGGCGCATTATCCACACAGCAAATACATATATCAGCGCTGCGATGAATTGGGGATAATTGTGCAGACTGAGATACCGTGGGTGAATCATTACGGCTTAAATGCTACAGACAAGTATTTCGACAATATAAAAAATAATATGAAAGAGATGATTATTAATTACTATAATCACCCGTCTATCGTATTTTTGGGAATGTCAAATGAATTGGGCGGCTCTCATTTAAGCGGAACTAACCAGCAGGGGGAATATGACTACGACAACGCACTGATTAAGACAAGAGAGTTATATGACTACTCTAAAACGCTGTCAAATCAGCACCTTATTGGAATTGTAGCGCATGACCCCACCTTTAAATATGTTCGTTCTAAAATAGCCGACTGGTCGTTTCTTGATTGGATAGGACTTAATATATATAAGGGTTGGTATGGCGGTAATTTTACAGACTTTACCGCTGCTGTGAATGAGTATCGCACAAAATATCCCAATATATGTATTGCGGAGTATGGGGCAGGAGCAAATATCGGCACGCACAGCGAGACACCGGAGACAACAACAAATACGGGGTCGGGCGGAGCAAGACATGACGAGGAATACCAGAATCTATTCCATGAAAGCTATTTATCGCAAATTGCCGAAAAGCCGTGGCTTATATTTACCACCGCATGGGCGTTATTTGATTTTGCAGTATCCGGAAGGAACGAGGGCGGCTTGTCATATGTCAATGACAAGGGATTTGTCACCAGAGACAGAACGGTCAAAAAAGACGCATTTTATCTGTACAAATCATATTTTAGCGATACTCCAACCGTGTATATTACATCTCGGAGATTTGCAGAGCGTACAGGAAACACCATAAAAATAAAGGTCTATTCTAATTGTGGGAATCTGAAATTATATCAAAATGGGAATCTGATACAAACGCTTAATACAGCCGCTTCTTTGGGCTGTGTCTGGGAATTTGACCCTGTGAATTTTGTTAACAGAACCGATGAATTTGTTGTCAGGGGCACTAAAAATAGTATTGAATATACCGATACTGTCAATTTCAGCACAACAAATATTGCAGTGACCGCAACAGATTTTACTGTCGGAAATAATCTTGTTGTCTTAACCAGCGAAGAGCCTGCAGACAATTTAGATGTTAACCTTATACCGGAAAACTCTGTGGGTACTGTTAATTGGGCTGATGTGGAAGGTATTACCATATCGGATAATACTGTCACATTGACAGACCCAACGTTCATAAACGCCGTAAGAACGCTTGAGGGAACATTAAGCGGAACAGAGATAACTAAGACTGTACCATGTGCGATTAATTGCTCTTATTATTGCAGGGTTAGCACAACAGGAACATCAGGTGCAGCTGTGCCGGAAATGTTAGCCGATACAAGCGGATTAGGCAATAACGTAACATTGAGCGGATTTGCGAATACAACAGACAGCGGATATAATCGTTTCGGAGTGCTTAAACTTAACGGAACAGAAACGGTAAAGCTTGCAAATCCAATATTGCCGCATAATAAACCTTATACAATACATCTATTGACCGGAAGTGTAAGCTACAGTATTGTCAAGCAGCTGGACAGAGTTATTACTATCTGTGACAATGACAACAACGATTTATTTGCGCTTAGGTTAAATCTGGACAGCAGCGTAAGATTTTACAAATATTTGTACAAAAACACTAACGGTGAAATTATCACATCAAGCACAATAGATTTGGGAGATATGGGAGTGTCTAACGCACTAATTGAAGTCAATATTACGGTAGATGGCAGTAATATACATCTACAGCTAAATGTGAGAAATTCCAACGACCCTAATCCGATACTAGGGACGTATGAGACAGATATAACGACAGGTATAGAATATGATAACGGATTTAATATCCAGTTATTAAATAATCCGGCGTTAAGCGCACCAACGGAAACGAGCATAAAAGAATTTTGGATTACAGCTTAGGAGGGCAGAACATGGACGAAAACGAAGCGGCAATCAGAGAGCGGCTGACGGCGGTTGAATCCTCCGTCAAGTCTGCTCATCATAGGATAGACAACATAGAGGAGTTGACCCAATCGGTAAAAACGCTTGCAGTGGAAACAAAATATCTCAAAGAAGATATTTCCGATGTTAAAGAAAAAATAGACGTTATAGCCGGACGACCGTCACAGATTCTAACGGTTATAATAACAGCACTAATAACGGCGACTATAAGCGGTGTAATGGGCTTTATATTATCACATTTATTAAAATAATAAAGGAGGTGGAAGAACATGAATAATAACATATCGGCAGGGACAATAGCGAGAACAATAGTATTATTGCTGGCACTGGCAAATCAGGTATTGGTTATGTGCGGTAAGCAGGTGCTTAATATTGCAGACGATGATATATATCAGATTGTCAGTATAGTATTTACAATTGGTGCGTCTGCTGTAGCGTGGTGGAAGAATAACAGTTTTTCGCAAGCGGCCATAAATGCAGATAAATTTTTAAAAAAACAAAATGAAAAGGAGCAATAAAATGACAGAAAAAAATTTTTTTAAACTAATAAAATCAACAATAGTTAATTATTTCAATGAAAATGTAAATAAAAACGACAACAAAAGAATTACAGAAGATGATGTCTATGTGGTTTGGAGCTGCAGAACTTTACAAAATTATAAAGCATTAGCTTCCACAACTGTATCAGATGGAATATATTACGAAATCACACATAATGGAGACAAAAACGAAACTTATTTTGATGTGTATGAAAGATTGGAAAATTTTGTTGTTAAGCAAAATATTGAAAGCGAGGAATAAAAATGGCAAAAATATACATAGACCCGGGACATAACTGCAGCGGAGCAGATACGGGAGCTGTAGGCTATGGATTGAAAGAACAAGATGTATCTGTACAAATTGGAGTATTACTTAGAGATATGCTGATTAACAGTGGACAAACTGTAAAGATGAGCCGTGATAGTATTACCGATACGGTATCAAGCAGTTTAAACGGTAGTCTTGCATACAGATATAATAGTGCCAACAGCTGGAATGCAGATGTATTTATTTCAATACACTGTAATGCAGCAAACACAAAAGCGTATGGCTGTGAGACATATTACTGCACGGGCAGCACACAAGGTAAGGCGTTAGCAGAGTGCGTACAGCCGCATATGGCCGCGGAAACACAAAGATATAACAGAGATGTCAAGTCTGCTAATTTTGCGGTTATAAGACACACTAATATGCCTGCTATACTGGTAGAAACTGCATTTATAGACAATTATGACGATAACAGATTTTTAGCCAGCGATGACGGAAAATATAAATGTGCAGTTGCTATATACAAAGGTATATGCGACTATTTGGGAATAGAATATAAATTAGAAAGCGAGGACAAACTAGTGAGCAGAGAATATGAAGAACTGAATGAAAGATTAGAAAAAGTAGAAAATCCAATGATTTATGATTATATAGATGACAATATGCCTGATTGGGCAAGACCGACAATAACTAAGCTGGTTGACAAGGGATTTTTAAAAGGTGATGAAGAGGGCAAGTTAGGTCTTACAGAAGACCTAATACGAATGTTTATAGTCAATGATAGAGCTGGTGTTTACGGAGAGTAATTAAGTGAAAAATAGGGCGAGGCTTTTAATAGCTCCGCCCTATTTTTCACATTTTAAAGCTTGATTTTTTGTCTACTTTTTATCTTCGCTTTCTTTGTATCTTAGCAATTTTTCAATTATTAAACGTTCGACATAGTCAGGAGGAGTTCTTTTCCCAAGCTCCCAATCTTGCCATGTGCGATGAGGAACGCCAATATATTTTTCAGCTTCTACTTGTGATAGCCCTACTTTTTTTCGGGTCTCCTTTATATTTATTATAATCACTCCTTTTTTGTCTTTTAATGAATTATTATTTCTTGTTTTTTATAATCATCTCTATAATAGTTAATGTTAGTGTTATTGCTGAGATAATTATAATAATATAGTCTATAATTTTAATATTTTTAAAATTAGTATCAGAAATAAATAATATCATTAAAATAACAGTAAAAATACTTTGTAAATTATTTTTAAAAAACTTGACCATGTTGTTTTTGTGTGATAAAATTTAGTAAGGATGAGGGAGCCTTAGCTCCCAAATCCTTTTGAAAAAGTATTACTTTTTCTTTTCGAGGTAGTCAATAATCTTTAGCATGCTATAAATTCCAGCGAGGATTGAAGCTAAGATTTTGGCTACCTTTTCAATTATATCCCACAATTTTTTACCTCCTTTCTTTTGGTATGTCTATATTATAACACGCAATGCGTGCATTGTCAACGTTTTATTTTGAAAATACTGCACAAAAAATAAGGGTATATTTTGTATATTTTTAACTGATATAAATATTACTGTAGTAATATAAAATAAGTTATTGTAACATAATTCCACAACAAAATATTTATTATAAAACAAAAATGTGAGATTAATCACATATGTGTTTATGCGATAAATTGATAAAATGTTTGTATATTTTATCAAAGGGCGTGGAATTATGGAACCTGTTGACATTTTGAAAATGTGTTTTAGTAATATACTGTATTTTAAAAGAATGGAATTTAATATTAGTCAGGGAAAGATGGCTGAAAAATGCTGTATGTCATTAAGACAATATGCAGATATTGAAAGTGGGAAGAGGTTTCCATCTTCTATTAGCCTGATTAACTTTATAATAAATGGCGAGGTAGATATAAATAAGTTTATTTCTGATATTCAAAAGTTAGGTTATGTGCCTAAGGATAGAGTTAAAAGGGATGAAAAGTAAATTATAATTTACACGTTTTTTTAGAAAATTATTTGACTGATATTTGACTGATTAGACTGATATTTGACTGATTAAAGGTGGCTTGCTGTGATATAATATGATATGCCTATAAGCACGTTAAAACGTCAGTTAATGACTATGATTATTGTTAAAATGTGGATTGAAAGTATATATAAAAAAGAACAATCGGTTCAGGCGTTGTTACTGAAATCATTAAATAAGATAACCAATAACCCCCGAAAACATGTTGTTTTCGGGGGTTGCTTTTTTTAGAATTAATGGTGAAAATTATTTTTGACTGATATTTGACTGATTAGATATATAGTATTCATCAATCTTTTTTGCTACATTTGCCGGGTCGCTATCTAAATGAGTATAAATATCAAGTGTTGTTTTAATAGATGAATGACCTAGTAAATATTGACAAGTTTTAATATCCACGCCTGCATAAAATAAATCTGTTGCATATGTATGACGTAAGTGGTGAGCTGTTATTTCATTGATAGGAATTTTTGATACTGAATTCATTTTTCGTATAATCTGTTTCCACATATTTTGATATGATGTTTTTGTTACAAGGGTATGATTTCTTGATGAAAATAAAAACATTCCCTTTACATTTGTTTTAATATACTCTTTTAAAACACTTTCTAATTTATTTGTTATAGGAATATCTCTCACTCCGGCCGGCGTTTTTGTTGTTCCTTTCAGCTCCGGAGTATTATTATCATTATATATTACTGTATTAGATATATGTAAAATCCCATTTTTAAAATCAACATCATTTCTTTTTAACGCTAACGCTTCTCCTCGTCGCAACCCGGCATATAAGCATAAATATACAAATGTTCGTTCTTTTGCCGAAAAATCCGCTTTTTCTATAGCTTCACGTTCCTGTTCATTAAGTTGCCGCCGTTTTTTTGGCTCTTGCGTGGAAAATGAAACACCTAACATTAAATCTTTAAAAATAAGTTCATTTATCATAGCTTGTTTAATAATCTGCTTTAAAATTTTAATGGTCAAACTCACGCTTGTTGTAAGTTCATTGATGGTCTTCTGTATATTAACTGTTTTTAATTTGCTGAGTTTAATGTTATGAAGCGATTTAAGTTGAATGTCAATTATGCTTTTATATCTTTTCCTAGTACGTGTTGTAACATTTGTTTTATAAGTATCAAGCCAGTTGTTTGCCCATTCTTTAAAAGTTAGGTTTTGGTCATCAACAACAATTCCGCGATTAAGATTATATTTAAATGTGTTTATTTTTTTCTCAAGTTCAGGAATTGTTTTAGCGTAAATATTTTTAAATTTTTGTTTTCCGTTTTCATCAAATCCAGTTTGAATTTGTACAAGATAACGTCCGTCACTTCGTTTTTTATACTTTGCTCTTGCCATAAAAATAACGCTCCTTTTTGTGTATTATAAATTGACACAAAGGAGTGTATATGTTATAATAATTAATAGCATCTATGTACACTCCTGTGTATATTTTAGTCCTGGTGTTGGTAGCACCGGGGCTTTTTTTTATTCTAAATCAAAACATGTCGGGCACGGATTATAATTAAGCTGTTTGGCGGTGTATAAGTCTAACACCTCAACATCTATTTCGTCTATTATTTCTGGACAAGTGGGACCGTGATATACAGTCTCACTGTCTCTTATGTATACTAACACATCTTTTTCTTCATCAAGTTTCTTTTCCTTCAAACCCTGAATAATGCTCTTTATCCTTTGAAATCTCATCTTATTTTCGCGCTTGTATTTACGCAAAAATGGCATAAATAATTCCAAAAGCTGAATATCGGGGTCGGCATACAATTGAGCGTATACGTCATAATACTGATGTATTTTATGCGGAGGTATTTGGCACAATGCGCTTATCTGTCTTACATCATATACCCCTAAATATCCAACTATAACAGGTGGTGACATTATTAATAATGTTAATATCTCTATATCACGTATATCGGAGGATTTGAGTATTTTTTCACAAAATCTACGTATAAGCATATAATTGCTATATGCAATAGTATCGTTGTATATTAATGTGCTATTTTCTTTTGCTCCGAGCAATGTTGTTTTTCTGTCTGCTATTAGATATTTTAAATCATTTTCAACATCTGTTAATTTCTCGGGTTTTACATCATAATAAGATAGTAATTTATGGCTATCTACCGGAAGGCTGCTAATTTGAGCGCCTTTTAAAATTTTGTAACTAATTGTCTTCAAATCTTCAATTTTCATGTATATATTCTCCTTTTTTTGTAGTATTTTCAAGAATATTATAACATGATATGATTTGAATTTGAATCAGAAATAATTGCCAGTATGATTATTCGTTATTTTCAGCAATCTGTTTCAGGTTTTCATTTAATTTTTTTAATTTATCTTCACTTATTTTGTTTTTGTAAATTAAGTCAATTGTTTTTTCCAATAACTCAGTAGTTTCCTTTTTAAGAGCTATATATTTTTCATTTTTTTCTCTTAAATCTCTCCCCAAAAATTCATTTAATTTCTTGTATTCTTCAGGGGACAATATAATATGCTTATTGTCGACCACTATTTCATTTGGTTTGGTCGGAATAGATTCATCGGGACCCGTTGGAATATATGGTTTTTTCCCTTTTAACACCCCTTTTTCGAGGTCAAGGGCTAGTTCAATATTTCTTACATCTGCGGATTTTGGACGTTTCGTCCCCTCCTCAAATGCTTGTAAATCCTCTTTAGAAACTCCCGATAATGCAGATATATCAGCGTATCTTAACATTTTATCCGCCCTTATTTTTTTCAGATTGCTAGCAATAATATTTTTACTATCATTTTCTTCTATCATCAATCTTTCCATTGGCACATCATATCCCATTAGCCAGGCTTCATTTACATTCAATGCTTTAGCTAATTTATAAATATTTCTTTGTTTCGGTTCATATGAACCAGAAATATATGTGCTTATTGAGGATTTGCCAATACCTGTAGCATTTACTAAATCAATTTGTTTAACATTTCTGAGTAACATTGCTTCTTTTAATCTTTCTGAAATGGTAGCCATTATTATCACCTCGCACAGATTATATCACAATAGTTCAGAAAAAGCAACATAAAAATCACGAGAAATAAAAAAAGTTCATAAAAGCAAATAAAAAACTTGACAATAGTTCAGAAATGTGATATACTAAGTTCATAAAAGTGAACTAAGGGGGTGTTAAAATGAATAAAGAAGAAAAAGAAAAGTTTGACTATAGTAAGTTACGTGGTCGAATAAAAGAATGTTTTGGAACTGAAAAATCATTTGCAAAAGAGCTTGGTCTTACTGCTCCTGTGCTTAGCAGTCGTTTGACGAACAAAACAGAGTTTACGCCAACGGAGATTTTTAAATCTTCAATTCTTTTAAATTTTGATAGTTCATATATAGGTACATATTTTTTTAATCCAAAAGTTCAGAAACAAGAACAAAGTTTTTAACTTTTTAATAATTAATATATTATTTTTTACTACTATAAATCTACTAAGAGGTGATGAAAATGGAAGAATGCAAAATTCAACAAATGCAGCTTAGACAATTCAAAGAATATTTTGGGATTGACGAGCAAACAGTAAAACGTTGGATTCACAAAAAAGCTTTTCCGGCATATAAGCAAGGTGGTAAATGGTATGTTGATATACCGGCATATTATAAATGGCGTGAGCAAGAGCATATAAACAGTTATAAATATGCTTAAGAGGTGATTGAAAATGAAAAAATATCTAATTAAATATAGCTATATACCTGATGATGGGGTGCCGATAATTAAGACTGATTATGCAATTGTTGACGCCAAATCAACAGAAAAGGCGAAACAAATATTTATAGCGAGTTTCCCTAATTTTAAAATATTAAATATTTATTTGGAGGTGAAGTCAAATGAAAAGATACATGATGGAATACGAAAGCGACCAAATTGTATGTCGTAGTCATATACATACCTTTGGATATGCAAATTCTATAAAAACAGCCAAAGGGTATATAAGTAAATGCAAAAAAATAGATGCTCAATATAATCCACGCAATTTTAAAATATATGACTTGTGGGGTGGGGGTGCGGAAGATGAACATGTGCCTTGCGTTTACGAGCAAGCCTAAGGAGGAAAGACAAATGTATAGTTGGATTATACGAATATCAGCTGCGGTGGTCGGCGTTGTATTGTTAGTTATGGTTAGGTCGCTTGAATGGTATCCCATATTTTACGCAGTGCCGCTTATGATGATACTTTTGGCATTTTTGAATTGTGCAGAGGACATAGCTGAAGAACAACCCATAGCTGACGATGTGCGTAAGGTTGTAATCAAGCCTGATAATCGGCGGTGGGACTTTTCTGAGGAAGAATGTAGCAGAACTATTTCTAACAAAGCGGAAAACAAACGAAACATTAAACTCGTATTATAGGGGAATAAAAAATGAATGAAGCAATTGTTATTTTGGTGATACCTTTAATATTTTTAATATTTTGGTCAATTAACAATGAGTAGAGAGGGGGTGGGAAAATGAGAGTATATGAAACTGACTATGATGGTCGTTGTGTAGTATGCGGAAAACCCTTACATAAACCACGACGAATATATTGTAGTGATAAGTGTATGCACCACAAAAGAGACACAAAAGGACAATTCCCGTACACGCCTGAAACGGAGGAACATATATGTATATGGCACTACAAAGATAGCGGGTTTTCGCGAATGACATCGGAAAACAATCCTGAAATGTCTATTTGGAATGATGTAGGTATTCAGAAAATTGAAGATATTGTTAAGAAGTGTCAAAAAAACGGAAAATATAAAAAGTATATAAATAAGTACATAAGTTCTGAAAATATATAAAAAAGGAGATAAGAATATGGAATTTGGGAAAGCGCAAATTGAAGCGGCTAGAGCAATAAGAGAAATGGAAGAACGAGAGAAAAAGAGAAGAGAAAAAAAGATAAATGAAAAAAAGAATAAGATTTTAAATTGTCCATGTTGCGGCAATGTAGCTTATCACCATGATAGTTTCGGCAG
>ERZ839823.2352-NODE-2352-length-14847-cov-2.278867_pt1 | contig 14847 bp, 8 predicted proteins | sample MGYA00519862_ERZ839823 | MGnify/ENA primary metagenome ERZ839823 (study PRJEB31850, sample SAMEA3708853) | human gut metagenome | biome: human gut; feature: human-associated habitat; material: faeces | place: China | collected 2014 ...
AGCTTCGCATTTCCGGCTTCAAGAGCTTTGCCGATACCACCGTCATCGAATTTCCGGGGGCGGTGGCCGGTATTGTCGGCCCCAATGGCTGCGGCAAATCCAATGTGATTGACGCCATCCGCTGGGTGCTGGGCGAAGCGCGCGTCTCCGAATTGCGCGGCTCGACGTCCATGAGCGAACTCATTTTTTCGGGTTCGGTGAATCGTCCGGCATCTTCCCGCGCTTCGGTCGAACTGGTGCTCGACAACTCCGACGGCACGATCAAGGGGGCCTGGGGGCGCTATACGGAGCTTTCCGTCAAGCGCGTCGTCACGCGCGACGGCAGCAATGCGTACCTCATCAACAATCAGCAGGTGCGCCGCCGCGACGTGCAGGACATCTTCATGGGCACCGGCCTGGGGCCCCGCTCCTACGCGATCATCAGCCAGGGCATGATCAGCAACTTCATCAAGGCCAAGCCTGAGGAGCTGCGCGTGTATCTGGAAGAAGCCGCCGGCGTGAGCAAGTACAAGGATCGTCGCCGTGAAACCGAAACGGCGCTGGCCGGTACGCGCAACAATCTTGAGAAGGTCAGCTACCTGCAGGAGACGAAGCGTACCGAAATCGAGCGCCTGACGGCCGAAGCCGAAGTGGCCGCTCGATGGAAGGAACTCACCGGCCAAAAGGATACGGCGGAACTCTTGTGGTACTTCCTGCAGGAGCAGGATGCGGGAGCGGCGGTCAACAAGGTCAACGCGCAGATTGCGGCGCGTGAAGCCGATTTGCTGCAGGGAAGAGGCGAACTGCAAAAACTTACAACGCAGATTGATGCTTTAAAGGAAGAGGCCCGCGTTAGGCGCGAAGCGGCTGACAAGGCCCGCGAAGCGGCCTGGCAGGCCAATGCCCGCGTCACTGAACTCGAAGGGGCGATTGCACGCATCATTACGGAAAAGGATTCGCTTGCCCGCGAAATCGCCAATGCGGCAGAGAGCATTGCACGACGCCGCAACGAACGGGATACCGCTTTGAGTCGGTTGGCCGAACTCGCCGCCAAGGAGCAGGAACTGCGCGAAAACGCTGAGGCCATGACCGAAGAGTGTGCGGCCGCTCAGGAAAGCGCTCTGGAACTTCAGCAGGAATGCGAGGAGAAAAAAGAGGCTTACGAAAAGGCCCGACAGGATGCTGCCGCACATGAAAAGCGAATGGGAGTTCTAAACGTCCAGATGCAGGCTTTGACGCGTGAATTAAACGACGTTGAAGCGCGGCTGGAAGCGATCGAAGCCGAGCGCCGATCGGGGCAGGCGCCCGATGAAGAGCGCTTTGCCGAGCTTTCGGCGCTGATTGAAGAGACGCAGGCGCAGTTTGAAGAACTGACGGCAACGGTTGAGGAAAAAAAGACCGAGCTTGAGTTGTCTCGCAACGCCAACGATGAGACCCGTGCTCAAAAGGAACGCCTGAGTGCGATTCACGCCCGTACCGTAGCGCGACTGCAGGCGCTTGAAGCGCTGCAGCAAAAGTCGCAGGCCGAAGGCAAGCTTCCGGCATGGCTCGGCAAAATGGGACTCTCCCAAGCCGCGCGTCTTTTCGAAAAGATCACGGTTGAAGACGGTTGGGCCGTGGCGCTCGAAGCGGTGTTAAGCGCCAAAGCAGGGGCGCTCAACATGAGCGTTCTCGAACGAGCGGCCGGTTTTGAATACGATCCGCCTCCCGCGCGCCTCGTGTTTTACGGTGAGACCAAGGGGCAGACGGCATCTCTGCCTAAGCTTGCCAAACCGCTTGCCGAAAAAGTCGCCTCGGACGACCCTAAGGTAAAAGGGGCGCTCGAGGAATGGCTTGCCGGCGTTTATGTCACCGATACGCTCGATGAGGCGGTGGCTCGACGCTCGGAACTTGCCCGTGGCGAGCGTTTTGTCACGCCAAAGGGCCATATTGTTGACCCGATTTCGATCAGCTTCTGGGCTGAGGAGAGCGAAAGTGCCGGCGTCATGTCGCGGGCGGCCGAAATTCGCACGCTTTCGGAACAGTCCACACGCGAGCGCGATGAGCTCGATGCGATTGACGAAAAACTGGTGGCTCAGCAGGGGGCCCTGAAAGTGGCTCAAGCGCTGGCTGCCGAAACGAGCCGCGCGGCCGATGCAAGCCGCAACGAGCTGCACATGCTGCAGGTCGAATATTCGGCACTGTCCGCCGCCATTGATGCCTGGCGTGAAAAGAGCCGTCGAACGGCCGATCAGGAAGCCGAACTGAAAATGCGTCACGAAGAACTCATGGCGCAGCAGGAAGAGACGGATGCGGCGTTCGAACAGGCCGATCAGACGCTTGCAGAGGTTCAACAAAAGACGCTTGACGCCAAGGTGGCGCTTGAAGAGGCTGAACACGCTTCGTCGGCTCTGACGGAAAAAGTCAGAAGTCTGGAAAGTCAGATCGAACTCATGCGCGTGCAGTTGCAGACCAATCAGGAACGTGTGCGCGATGCGAAGGAGCGACAGAGCGGAGCCGACGAGGAAATTGAAAATCTGACGGCGCATATGGAAGAACTGGCCGCTCGCCGCGAAAGCCTGGACGAAACTGCCCAACGCGAGGGGCTATCGCGCGTGCTTGAGGAACTCAACGGCAAAAACGAAGCGCACAAGGCGGCCGAGGCTGAGTGCGCCCGAGCCGAAGAGGAACTTGAAGCCGCACGCACCCGCAATGCGGATTTGAACGCCGCCCAGACGCCGTTGCTGCAGGAAATCGCGGATCTCAAGGTGCGCCGAGAAAGCTGGATTACGCAAAGCGCGGTCTTTACCGAGCACTTGGATGCTGCTCAGGCCGATCGTCAGGCGCTGGCGCTGCAGGTGCAGGAAGAGGGATTGCGCGCGTCCACGCTCAAGAGCCGCGTTTCGCGCCTAAACGAAGCCATTGCCGCGCTGGGAGCGGTCAACCATGCCGCGCTTGAGAACCTTCAGGAAAGCCGCCGCGCGATGGAAGAAACCGAACGACAGGTGGCGGACTTGGAAGAAGCCATCGCCAACCTGGAAGCAACGATTCGCAAGATCGATGCCGAAACCCGAGAGCTGTTGCGCACCACATTTACGGAGGTCAACAAGAACTTCCGAGAGATGTTTACGGGGCTTTTCGGCGGCGGCAGTGCCGAACTGCGGATGAGCGGCGAAGAGATTCTGGAAGCGGGCGTCGAGGTGTCGGCTCAGCCGCCGGGCAAGAAAAACGCAAGCGTCAAGCTTCTTTCGGGCGGCGAGCAGGCGATGACGGCAACGGCTCTGGTGTTTGCCATCTTCAAACTCAACCCGGCTCCCTTCTGTTTGCTTGACGAAGTCGACGCACCGCTCGATGAAGCCAATCAGGATCGACTGGCCCGTCGCATCCTGCAGATGAGCAGCAACACGCAGTTCATGATGATTACGCATCACCGAGTCACGATGGAGCATTTGCGAACCCTGGTCGGCGTTACCATGAAAGAGCCCGGCGTTTCTCGTGTCGTATCAGTGGATGTGGAGCAGGCCTCCGAGATGGCAACCCAATAAAAGGGTCTCTTGCACTACAATTTCCGGTTGTTCGAACGTTAACGGAGTCAGGCGCATGCCTAATATTGAACCCCTGTACATAGCTATTTTCATTGCGATTGTCATTGGTGTCGTCTGGTACTTCCAGCATAAGAAAGACAAGCACGCACAGGAAGTTGGCGACAATCTTCTCAAGAAAGCCGCGGGCGACAAACGCAATGCAGGCGCTCTTTCCGACAATGCATCCGTTGACGAGGAGTCGGTGCCGGTACTTACGGCTGCCGATGAAGACCCTGAGGCTGCGGCAGGAGCTGCTGCCGCGGTTTCCACTCAGCCGCTCGAAGAAACCGTTTCGGTGCCGGTTCAGCAGCCGGCAGAACCCGTTGCGCAACCGGTTGTGTCCCAGGATGCCCTGCGCGCGCCGACTGTTCAGCGCCGCAAGCCGGAAGTGGATCCGGCGGTGGAAGCCGTGATCAACATCACGCCGCTTGACGGTTCTTTCGATATTCGTCTGCTCAAGCAGCGCATTGCCGACATTGAAGCCGAACCGCTTCTGAAGGATCTCGTGCGCGTTCAGTGCTTCGACAAGGTCAGCGGCCTGTGGTACGACGGTGCCGACCGCGTGACCGAATGCACGCAGATTTATCTTTCGATGCTGCTTGCCAATCGTTCGCGCTGCGTCGATCAGCCGACGGCTTCGAAATTCATGATTCATGCCGAGCAGTTCGCAATCGAACTCAAGGGCGAATCCGAAACGCCCGACTCCAACGAAATGATTCAGGGCGCCGAGCGCATCCAGCGCATCATTCAGGCCTTTGACAAGCGCCTGTGCGTTAAGCTCGTGGCCGCCAAGGACATCGGAGAGGAAGAGCTCGACGCTGCGGCCAAGGCTTGCGGCTTCGTGAAGGAAAGCGATCGATATCAGAGGTACGTGCCCGGTATTTCGACGGCCGTCTTCCATATCCTGCCCCCGCAGGCACTCGGCAACGAAATCGAGCTTTCGTTCGAAGTGCCGCTGATGGCGCCCGCTTCCGATCCCCTGAGCCAGTTCTTTGCGATTGCCAACGATCTTTGCTGCCGAATCGACGCCGTGATGACGGATGCTTCGGGCAATCCGATTGGCTCGCGCGCTGCAAGCCGCATCGAGTCGGCTCTCAAGGGCATGCACAACACCATGGCCGAGCATGGCGTTCCCGCCGGTTCCCGCCGTGCCTGCCTGATTTTCTCGGCTGACTGACGGCCGAGGATTTTGCGGTACAAAGAGCCTCCGGCGCCGCTTGCTCCGGAGGCTTTTTCAAGTTGAAAAAAGGAAACAAGACCGTGACGGACGACCGTTTTGATGGGCCCGACGCAGAAGTGCGCACACGCATGCAACAGTACGCCGAGCTGTTGGATCGGTGGAATTACGAGTATTACGTATTGGACAACCCGTCCGTGCCGGACGCCGAGTACGACCGAATTTTCCGGGCTTTGAGCGAGCTCGAAGAACGCTATCCGCAGTTGAAGTCGGCTACGTCCCCGACCTTGCGTGTGGGCGGAGAGGTCCGCAGCGATCTCACCAAGGTGCGTCACGCAGTGCCCATGCTTTCCATCCGAACCGAAACGGATTTCACCGATGAGGGTGCTCTGGCCTTTGACGAGCGTGTGCGCAAGGAATTGGGGCTCGACGAAACGGACGCGGCGATTGTCTACGACGCGGAACTCAAGTTTGACGGGCTTGCCGTTAATCTTCGATACGAAAACGGCGTTCTCGTGGGCGCGCAGACGCGTGGTGACGGAACCTTTGGCGAAGATGTGACGGCCAATGCCCGCACGATTCGTTCCATTCCGCTGCGAATCGATCCGAAGATTGCGCCCGCAGTGCTCGAGGTGCGAGGCGAAGTCATCATGCACAAAGATGACTTTGAAAAGCTCAACGAAAAGCAAAAGGAACTTGGAGAAAAAACGTTCGTCAATCCCCGCAATGCCGCAGCCGGTGCCTTGCGTCAGCTCGACAGCCGCATCACGGCGCAGCGTCCGCTTCATTTCTACGCCTACGGTACGGGGGAGGTGAGCGACGCAGAATTCGCTCAGTCCATGACCGAACTTTTCGCAAAGCTCACAGAGCTGGGCTTTCCGGTAGCCGAACAGCGCCGCACGGTTCGCGGCGCGCAGGCGCTTGCCGAGTTTCATCGCGACGTGTTGGCGCACCGCGCTGAACTGCCGTTTGAAATCGATGGCGTCGTCTACAAGGTCGACTCGTACAGCCAGCAGCGAGCACTCGGATTCGTGGCCCGTGAACCGCGTTGGGCCTGCGCGCACAAATATCCTCCTGAAGAAGCGTTGTCGGTTGTGCAGGCCATTGATGTTCAGGTCGGACGCACGGGACGCGTGACGCCGGTGGCGCGTCTTGTACCCGTCTTTGTAGGCGGCGTGACCGTGAGTAACGCCACGTTGCACAATGAAGACCACATCAAGGAATTGGGGCTTTTGATCGGGGATACGGTTGTGGTGCGCCGCGCCGGAGATGTGATTCCGGAAATTGTGCGTGTGGTGATCGACAAGCGCCCGGAAAACGCACAGCCCTTCGTCATGCCGTCCGTCTGCCCAATCTGCGGCTCTGCCGTGGTGCGTGACGAGGAGGAGAAGGATTCGAGGTGCACGGGCGGACTGGTTTGTCCCGCGCAGCGAAAGCTCTCTTTGGTGCACTTTGCGCAGCGCCGTGCCATGGGTATCGATGGGCTGGGCGAAAAGATGGTCGACATGCTCGTTGAAAAAGAGCTCCTCAAGACGCCGGCCGACATTTATCGATTGACGGTGGAGCAGCTGACGGAACTCGAACGCATGGGGCAAAAGAGTGCCGCCAATCTCATCGAAGCAATCGAAAAGAGCAAGGAAACGACGCTTGCGCGCTTTGTGTTTGCGCTTGGCATTCGTCACGTGGGCGAAGCAAGCGCCCGCGATTTGGCGCTCTTTTTCAGAACGCTCGACGCTTTGCGCAGCGCCACGGTCGAAGACCTCATGCAGGTGCATGATGTGGGCGAGGTTCTCGCGGAGTCAATTCGCGCTTTTTTCGACGAACCGCACAACAACGCCGTGGTGGACGAACTCATTGCCGAGGGGGTTCACTGGAAACAGGAGGAAGTGCAGGTCAATCCCGAGGTTGCCGGAAAAACGTTCGTGCTCACCGGAACGCTTCCGACGCTTTCGCGAGACAAGGCCAAAGACATGATCCTGTCGCTGGGCGGCAAGGTTTCGGGATCCGTTTCCAAGAAAACCGATTACGTTTTGGCCGGAGAGGCTGCCGGAAGCAAGCTGGAAAAAGCGCAGGCGCTCGGAGTGACTGTGATTGACGAAGCGCGCTTCTTGCAGATGATCGGACCGGGTGTCGGGCAATCTGAGCAAGTGTCTGATGCAAAAGAAAAAACGTCCGAAACCGAGACCGCACGGGAATTGGCGATCGGGGAGACCGGATCTCTCTTCTAAGGCTTGATTTTTTAGGAAATTTGCGCGTAAAATTGCGCCTTTCGCAAAGCGGCTGCGTGCGGCGGTTTTGCGTCCCGTACTTGCCGGTTGGCAAGACGGCAAATTTTGAAAGCGCCTGGTACGGGCGCATTGATTTAAAAGAGGAAAAATACAATGGTTATCATTCGTCTGTCCCGCTCGGGCTCCAAGAAGCGTCCCTTCTACAACATCGTCGTGACCGATTCCCGCAATCGTCGTGACGGCCGCTTCAACGAACGTCTGGGCTTCTACAACCCGATGATCGCCGAAGGCCCGCAGCGCCTGACGTTCAACGAAGAACGCGTGGCTCACTGGGTCAAGAACGGCGCTCAGATGAGCGACACCGTCGCCCGCATCCTCAAGGGTGCCAAGAAGGCTGCCGCCTAATCAGCGACAAGACGACGTAAGACGGAACTTTCAAACGAAGGAAAATTAACCCGACCGTCAGACGGACTGCCTGCGAACCTCGCTGCTTCGGTGCCGTGCCTCTCGTGTCCAAGCACACCCGAATGCGCCGACGGCTATCCTCTTTGAGATGGGTTCGGTATCTAACTCGCAGTACCCGGCGGTTTCCTGATCAAGAATAGTGACGTCTCACCAACGCCGAAGGCGGTCTTTCCGGAAAACGGAGAGGCCGCTTTTTTAATTTCCGATTTTGGTTTTATGTCCGACAACAAAATCCTAACAGTGGGCCGTACCAACGGCGCTTACGGCGTACGCGGCTGGGTTCGCGTGGTGCCCTTTGAAGAACCGGAAATTCTTGCCGCGACCAAGCGCTGGTTTCTGACTGACATCCGCGGCAACACCAAGACGCTCGAAGTCGAAGAACTCAAGGTTCACGGCCAGATGCTCATTGCCCGCATCACCGGCGTTCTCAACAAGGAAGACGCCGATGCTTTGCGCGGCCGCATCGGCGTGCTGCGTGAAGACTTCCCGGAAGCCGGCGAAGGCGAAGTGTGGGCTGCAGACGTGATCGGGCTTCCTGTCGTCAATCAGCAGGGCGTTGAACTCGGACGCGTGACCGAAATCGGTACCAACACCGTGCAGGACATCTTCAAGGTCGAAGGTGGTCCGAAGGTGAACGGCAAGGATGCCGTGTACCTGATTCCCGACGTCGAACAATACGTGCTTGAAGTGGATCTCGACGAAGGCGTCGTGCGCGTCGATTGGGATCCGTCCTGGATTTAACGAGGAAATCGAATCGTGGCAGCGCGCTTTGACGTCATTACGCTTTTCCCGGAAATCTTCACGGCGGTGAAAGATTTCGGCATCACGTCCCGAGCCATGAAACGGGGACTCTGGAACGTGCATTTCTGGAATCCGCGCGATGTGACGACCGACGTGCATCGCACCGTTGACGATCGTCCTTTCGGGGGCGGTCCCGGCATGGTGATGATGGCCGAACCGCTGTATCAAACGCTGCAGTGCATTCGCGCTTCGGGCAACAACGGCCGCGTGCTCGCCTTTGCTCCGTCGGCAGCTCATCTGACGGACGCTCGCGTGCGCGAGTTTTCCTCGTGTGGCGATTTGCAGCTGGTGCTGATTTGCGGTCGTTACGAGGGCATTGACGAGCGTTTCCTGAGTACGTGTGTGGATGAACTCATCAGTCTAGGCGACTTTGTGCTTTCAGGAGCAGAACTGGCCGCCTGCGCTTTGATTGACGCCATCGTGCGTCAGCTACCTGGCGCAATCAAGGATTTGTCGGCCTCTGACGAGTCGTTTTCAACAGGGCTTCTGGACGCGCCGCACTACACCCGCCCCGAAGAGTGGCACGGTATGCGTGTACCTGATGTGTTGCTCACGGGACACCATGCCAACATCGAAAAGTGGCGTCGTGAAAAGAGTCTGGAAGCAACGGTTAAAAACAGACCGGAGCTCATTGGGAAAGCTAGGTCGCAAGGGCTTTTGACCAAGAACGACGAAAAAATCCTCTTGTCGCTGACGTCAGAAAAATAGTCGGGAAGCTGTTTTTTTTGCGTTGTAAAAAAGCATCAGCGACACGGGTGTTTATTTCCAAACAAATCAAAATCTCTTTAAAAATCAGCTAATTAATTGAAATTGTCCTGATTGTGGGATGGATGCCACAGTTGGCGTTTTCCTGAGAATATCTTGACAAACGGCAAACGGGGGGGGGTAGCCTGTTGCACAACTTTAGTCCAACCGAAACAAGGAGTTTTTGATGAATCGGACATTTAAAGTTGTGTTTAACAAAGCCCGTGGAGCTTTGATGGTTGCTAACGAAGCAACTTCCTCGGTGCAGAAGAAGGGCGCGAAGCTACTTGTAACTACGGTAGTCGCTTCTGCTCTGTCCTGCGGTGTTATGGCAGCAGACGTCACGGGGCAGGTCTCAGATCAGCAGACCTGGGGAGAAGGCACTGTCCTCAAGGGAGATGTTGTTTTAGATTCTGGAGCTCAGGTAATTGTTGAATCTGAGGTTGCCAACAAAGATAGAGAGTCAAATATCACGATCAACGATGGCGCAGTTCTGACTGTTGGCAGCGATAAGGCCGACATGGGGCTGTTCGTTGGTGGTGATTTCAATATAAATGGCGGCGAAGTGTCTGTTACGGGCACTGAAGAAGGTGGTCAGACACAGTCTGGCAACATTACAAAAGCTGCAGCGACTATCGGCGGCTATGACAACTTCAAGATGTCTGGCGGTACGCTGAATCTCACAAATGCTCGTGCTTGGGTGGGTTCTTGGACATCCAGTACAACAGGCAAAACTAACTTCAATGAAATGGTTTTGTCGGGAGGTACGATAAATCTCGATAACGGTGGGATTACCGGCATGTCGGGTAAAGTCGACGAACAGCCTGTTGGCACCACAATTCGCCTTTCCGGTTCGAATATCAATGTGAATGGTGGTCAACATAATGTGATCAACAGCTTGAACATTGAGATGAGTGCCGGCGAAATCAATGTTGCTGAAAAGACTTCTCTTCAGATTTCCACCTATAACAAAGATGGCCTTGAGTGGGGTTCTGAATATGATCAAGCCCCCAGTCAGAACTTCGTTATGACTGGCGGTAAATTGACCAACAATGGTTCGGTTGACGTTGATGCGAAACAATGGTCAATTCAGAATGCGACTGTTGTCAATAATGGTGACATGGATCTCGGAAATACAGATCTTGTCATCGGTAGTGGTGGTCGCGTAGAAACAGCTTTGTCTTCAGATAGTTTCTTGGCTAAGACGGTAACCCTCAACGAAGGTGGCATATTCCATGTTGCAGGACTTAATTCGAATGCTGACAATGATGAAGAAGGTCCGAAAAATCGTCTGTTGATTGCTGGTACAACTCTGAATCTTGCTGGCGGTACTGTGCTTTTGGGTGAAGACGCAAAGGTGTTTAAGGGACATCTCAAGCTCGGTACATCAAGCATAGCTGGTGAGATGAATGTCGTTGCAGGAGCATACGAATTAGACAAGATGGAGTTTGGTTCGCATGCTGACAATGCTTTGACTATTGCTGACGGCACTTTGACTGTTCGCGAATTTGACGCCAGTAATGGCAAAACCACTGTGTCCGGCGGCGGTGTTCTTGCCTCTAAGGTGATCAAATACACCGAAGGTAGCGATGGTAAGGTTGAGCTTAAGGATGGCGGCACGCTTCGCACTTCCGGCAAGAACATCTTTGAACGGAGCGGCGAGGGCGAAGGCGCTTCTTGGGGATTGTCCGGTTTTGCGGAAGCAAACTTTACGGAAAATAGTGTCGACGAAGGCATTCTTGAAATTACCGATAGTTTCAAGGGATCTTTGACGGATCTTCGTAAAGCACAGGCAATGCTTGAAGGTACTACGCTGTACTTCAGCAACGTGACGTTGACAGACGAAGAAATCACTTTCGATGAAAACAACGGTCTGACAACTGCCAATAAGGAAGTTACCGCAGGTGCTTCCAAAAACGGTACGACGACTCTGCAGCTTGGTTCTGAAAAGAATGTGGGCGTTGGTGCGATCCGCGTAGATGCTGATACGACTGTCATTTCCATTTCTGACAGTGACAACGCAACTGCCGGTGCATTGCTTATCAGCGGAATGCCCAATGGTGGCAATGTGATTACCGGTGTTGACAGCGTTGAGAAACTTACGACTACCGGCGCGATTCAGTTGGGTCTCAATGCTGGTTCGCAGGGCGTTGTGAATGCCAACTTGGTCAAAGCAGATGATGTTACAGTTCTTGGCAATTTCCGCTTGAATGATTTGGAAATCAACTCTCTGGATGTTGACCAAGGTGCTTTCCTGACGCTCAATAAATTGACGGGTAACGGACCTGCCAGTATTGAGGGTGGCCTGAGTGCGAACGTCATTGCTACCGAAACAACGGTTGAGAATGGTGGCGTTCTTGTGATTGGTGAACGTCAGGCGAAAGAATCTTCTGTTGAAGAAGGCGGAGAACAAGCTGGTTCCGAAGCAACCCAACAATTAATGTTGGCTAGTGTTCGTACGGGAGATGAACCTGCTGCTCCGACCCAACCTTCCGAGATGGTAGGCCAGATTCAGGACGTGGTTCATGGCGCTGTGGGTTCAGTGACGACTACCAATGCCAACGGAGCGGCAGCTCTGGTTGCCGCCGGATTCGATTCCACCAAACAGGCTGGTCTCTATATTGACGATACGATTGGGGTGGAATCAACCGGTACGTTGCTTGTAGGAACTGCTTCCCCTGTCAGTGGAAACGGCTCCGTAATACTGGCTGAGGATACGTTTGCCGTTATCAATGTTGGCGAGTTGGCTGGAAAAACGGTATTCGCAGCCACAGAACTGAAGAGTGCTGCAACGATCGTTCTGGACAATGTCACAGGACTCGGAACGTTGACTTTGCTTGAGGGGGGAACGGTTAGCAATGAATATGAAAGCGAGATCCGTACTGCCTCGGCGCTATTTGACGCCCAGGTTAACGAGGAAGACAACAAGCTGATTGATATTGCGTACAACAAAGGTGTTGCAGGCGACATCGATAGTGTTATTGAAGGACTTGTAACCAAAGGTACTGATGTGAAGAACATGAACGTTCTGAACGCCCTCGCAAATAAGAACAACGGTTTTGTTGGTTCCGACAACAAGTTCACAGCATCTGGTATCCAGGCCGCCAAGGAATATCTGGCTGCGCCCGTTACAGCCGGTACCTACAACATGGCCTACGACTCGATGGAATTGATTTCCAACGCGTTGATCCAGCGTAATCTTGATGCCAAGAAGGGCCTCGGTGTTTGGGCTGATGTCTTCTACGGTTCCAACGAATCTGATTCGCTCTATGGCGACTCCGGCTACAGCTCCGATATCTACGGCGGCATGCTCGGCGTTGACTTCGGCTTCGGTGAAGGCGCTCGCGTCGGTGCTGCTCTCTCGATCGGTAGCGGCGACGGCGACAGCGAAGGTTCCGTTTCCAAGTACTCGACCGATTCCGACTTCTGGGGTCTGTCCGTGTACGCCGGCAAGGACTTTGGCGGTTTGACCTTCACGGGCGATATGTCCTACCTGTGGCTTGACAACGACATCGGCGGTTCTGTTGCAGGTGCTTCTGCTTCCGAGTCGCTCGATTCCACGGTCTTCTCGCTCGGCGTTCGCGCCGACTGGAAGGCATACGAAGGCAAGGTTCTGCAGGTTGTTCCGCACGCCGGCGTCCGTTGGGCATCCATTGACGTGGATGACTACCGCGGTCTGAGCATGGACAAGATGAACGTGATCGAAATGCCGATCGGTGTGACGGTCAAGGGCGTCTTTGAAACGGCTTCCGGCTGGCAGGTTGCTCCGGAAATCGACTTCACGGCTGCTCCGCAGATCGGCGACACCGAAGTTGAAACGATCATCGGCGACGTGGACGTGATAGACAACGTCTACAACGCGTCAATCGGCGTGAACGCCGGTACGGACGCCGTTCGCTTCGGCCTGAGCTACAAGTATGGCTTTGGCAACGACGGTCGTTCGAACAATACGTTCAACCTGAAGGCTTCCTATCTCTTCTAATCGGAAGAGCATTTTGGCCATCGCAGGGTTCATGCCTCGTGCATGAGCCTTGCGGCAAAGCTTGAAACTTTGGGCGGGAGCATACGCGAGAGACTAGCTTGAGCGTGTGTCCCGCTTTTTTTTTCAAAGGAGGTGTCGGTTTTGGCGCAAGTGTCACAGGGACGCAGGATGCCAAAGGGTTACATCTACTACGACAAATCCTCCAAAGGCGGCAAGTACCGTCACAACCGATGGTGTGCTGAGATCTATTTCGCAAACGTTCGTCTGAGAAAAAGAAGTTGTGATCGAACGGAGTTAGAGCGTTGGCTCGAACTGGTGTCGACGACGATTCGCAAAAGCCTGATCTGGCAGATCGACGAGGCCTCTTCGGAGGCTATCCGTGAAACAATGCTCGAGCTCAAGCACCTCGGTGAGAAGTGAGGCTTTGCTGAGAAATGAATTTTGGCAAGAGTGGAATTTTCCTAATCAATTCAATATAATCACGCGTTCCTTGGTGCTTTCTGCTCACCTTGGAACGCTTTTTTTGGTCAATCGTCTCGTTTGAGACATATAAAGGTTCCATCCTCTGGACGGCTGCAGAAACAACTGAAAAGATGATGGCAGAGCCGGACAGTCCCGTACTCGGCCTGCATCTGGAAGGACATTACTTCAATATGGAGATGGCAGGCGGACAGATTCCGGAGAATATCAAAAATCCTGATCCGGAAGAATATATCCCTTTGCTGGAAGAAACCCGTTGCATCAAACGTTGGGATGCGGCACCGGAACTTCCGGGTGCCATGCAGTTCGGAAAGTATATCACCGCAAAAGGCGTATTGGCATCTGTAGGACATACGCAGGCTGAATTTGAAGATATCCAGACTGCTTATGAGGCAGGATATACGCATGCTACCCATTTCTACAATGCCATGCCCGGATTTCACAAACGGAAGGAATATAAGTATGAAGGTACGGTAGAAAGTATTTATTTGATTGATGATATGACAGTGGAAGTCGTGGCCGATGGCATTCATGTGCCTCCTACCATTCTTCGTCTGGTCTATAAGATAAAAGGAGTGGAGCGTACGTGTCTGATCACTGATGCGCTGGCTTGTGCGGCAAGTGACAGTAAGACTGCTTTTGATCCGCGTGTCATTATCGAAGACGGTGTGTGCAAACTGGCAGACCGCTCTGCATTGGCAGGAAGTGTGGCGACGATGGACCGTCTGATCCGTACGATGGTGCAGAATGCTGAAATTCCTTTGGCGGATGCTGTGAGGATGGCTTCCGAGACTCCGGCCCGTATTATGGGAGTGCTCGATCGTAAAGGTACATTGGAACGTGGTAAGGACGCGGATATGATTGCTTTGGATAGAGATCTGAATGTAAGAGCGGTCTGGGCGATGGGACAATTGGTAGAAGGTACAAACAAGCTGTTTTAACGACTAAAAAAGAAAACGATGTTAACTCAAATAATCAACGGTAGAATACTTACTCCGCAAGGCTGGCTGAAAGACGGCTCTGCATTGATTTGTGATGGAAAAATATTAGAGGTAACCAACAGTGATCTGGCAGTTATCGGTGCAACAGTGATTGATGCGAGAGGAATGACAATCGTACCGGGATTTGTCAGCATGCATGCACATGGTGGCGGCGGGCATGATTTTACTGAAGCAACGGAGGAGGCTTTCCGTATCGCAGCAACTGCTCATTTGAAGCATGGAGCTACCGGTATATTTCCTACTTTGTCATCTACTTCGTTTGAGAGGATATATCAGGCGGTCGATGTTTGTGAGAAGCTGATGAAGGAACCGGAGTCTCCGATTCTCGGTCTGCATATCGAAGGGCCTTATCTGAATCCGAAGATGGCAGGAAGCCAGTATGACGGTTTTCTGAAAACTCCCGATGAAAATGAATATGTGCCGCTGT
>ERZ839823.2385-NODE-2385-length-14666-cov-2.811786_pt1 | contig 14666 bp, 21 predicted proteins | sample MGYA00519862_ERZ839823 | MGnify/ENA primary metagenome ERZ839823 (study PRJEB31850, sample SAMEA3708853) | human gut metagenome | biome: human gut; feature: human-associated habitat; material: faeces | place: China | collected 2014 ...
CGGTGGGGCGGGAAAATTGCTCCATGCGGGAAATCGATCGGATGACTCATGGCGTGGACTATTTTTGGTTGTCCCGGATGTGGGCAGACCGCGGCCTACGCATGCCGGAAGCGGACGTTATTGTATCGCCGAGGGATGCAGAGGAAACCTCTGCGGTGCTGAAAATTGCCAACTATTACAAAATCCCGGTGACAACTTGGGGTGGTGGGGGCGGCACCCAGGGCGGGGCGCTGCCGGTGGCAGGCGGTATCCTGCTGGATACGAAACGGATGAACACCATTGCGCCGCTGAACACACAGTCTATGTATGTGGAATGTGGTACCGGCGCTATTTACAAGCATGTGGAGTGGGCGGCCAACCAGCAGGGATATGCTACCATGCATTATCCCAGTTCCCTGACCTGCTCGACGGTAGGAGGATTCTTGGCTCACCGGGGCATCGGGGTAGTGTCTACTAAATACGGTAAGATTGATGACATGGTGTTGCAGATGGAGGTGGTGCTTCCAAATGGCGACATCATTGAAACCTCTCCCTCGCCCAAGCACGCCGCCGGCCCGGATTTAAACCAGATTTTTATCGGTTCAGAGGGTACGCTGGGAGTCATGACCAAAGCACAAATGCGCATTTATGAGCAGCCAGAGGAGCGGCGCTTCCGGGGCTTTTTGTTCAAGGATATGACGGGGGCGTTTCAGGCAGCCCGCGAATTGCTGCAAAAGTTCAAGCCGTCGGTCATGCGGCTGTATGATCCGGCGGAAACCTCTACTCTTATTAAAAAAATTGTAGGTGTAGAGCGGGATGGTGCCTTCATGAATGTGGCCATAGAGGGAGTATCCGAACTGGTGGAACTGGAGGAAAAAATCCTGCTGGACACCTTTGCTAAGTACGGGGCGGAGGACATGGGCAGCGAATATGGAGAAAAATGGTGGAAGGAGAAGATAACCTTCTTTTACCCGGGCAATATGATGGATTTGCCTCAGATGTTCGGCACCATGGATACCATCGCGCCCTACGACAAGATTGAAAATATCTATTGGGCTATGAAGAAAGCGATTGAAACCAACTTTCCCCAGGCGAAATTTATTGCCCACTTCTCTCACTGGTACGAATGGGGCTGTATGGTGTACGACCGATTTATTATTGACAATCCGCCGCAGGATCCGCACGAAGCACTACGGCTACATAATGCAGTATGGAGTTGCGGGGTACGTACAGCACTGGCAAATGGAGGCGTTGTTAATGATCATCATGGAGTAGGTATCAAGCTGGGGCGTCTGATGAAGGAGCAATACGGTTCAGCAATGCAGGTGTTTGAGGGACTGAAAAAGCAGCTGGATCCCAATGGTATTATGAACCCGTACAAGTTGGGGCTGTAAGGGTAAGAAACAGAGGCTGCGAAAGGATGAGAAGCTAATGACATTAACAAAAAAAAGCCGGGAGACTATCGATGCCTGCCGTTTTTGTTGGATGTGCCGACATATCTGCCCGATCGGGAACGCAACAGGTCATGAGCGTAATAACGCGCGTGCTCGCGCATTGAGCCTATCCTTAGTGAATCGAGGGGCGGCGACGCTGGCAGAAGGGGTGGCGGACAACATCTATGAATGTGCCCTGTGTGGAGCCTGCACTAAGGAATGTGCCACAGGCTGGGATCCAGTGTCATTTACAAAAGACGTTCGGCTGCAGATGGCTTTAGACGGGATGCTGCCTGAGTACATTAATCATATATTGGACAATTTAGAACACACCGGCAATCCCTACGGTACAACCGTAATGGACACAGATTTGGTAAAAGAAATTGCATCTCTGCCGGATACGTCGGATATTTTGCTCTTTCTGGGGATGGACACCCGATACAGGATGCCGCAGGCAGGGGTGAATGCGATTAGGCTGCTGAAAAAAGCAGGGATTGTCTTTACGGTGCTTTTGGAAGAACCAGACAGCGGATATACGCTGGATACGCTAGTGGGTGCGGCGGAGGAAACCAGGGAAACAATGAAAAAAGCGGCAGATATCTTGTCAAGATACAAAACAGTGGTGGCCTTTGACCCAGCGGATGCAAAAGTGTTCCAGAGGGAATACAAGGAATGGGACATTCCGATTAGGACGCAGGTAAAGACATTCACAGAGTATGTGACCGATATGATAGCGGCCGGGCGGTTGAAGCCCAAAAAGAAAAGTGGAACCGTTACCATCCAGGACCCGGCTCTGTTGGCACGCGATTTGGAAGAGTCGGATCCCTTACGAGTAGCGGTATCAGCCTGTGCCGATATCCGCGAGATGCTGCTAAACCGGAAAGATACCATGTGGGCGGGCAATCTGCTGATGGATACTTGGATGCCGGAGGTCATGCTCAAAGTGGCAGAGGAACGGTGGCGAAATGCATTGGCGAGCGGTGCGGACACCCTAGTGACTGCCAGCCCGTCAGAATATGCAATACTAAAGAAAGCAAAACCGGAGGACATGGAGTTGTTGAGTTTGGAAGAACTACTGCTGTTGATGACAAAGTAAAGGGGAAGAAAGAATGCTCGTCGGATTAAAGGAAATTTTGGCTTTGGCGCAAGCTGGAGGATATGCTATTCCTGCCTTTAACGTCTACAATATGGAGACCGTGATAGGTTGTATAACAGCAGCGGAAGATTTACATGCGCCGGTAATTCTGCAAACGTATAGTCGCCTGTTTAAAGAAGGAAGCGGATACTATTTGGCTCCATCCGTATTGGCAGCGGCAAAAAAGGCGAAGGTGCCAGTATGCTTTCATCTGGATCATGGCGCATCGGAATTGGAGACCACTCGCGCACTGCGATATGGCTGCACAGGCGTGATGATCGATGCTTCTGCTATGGATTTTGACAGAAATGTAGAACTGACACGCAAAGTGGTAGAGGCCGCTAATTATGTGGAGGTAACGGTAGAGGGAGAATTAGGTCATGTGGGTACGGTTAATGATGGCTGCATGGATGAGTTTACCGAGCCAGTGGAAGCCAAATGTTTTGTGGAGGCTACCGGTGTAGCGGCCTTGGCAGTACTGGTAGGGACAGCCCATGGCCGGTATAAAAAGCCACCGAAGCTGGACATTGGACGGATTGCCGCTATCAATGAAGAGGTGGGGATTCCGTTAGTGCTCCACGGCGGTTCGGGAATTCCGGATGACCAGATCCGGGCTGCCGTCAGAGCCGGTATTCGGAAGGTGAATTTCGGAACAGATGTATGTTATGCCTTCCTAGATGCCGTCTTTGCCTCGTCAAAGGATGTATATGCCATTGACTTGTTTATGAAGGATGCTGTGAAAAGTGTTGCATTGTTTGCAAAAGAAAAAATACGGTTATTAGGCGCGGAGGGACAGTCATGAGCCAGATCGTCGGAATTGGTGCCTGTGTAGCAGATACGCTGATACTGCTTCCGGAATTTCCGACAGAAGATACCAAACTGCGGGCACTCAGTGTCAAGCAGTGCGGCGGTGGCCCTGTCTCTACTGGGTTAACCGCAGCCTCCAAACTGGGAGCAGACAGTGCCTATATCGGCGTGATATCAGACGATGATCCCGGCCGCTTTTTGCTGGAAGATTTTCGTAAATATGGAGTGGATATATCCTTAGTTCAGGTGCAGACAAACTGCCGAACGTTCACGTCTTTTATATGGCTCAGCGCCCAAAAAGGCAGCCGTACCTGTGTGTTTGACAAGGGGTCGTTGCCGCCGCTTAAGTTGAATGACAAACACAAGGAAGCAATAAAGAGCGCGAAAATTCTGATGGTGGACGGGAACGAGTTAGAAGCGGCGCTGCAAGCGGCGAAACTTGCTCGGGGAAACGGGGTGTCTGTGCTGTATGATGCAGGCGGATTGTATGAAGGAGTAGAGCAGTTGCTCCGCTATACCGATATCTTGATTCCCTCAGAGGAATTCGCCATATCGCATACCCAAGAAGAAAACGTATTCATAGCGGCAAAAAAGTTGTATAACCTCTATCATCCGAAGGTTGTAGTGATTACCCGAGGGAAGCAGGGAGGGTTGCTGTATGATGGTTCTGACTTTACGGTGTATCCTGTTTATCCCGCAAGGGTAGTGGATTCCAATGGGGCGGGGGATGTGTTCCATGGCGCTTTTGCAGCAGGACTGATCTCCGGATACGGCTATGAACAGTGCTGTCATTTTGCAAGCGCAGTGTCAGCGCTGAAATGTACGGGAATGGGGGCACGTGAAAGTGTGCCAACGCGAAGTAAAGTTATGGAATTTTTAAGGAGGAACGGCTATGCAATTTAAACGGCATTGGGGTGGACAGATGGGGCATACGCCGATTTATCGTAGAGAGGACGCGGCTTGTCAATGGATCGAGATCGATATGCTGAAACTGGCAGTGGGACAAAGCTTTGACTATGACGAAATGGATAAGGAATACGCGCTGATTCTACTGGGTGGAACAGGCTCAGTGACAGGTAGCAGCTTTGCCTTCGAGGAGATCGGTAAGCGTGGGGACGTTTTTGGCGGACCGGCGACGGCTGTATACGTTCCCCGCAACCGAGCATTTACCGTTACAGCAAAAACGGAACTGACAATAGCGGTGTGCAAATCTCCAGCGGTAAAAGATTTTGATCCGGTGCTGGTAAAGCCGGAAGATGTTATTGTCAAGGATTTGGGAAAGCCAGGCTGGGAACGACAGGCGCACTTCATCATTGACGAACGGCTGGATGCCAACCTCCTTTATATTGGAGAAGCATTTGTAGAAGGAGGCCAGTGGGCCAGCTATCCTCCGCATAAGCACGACGAGGACAATATGCCCGCCGAAGGAATTCTGGAGGAAATTTATTATTTTGAATACGACAAGCCCACTGGGTTCGGGATACAGCGGGTATATACAGCAGATGGAAATATTGATGAGACCTACACAGTGAAAAACGGAGATTTTGTGGAGATTCCTAAAGGTTACCATCCCTGCTGCTGCGCACCCGGATATAAAAATTACTATTTGTGGATAATGGCGGGGAAAAACCGAGGCTTCTTTATGAGCAGCGATCCAGATCACGCCTGGCTGAACAGATAACAGAGTAGGCCTAAAACATGCGGAGGATGAAATAGTATCAGTATGCGGGGACTATACAGAGATGTCAAAGTCAGATAGGTTGCGTGCTAAGGAATCCGCCGCATTGTTTCGTAGCGGGTGTAATTGTGCGCAAAGTGTAGCGGCGGTATATGCAGATACCTGCAAAGTTTCAAAAGAACAGTTCATGAAGATACTATCTTTTCTGGGGAGAGGGATTGCCCACCAGCAGGAAATATGTGGTGTCGTGGTTGGTGCGCTAATTGTAATGGGAATGTGGTATGGTAGCGCCGACAAAGAGGATCGAAAAGAGGGATATCAAAAGGCTGAGCGCTTTTGTAATGGGTTCCGGATGCGGTATGGTACCCTGCGCTGCAGGGAATTGTGTCAGAGGCATAGTCGAAGAGTCTGTGCCGCATATGTGGCCTATGCGACTATACTTTTGGAGCATATACAAAAGGAGAAGCAGGCAAATGGAGAAACAATCCCTGATTGAACAATTGAAATTAAAGAATCCGGAGATAGCTCTATATACAGTAGGAGATCCAGCTTTTTCGGACTATGGACAGGTATTAAGTTTTGATACGGTGTCCCTTGAAGAAACGGCAAGCAAGCTTTCTACTCCGGAAAGCGGAGTGCTATATACGGCTATAGAACCGACATTGGAATCCTGTCCGCAGATGAACGCTATACAAGATAAAGTTTTTGGAGAATTGCCGATACAATTGGGATACTGTCGGGGATATAATAACTGGTTGAACGCTGTGGAATGGCATACTTCTTCAGAAATCAATATTGCGGTGACACCTATGATCCTTCTGCTGGGAAAAAGGCAGGATATCTGGGATAGCGGCTATGATGCGGGGCTAATAAAAGGATTCCTGCTGGAGGCAGGACAAGCGGTTGAAGTGTATGCTACCTCCTTGCATTTTACGCCATGCCAGGTAAGGAAGAACGGATTTGGTTGTATTGTAGGTCTACCGCGTGGAACCAACTTGCCTTTGGAGCGGCCAAGCGGAGATCCACTGTTGTTCCGGAAAAATAAGTGGCTATTGGCTCATGTGGAAAACAAGGCGTTGATACAAGAAGGGGTGCAAGCGGGCATATATGGAAGCAACATCCGTGTGAAAGAGGTGTAGCAAGTGAAGTATCTGTTAGGGGTAGATTTCGGCGGAGGCGCATCTAAGGCCACATTGTTAAGAACCGACGGATGGGTGGTGGCCACCCATTCGGTGGAATATCCTACGAGCTATCCCGAATCCGGCTGGGCGGAACAGAACCCAAAGGACTGGTATGTCGCTGCCAGTCGAAATATTCGGTCTGTTCTGGAAAAATCCAGAGTAGATCCATCTGACATTTTGATGGTGGCTCTGGATGCTGCTACCCATACGGCAGTGTTACTGGATGAAAATTTCCAGGTGCTTCGCCCAGCTATCTACTGGACAGATACCCGTAGCAAGATTCAGGTCAATGAACTCAGAAAGGAATATGAAGATTTCATCTATCAGAAGACGTTGCATAGTCCGGATACTATTTGGACCTTGCCTCAGCTTTTGTGGGTCAGACAAAATGAGCCGGAGATATGGAAGAAGACCCGACACATTTTGTTTGCCAAGGATATGGTGCGTTATTGGCTAACAGGGGAGTACGGGACGGATGAAATTGACGCACAGGGAAGCATGCTCCTGGATTATGAGACAGGCTGGTGGTGCGATGGACTGTGCAGTTTGTTGGGGATTCCAGTAGAGGTTCTCCCACCTATCCATCGTTCTACCGAATTAGCGGGTTGTGTCACTAGCGCGGCGGCTGTGGATACAGGATTATGCCAAGGTACGCCGGTGTGTTTCGGTACCACAGATACAGTGATGGAAGTATTCGCAGCTGGTGCAGTGGAGCCAGGTCAGATGACAGTGAAGCTAGCTACGGCGGGACGGATTTGCGTAATTACTGAAAAGCCATATCCCCATCGGGATCTGGTGAACTATTCGCACGTAATACCGGGGCTTTGGTATCCAGGAACAGCAACTAAGTCGGCAGCGGCATCCTATCGTTGGTATCGGGATACTTTTGGAGAGAGTTACCGGGAATTGGACATGGCGGCGGAACAAATCGAGGCGGGATGCGGAGGGTTGTTATTCCACCCGTATCTTAACGGAGAACTAACACCATATGCCGATCCGATGCTGCGAGGTAGTTTTACGGGAATCCAAGCAGGACATACCAAAGCCCATTTTAGCCGGGCGGTGATGGAAGGCGTGGCGTTTTCACTAATGGATTGCCGATGTACGTTAGAGGAACTGGAAATTCCTCTTGCAAGCAAAGCTGTAATCATCGGAGGAGGATCATCTAGCGCGTTATGGAGACAAATTGTGGCGGACACTTTGGGACTAACGCTACAATTGATGGAAAACAATGATTCTTCGTTTGGCTCGGCCATGCTGGCAGGAGTGGCGGAGGGAGTGTTTTCAGGTTTTTCCGATGCCGCTCGTACCTGTATACGACTCCGTTCTGAAACACGTCCAAAGCCGGAGAATACCAAGCGGTATGCATCCTTGTACCCTGTGTATCGGCAAATTCACGATGCGTTGGCTCCGGTTTACCACCTTATGGAGAAAGCCGATAAGTGAGGATAATATTGAACATTAAGGTGCGCTGAAATATCCATGGAGACATTGTAAACAAAGAGCAGGAAACAGCCTTTTTGCCGTTGCTATAACGGAGAAATATTCTCTCCGCAATACGGTAAAAAGGCTGTTTTTATACGGGCAATCTCTCTGGAAATCATTTCATTTAAAATGTTCACTTATACGCTATTTATTCTACCTTATCAATGGTACATTTGACGAGGATCTGTTTCAGGAGCTGTGTATTGTTTTCCTGCGCTGTGTCCGTAATTTCCGGATATAGAAGCAAAAAGAAAGGGGGCGCCGCAAGGCGTCCCCTTTTCCCGCTGAAAGCGGTGCCAGAATATACGCCACCGGCAACCGTTCATTACGCTGCTGTTTTCCATGAGGTCGCCCATCAGGACATCGCCAAGCAGTTTCCCGGACAGGGTTCCCGTGAGTACAGTAACCTGATCCTTGCGCAGCTGTCCAAATTCTTCCGTCCGCAGAACCCGGCTCTGCCCGGCAAGTGAACGGTCTTCTTCTGTCTGGCGCTTTGCCACAACTGCTAATATACGACTCCCGGCTTTCAATTTGATTCCAGTAACGGGCACTGTCCGCAATACAGTGGGTGAGAGCACGCCCTTCCAGGATAATATCCTCTACACAGGTAGGTGCAACAATCATGTATCTTCACCGTTGTACTCGTACTTTTCCTTGAGCGACTGGCAGATTTCATCAACATGGGGATACTCCTCCAGGATTTTGCCCACACGGATCGCCATGCTCGACCCGTACTTCTGGCAGCTTTGGACCAATTCATTGTGCCGCCTCTTGAGATCCCGCACACGATAGATCAGTTCACTGTCCGTGTCCATATGCAGCCCTTTTGCCATGGAAAGGTAGTCGGTCCAGGTAATGACGCTGTGGCTGCTCATTTGACTTTCTTTCATCTGCTGGACAATATAATGGTGGATTTGGGTAATGCTCATTTTCCCATAGGTAAATTTTAAGTCTCTGGGGGTGATTCCTTCCTTGCAAAGCCAGGAAATTGTATGGTCGGGGATTTCCTGGCCGGAGGTCTTTTCGTATTGCAGCCAGTTCAGAAAGTCACCGCCGCCATCGTTTTGACGCAGCCTCTTCAGTCCCTGCCCGTCGATGCCGAGCAGCTTTGTCAGGCTGCTTTCCTGGATAGACAGCGGAGCGCCATAGCCATATTTATGTTGCCCTTTCACATATTCCTTTGCCAGACAGGAAAGTCCTGCCTTAACAAACTTTTCAATATAAGGGCGCTTTTCATAGGCGATAAGGTATTCCTGGATCGACAGACTTATGACACGTCATATGTTTCCCTTTTTGATAGGTACGATGACCTTCAAATTCCCGGACCATGACGACATCCTTACAGCGTTGCATCAGTTAGAAGTAAACCTTCCATGTATGGAAATTTTCTACCCGCCCGATGCTTTTGAATGTAATCTAATGGCGGTAGAAGGGACAGCGTCCTTCCTTGTTGTAAAGAGGCCGCTGGATAGGGACTTCCTTTTCACAATAGGAACAATAGCCGGTTTTGGCGCCTCCCTTAGATTTTTTAACTATTTTTCAGAGCGCACCTGCTGTGGTTGTTTTTTAGTCGCGGCAGGTACGCCTTTTTATTACATACGGGCTCCATAGCGTCACCTCTTTCCCCAAAAATTGGAAAGATGGTTGGCTTATGAAAACGTTAAGGAATAATGGAACCAGTGATGATAATATTGTCCAAAACAGATTTACTGCTTATCTGAAAATTTCTATCAGCCGTCAGAAGGTTAAATATCTGGACAAGCTATTTGATCAACGAAAATGGGAATTATCTTTTGAAGAACACGAGGACACACTGAATAGTCTACCAAGCAGCGGGGGTGCATATTTCAACAAAGAAGTTGAAGATGAATCTCTGTGCCGTGCGTTGAACCAACTTAAAGATCATGAGAGGGTGATTGTCTTTCGCCGCGCCGTATCGGAAGAATCCTTTATCAAGATAGCCGCGGATATGGGGTTAAAGTATGTCACAGTCAAAGCAATTTGCAGACGGGCTCTTGAAAAAATCAGGAAGGAGATGCTGAAGAAGTGACTTTTGTGGATTTATTGACCGATGCCAAAACGAATAGTACCAGCCAAGAGCAGATACTGGAGATGTATAAGCCGCTCCTTATAAAAGAATCCATCTATGACGGCGCATTCGACGAAGATCTGTATCAGGAGCTGGTAACGGTTTTGCTGCGGTGCATCCGTACTTTTACTATTTAGGCGCAAACGGACGGTCGGCTGTCGAAAGACAACCGGCCGTCCTGCTGGTCTGCGACATTTCGGAGACGGCTTACCGGTTCTCAGTGCTTCGGATGGGCTCATCCTCGATCTCCATTCGGAAATGGCAGTATCGGGGACGGACAAAATATACATACGGCCCGCAAATCAGACGTTCTATCGCATTCCCCATATCACATACGCCGGCGGATAGATGGCCGCAGCCATGACAGCCCGCATATGGAAGTCCTTTTCTGTCCGCCTATCTCTGTAGGTTTTCTTCTGCTTTTTCCCGGCTGGCGACCGACGGCATACTTTTGTAGGTCAAGATGCGCCAGCGTTTCCCATCCCATTTAGCCGTAACGAACCGTTTCCCATTCCAGAGGGATTTTACCGCTACAACTGTGTCCATATAGAAATAAACCGCTTTCATAACTCTCCTTTTAAGTAAAAGGGAAGGACGGACCGAGCCCGCCCCTCCCACAGCATGTTGTGTTCAATCATTCACCATTCAATTTTCGGAGTAATCTTCTCCAACGTTCCGTCATTGAAGACCCAGCGCCACATATAATGGTCTTCACCCAACATTTCAATAAAACTGCCGCTTCGCACATAGGGAGCAATAACGAAAAACAGCTCTTCCTCATCATGCAATTTATCCTTGGTATGCTCCAGACCGATGATGTTATCCTCCAGGTCGTTTTCCGCTGTATATCCGAAATAGTCCAGAGTGTCTTCGATGCTGTGGATTGGCACTCGAATAGCTGAAGCAAGCGGGGATGCTTTGAAAGCCCTGTATGCGTTGTATTTATTATCTTCAGCTATAAAGAAGCGCACGTTAGTCATAAAGATGCTATAACCCATGTTATTTTTCCTCCTATTTACTCTTTGCAATTCAAAGATACCAACCACCTGTTTTTCGGGAAATCATCCAAATAGTGTTGAACGGTATCCCGCCATACCTTTTCATCTTTCTCGTTTGCGCTGATATCGAACCATGGCATATTTGTTGCACCAACGATTTTTACCGGCTATAGCACAAGCACAATCGGAACGAATTCCATAATCTCCTTGACCTGAGAGGGATCCTCTGCATCCACCCATACAACAAAATGACTCATAACACATATTCCTCCTAAATTGAAAAGCAGTATGGCGTATTTTCACCATACTGCTTATCTTTTCACCATGTCTTATCTTAGTTTTGAGAACATTAATCGGTAGTTCAATTATGCAGTCAGAAACTTCGTTCCGGTTTCATCATCTACGCAATAAGCGCACTAGCCTCGTGCAGGAACCATCGTCCAACCTTCTTTCAGCAAACACTTTTTGGCACAGCGGGAATGAACACCGTTTACAACATGAAGTAACAAATATCTTGCCAACTTCTCATGCCCGTTCCGCGCGCAGCTGAATGTATGGCCCTCCGGGGAAACCCAGCCACAGGAAAACTCTGGATCGTCAATTATCCAATTCATTTCATTCCTCCGTTTTCTTTCACCGTTTTTCCAGTTGCAGTTTTTTCTGCGGCGGAAGGATATTTGGGGACACAAGAGACAATATCATCTTCTCCGTAACAGATAGAGCCATAATACCCGCCGTTGGCAATGTATAGTGGACATTTTCGACATTCAAGCATCGGAATCCTCTTTTCATATTTTTACAAATAGTCCTACAGGACAGATATCCGAAAAATCAGGTGTTGATATGTACCAACAGTCCGGACCGTTCCTTTTCCAACTCACTTCCAATGTAATATCATGTCATCCGTTTGGGAACAAGGCAGTATAACTGCTTCCAGCATGAATTCCATTTCCGCCGAGCATCAATCTGGGATGCGGATCCTCATCGGCTGGATCGGGAAGTTTAAGTTGCGCTACTTTTTGATGGTTCCAGTTCATCGGTAATTCCTCCTTCAAACCATAATTTTCGTTTTTTCTCCAGCTTGAATATGGTGCATTGCAGTTTGGTAATACAGACGGATACAGGCAGTCCGCCCCCGCAACTGTCCCCGGTTTCTGAAGCCGTGTCAAACAAAGGGCAGGCTTCACATCTGTCCATCGGCTACTTCCCTTCCTTTTTTCGATCCCGGTCAATTTCTGCCACGAGCTGCTGGAACGGCCAGTTCTGAAGGCGGACGGCCTTTTCCGCAAGGTAAGCCATCGGCTTATCAAAGTGGAGATAAACCAAGGTATCGGAACAAAAATGATAGGTCCGGAGATTAGCCGTCACCCATTGCCGTATCGCAGGTGCCGTATCCTCCGGCCATTCCGATTCCAGTCTCCCCAGCAGGACCTCCCGTAGCTTCTCTGCCCAGAAATGGTCATCAATCCCCTTATTTACCGGATCCCACCGCCTTCGTTTGGCGTGGAAGCCATACTCCTTGGCTGCGCTGAGAATTTTCAGACAGCCGCGCCGCACATGCTCATTGCTTTCCAAATCCATGTCGTACCCCGACAGGATTTCCTCTACGCCGTTTGCTTTCAGCGCGGGGAGCAGCCGGATGATGTTCTCCGACTGGCTGGCCCCGGCATTGCAGATCAGCGTTTCACCTGTCAAGCAATGGGTGATCGCCCCCTTGAGGCCGCCTTCTGTGAAGGTGATCGTCTTAGCGTGCGTATCCCCAACAAAATGAACCGGGCTGCCGGAACTGGTCCCCAGCACGCGCTCGCTACTGGAAAACCAGATGTATTTGCATTTGCCGGCGGGGCGATCCAAGCGGATTTGTGCCGCCTGGATCCGGCCCTCCATATCCCGCACCGGGATAAGAAATCCGGCGCATTTTGCCTGGAAGTTCACCGTCCACTCGCCGTCGGTGTTAACATAAAAGCCGGGTACGCCAGCAACCGTGCAGCCGTGTTCCATAACCGCTGCCGCCAGCCGGGTAAACCCCAGTACAGGGGTGCTTTTATACCCGTATCGCCGGATCTGTTCCTGCGTCAGCCCGCGGCGCAGCAAGCTTTCTTTATGCTGAGGATTCAGCGTCAGTAGGGAAAACAGATAGGTGTAGGTTTGATGTCTCACGTCTATCGGAGCCAAATCCGACTGAGGGATATCCGGTGGCTTTTTCGGCGGCTCGCGTATCCAAAGATCGCGCGGTGTTCGATGCAGGCCGGATGAATGTCTTGAGATACCGAGCTGTTCGCAGATTTCCCGGTACGCTTCGCTGAGATTCATACCGCCCATAACATTGGCATAGAGATCGAGCATCCCGCCGCTGCTTTTTGAACCTTTGGATCCATCATCGCAAATATTGCACCGATAGGTGTTTTTCCGGGTGTTGATGTTCATTTTGCCCCGCTTTCCGCAGAAAGGGCAGTCCACATCAAAACTGACAGCGCCCCGATGCCGTTCCTTTAAGTTTAGCAGGTCAAGGGCAATCTGCTCAATGGTGAAGGGAAAATCGGAATACCCCATCGTTTTTCTTCTCCTTATTTCGACGGCTTGCAGAGCGTCATCTGGCGGCATTCATAGCGGAATCGTACAGCAGAGACGCGGCCGCCCGCAGGATATTGTCCGGACCTTTATAACCGGTCATAAACCAGCTCAGACAACTGGGCTTTTCAGCTGCCGTCTGCCCGAGGGGACGTCCTTTAAACGAGCCGGCCGAAATCGTCAGGTTCATCGCTTCTTCCAGCGTCATCATGGACTTGATCTGCTCCACATCCATATCCATCGTATAAGACGGCTTGGGTGGGAGCGGAGCGGCTGGCGCTGGGGGCGGGACTGTTCCGGGGAAAACCGCTGCCGCGGTATTTTCCGTTTCCTCGGCCATGCTTCCAGCAGGATGTCCTTCCGGCTGGGATACTCCTGCGTCTACCTGCACCGGGTCATATTCCTCGCCGGCATCGGCAAACTGAGAACCGTAGCCGGCGTCCGACAAGGCACGGCCAGCCGCGGCGGTTTCTGCCATCTCCAGATATTTGGGACCGAATTCCCCGTCCGCATTGTAAAAACGGAGGCCGAAGGCGTTGGCAAGATAGTTCTCTTCGCCGTCCTCCTTATCCAGATAAATACGGGCCTCCACCACCGCCACCTGATCGGTCAGCTTGATAATCCTCTTGCTGATCCGGCCGTTAGGATTTTTGAGCCGAAACCAAAGCTTACGGAAGAGGACGTCCAGATATAGTGTCTTATTCTGGCTGTCGCCGAGCTCCCGCATCATCGTCCTGGGTTCAAAGCCGTCTACCCGGTTTAATCCGGCAATGGCCGGTACAGAGTCATACAGCAAAGTTTCTTTCATGGTCTTTCCTTCTTTCTATTAAATAAAGAGTCATAAAAATCTCAAAAAGATACACACGGCGAAAATTAGCGTACGTTTTCTTAATCAGCCTGCAGCAGCGGTTGTTCCGGCGACGATTCTTCAGCATACTGTTCCGCTGCCTTGCGTTCTTCCAGTCTGTGTATCCAGGCGTTTACCCTGGCACCCAGCATGGTGTTGCGCTTGCTGGTGTCATCGCGATGGATCGCCATAAACAGCATCTTTTTTTGCCCAGCGAGGATCACTTTTTTCTTTGCTCTGGTGATCGCCGTATAGATGAGATTTCGTCTCATCATAATGGAAAATTCTCTGGGAATGGGGATGATCACCGTCTCGTATTGGCTTCCCTGCGACTTGTGTACGGTGACAGCATAGGCCGGTTCGATGATGTCCAAATCTTCTGGCGCGTACTCCACCACACGATCATCCGAAAAGGTAATGGTGACAACGGAATCATTGTCTTCTCCCACATAGATATGGGAAA
>ERZ839823.2401-NODE-2401-length-14578-cov-17.526957_pt1 | contig 14578 bp, 9 predicted proteins | sample MGYA00519862_ERZ839823 | MGnify/ENA primary metagenome ERZ839823 (study PRJEB31850, sample SAMEA3708853) | human gut metagenome | biome: human gut; feature: human-associated habitat; material: faeces | place: China | collected 2014 ...
AGTAAAGAGCTGTGGTTGCTTATGGATGCTTATTTTCGGGTTTCCGCTATATTTGCAACACGTTCACGCAAGTTGCTCATACAGAGATACTGTTGATTTTGAGGAGGTCAAATAACTTGTAACAAATAGATAACAGAAATTCCGTATAATCCGAAAGGGTTATACGGAATTTTTTTTCTTGATACTTAGCATGTATTGGCTGAAATTGGCAAATAAAAAAGTATGGTTTTCATGTTTTGTGGGGGGACTTTTGTATATTTGTGCAGATTAGTTTGAAGGAATCGCGAATAAGAATGTTTCCAGCTGTACAATCTGGAGATTTAGCCTAATTATATTATACCATGAAAAGAAGGTTTATATTTATATCTGTTTTGTTGTTTTGTTTTAGTACTGTCTGCTCCGGTGCATGCATAGATGAAATTAAAACGTTCTATGCGAGCTATATGACGAATATTTTAAATGTGGATTCAACCAATGAAGCACTATGCAGGAAGTATTTAACTGAAGAATTGGCTGCTAAACTTCAAAGAATGCGTAATGCCACGGGAGGAGATCCGATTATACGGGCGCAGGATATGAATTCAGATGCAATTAAGACATTAAATGTAAGAGAAATTGCAGACGATTGGTATATGGTAAGCTATCTTTGGAATGAAAAAGATAGTGCTAGTCTGGTGGAGATTCCATTAAAAGTGGGGTGTGTGAATGAAAAATGTAAGATAGTATATATTACCCCTATTGAAAATGGTAGTCAATATGGAAATGAGTGGTTGACCGGTTTTGAAAATACAGCTTCATATAAAATAGATAGTTCGTCGGGAGAATCATTGGTCGAAAGTTTTTATAAACTTTACGTGGCTACCTATTGCAGCATGTGTAGCGATTTGAATTCCAAGTTGCAGTCTTTTCGCTTGTCTCATCTGTCTCACACAGCTTTAGAACAATTCAAGAAGGTAGAATTAGAAAATCTACAGGATGGTTTCGGGGGCTATGACCTTTTGATTACGAATTTTGATTTCGACAGTATGTGGTTTTACAGTCTGAAGGTTGTTCCGTTGGAGCCTGATAATTATCAGGTTACTTATCAGGCCGGGAAGTATACGCATCAAATAAATATTCAAGTTGCATACCGGGACGGTAGATATTGGATTAATGCCATCACTGGAGTTCGATAAGTATTCATACCGTTATTTCTTCTTGCTCAGTTCTGCCCGTATACGACTGAGCGACTGAGGTGTGATAAACAAATAAGAAGCGATGTGCTTCAGCGGTACGTACTGCAATAATTCCGGATTTTGCTCCAGGAGTGTCAGGTAACGCTGTTTGGCTTGTGCAGCACCTCCGTTTATCATCCAGTTTTCCATGTCCAGAAACTGGCGTTCAAAGATGACTCTTCCGATGTTGGCGAACAAGACGGAAGAAGAGAAAAAAGTCTCCAGTTTGCTTTTAGAAATACGATAGACACGGCTGTCGCTCATGGCTTCGATGGAAACCAGAGAAGGAAGTCCGGCCACATATCCCCAGGAGGAAAAGATACTGTCACCTTGAAAGGCAAACCAGAGCGAAATGTCCACTCCGTCGCGCAGATAATGTCCTCTCCAGATGCCGTCGGCTACTAGATAGAAGGAAGAGTTACGCTCTCCCTCCCGTACGATATGTCCCCCTTTCCGGTAGGTTAGCAGTTCCATCTGTTCCAGCAGCTTTTTGGCTTCCGGCTGTGCCAGTCCGTATTTTTCACGAAGTATTTCAATAAAAGCTTTCATTCCTTTTTGCGTTTATGCAGGCACAAAGGTAATAAATCTTTAGCTTCGTTTTCTGCGACAATAGATGGTAATGACAAAAAGAAAGGTCAGCAGTTCGGAAACGGGGACAGCCAGCCAGATTCCCGGTACTCCCCACAGGATGGGCATCAGCCAGAAACAGAACAGGATGAGGATAAAACCACGCAGCAGGGTGATGGCCATGGCCGGACGGTCGCGTTCCACACTCTGGAAATAGCCGATGGATACAATGTTGATGCCGAAGCACACGAAGCCGGAAGCAAATAGGGGAAGTCCTTTGACGGCCAGGTCGTGTGCCGGATAGGAACTGTCGATAAACCACGAGGTGATTTGAGCGGAGAACAGGGTTGTAACGGCAAATACCACGACACCGCAGGAGATGGCGGTCAGCAGGGCCAGGCGAAAGGCTGCCCGTACGCGCTCCGGATTTCCGGCACCGAAGTTGTAGCTGAGAATGGGCTGTGCCGACTGGGCAATGGCATTGTATACCATAAAAATGATGGGGAAGAAGTAGCAGGCGATGCTGTAGGCAGCTACTCCGTCTTCACCCAGGTAGTGAATGAATACGTAGTTGCCGGTAAACATCATAGTGGCAATGGCTGCTTCACAGAGGAAACTGGACAATCCCAGTTTGCACATATAGCCCGTGTTGCGGAGGGTGAGACGCAGACTCTTGGATGATAATTTCACTTTGCACAAGTGCAGTACCCGGTGCGGCTGCATCAGGTAAATCAGAATCATCAGGGCGCCTACGATGTATCCCAGGCTGGTAGCTAAGGCCGCACCGAACATTCCCCATTTGAAAACGAAAATAAACAGATAGTCCAGTCCAATATTCAGCAGGGCCGGTATGATGTTGCACACCATGGCATAATTGGGCGAGCCGTCCAGTCGCACGAAGAACATGCCGGAACTCAGCAGGGCACTGAAGACCAGGAAGGGGACAAACCAGTGCATGTATTCCGTGGCGAGAGGCAGCAGACGGGGAGAGCTTCCCAGTAGCAAGGCAATTTTCTCCACGTTGCAGAGGATGACTGCGGCGTAGGCGATGAGCAATAAGGAGGAAACCACTACTGCTTGCGTAATATTGATGCGGGCGACCTTTACCTTTCCTTGCGACAGGTGAATGGAGGCTACAACCGATGCACCGATACCGAACATCAGCGCCACTCCCGTATTGATGAGAAAAAGCGGAGCCGTAATGTTGACGGCAGCCAGGGCGTCACTGCCGATACCTTTTCCCACAAAAATGCCGTCGGTAATGATGAAGATGGCCGAGAAAATCATTCCCAGCACCGTAGGGATAAGTAATTCCCGTGAAAGGGGACGATGGGGCCTGCTATCTTTGTGGCGTAGAATGATAATATTGTAGAAGAATGAAAACAGAGATTTTATTTCTTGCAGGGATGTGCTTGTGCGCATGCAGCCGTACGCCACAGGAACAGACTTCTTTTCCCAGAGTGAAGGTGGTTCATGCCGAAGTCATGGAGGCTCCCTCTTTACGGTGCTATACGTTTATTTCGCAGCCTTACCGCTTGTCTGAATTATCTTTTCGGGTGGGAGGACTTGTGCATGCATTTGATGTGCAGCAGGGACAGTTTTTCCGGAAGGGACAACTGATTGCGGCCATTGATGAACGTGATTTTGTTATCCAGAAGCAGCGCACGGAGGCATTGTATCGTCAGGCGGAGGTTGATTATGCCCGTATATCCAGCTTGTATGCCAAAGATAACATCTCCGGCATGAATTATGAGCAGGCAAAGGCAAACTATGAACGCACCAAAGCGGATTATGAAGCGGCAGTCAACGCGTGGGAAGACAGCCGTCTGTATGCGCCTTTCGACGGTTATGTGCAGCAGGCGCATATCGAGCGCTACCAGGATGTGAAACCGTCGGTTCCGGTGGTGACGTTTATCGACCTTTCACGCATCAAGGTAGAAGCCTACGTGCCCGAGGATATGGCGTTGCAGATGCGGCAAAAAGATTCTGTGGCGTGTGTGGTCCGCTTCAATGCACTTCCTGACAGGGAATTTGTGCCTTCTGAATATTTCCTGACGCAGCGTATGTCGCTGGCAGCCATTATCATTGCCATGGGTATGCTGGTGGACAATGCCATTGTGGTGTACGATGCCGCACTGGTGAACATGCAGCGGGGCATGCGGAAAAGAAAAGCCATACTGGATGCCGTGTCGGGCACTTCCATGCCGCTGTTGGGAGCGACCCTGATTGCGGTACTGACCTTTCTTCCGGTCTACCTGTCGCCGCATATCACTGGTGAAATCCTGTCTTCACTGTTCATTGTCATTGCGGTATCTCTTTTGCTGAGCTGGGTACTGGCCATTACGCAGAATGTATTCTTCGTGCAGGAGTTTGTGCGTCGTCCGCGTCCGGATGAGCTGAAGGGCGAATTGTTCAGCGGCCGTGCATACGACCTGTTCCGGCAGGCATTGAGATGGACTATACAGAGACGCTATGTGGTTTTAGGAGCGATGGTGCTGTTGCTGGTCATTGCCGGATGGGGATTCCGCTTTATTCCGCAGCAGTTTATGCCCTTGCTCAACAAGCAGTATTTTTCGGTCGACGTCTGGTTACCCGAGGGTACACGTATAGAAGAAAATGACCGTCAGATGACGGAGATGACAGCCTATCTGAATTCGTTGGAAGGAGTGAAAAAGGTGTCGTCGTTTGTCGGGCAGACGCCGCCCCGTTATTACCTGGCCAATGCGGCTTATGGTCCGCAGCCTAATTATGCGCAATGTCTGGTAGAAGCTGACACGCCGGAGAAGTCACGTGAGCTTCAGGCTATGTTGTACGACCGTTTGCCAGCTATGTTTCCGGACGCGCTGGTCCGTGTGAACAGTTTCGAGATAAACTCCATTCCGCAGGCCTTGATTGAGGCACGCTTCTGCGGAGATGATCCGGAGGTACTCGATTCTTTGACCAACCTGGCGCTGGAAATCATGCGGAAGAATCCCAAGGTGCTGAATGCCCGCAATGAGTGGGGAAACATGGCACTGATGATTAAGGCCGATTATGATCCGGTAAAGGCCGGAAGGCTGAATGTGGGACGGCATGACATGATGAATGCCGTGAAAGCCGTCAATGACGGTACGGCTGTAGGGGTATATCGTGACCGCGATAAGAAAGTGCCGGTGTTGCTGCATACGGATGTCAAAGGTTCCTGGGACATGGAAAGCGTGGAGGACTTGCCGATATGGAACGGGCGTAATTCTGCTTCGCTGGGGCAGGTGGCCAACGGCATCGGACTGGCCTGGGAATATCCCCTTGTGCGCACGTACGACTGGAAGCTTTCCATGGCTGCACTGACTAAGTATTTCCCGCTGGCACTTATCATGCTGCTGGTCATTCTGGTCATGCTGTTTGGCAACTTTCGTCAGCCCTTGATTATTTTCCTCATTCTACCCTTGTCTTTGATAGGGATGGTCTTTGGTCTGTGGGTCACCGGATTTCAGTTTGGCTTTTTCTGTATCGCAGGCTGGCTGGGATTGCTGGGAATGATTATCAAGAATGTGATTGTGCTGCTCGACGAGGTAAATATCCAGCAGAAGGCCGGTGTGGAGCCTTATACGGCTGTGATAGAGGCCACGGTTTCCAGAGCCCGTCCGGTATTGATGGCGGCCCTGACCACGGTGTTCGGACTTTCCTTTGCCACCCTTCTGACACTGTTTGTCACTCCGGCCTTGTACACGGTTTTCTATAAAATATCCAAGCGGGGTGAATAAAAAGAAGAAATGTGTGGCCCAATAAAAAATGTTTCTCTAATTTTATAACTATATTGAGATGAATAGAAGAATGATGATGTGCTGCATGCTGGGACTGGAGCTGGGAGTCCATGCCCAGGAGAGTGTATTCTTGCAGCAGTATCGTGAAAAGGTGAAGGCCTATTTTCTTCCTTCGCTGAGCGGAAATGCCAATGCCAGTTACACGGGTAACCCGCTGGAACTCTACAGGGAACTTCCGTCCATAGAAACTCCGCTGTATTTTCAGGGGCGTGACACCAAGTACGGGGCTTCCGTGACTTTGTTGCAGCCGGTCTACTCGGGAGGGGCACTGAAAGCCGGACTGGAGAAATCCCGAAAGGAAAAGGAGAGTGCCTTGTACGAAGAAAAGCGGGTGACGAACGACGTGCTGTATCAGGCAGACCAGTATTACTGGAATAAGGTGGCCAAGGCGGCAACGAGTGAGCAGCTGGACGGGCGTGTCTTTTTCCGGGTGAACCGCCAGTTTATCCTCTCGGCCGATTCCATACGCAATATTCAGCACTACTTCAACGGAAAGGCTGTGGTGAGTGTATGGCCGGCGTATGAGGGTACGATACAAATCAGCCGCGAACGGATGACTCTTCTGAAGATGTGGCTGAACAGTTGATTTTGTGCGCTTTGTTATATATTCTTTGGGGGTGAAAAAACGTCTTTGCGTTCGTGAGAAAATGCTTTGACGTTTGATTCAGAACGGCCTTGCGTTTGAAATAAAACGTAAGGCCGTTTCAGATAAAATGTACTTGTGTTTGGTTTGAAACGCAAGTGCGTTTTTTTAGTACTTGATTTAAGGCAAAAATACTACTCGAATTACCTTATTTAACGGGATGATTTTCTTTCGTTTCGTGACTTTCGTGTACTTTTGCACGCTTATTAAGATTTTAAGGATAACGAGAGGAAATTATGGCACAGTCTAGAGAGATGACATCAGGGCCGAGTCTGCCGCTGATTCTGAATTTTACTTTTCCATTGTTGCTGGGCAACCTTCTCCAGCAGACGTATTCGCTGGTGGATGCGGCTATTGTCGGAAAGTTCTTGGGTATCAATGCGCTGGCTTCTGTAGGTGCCAGTACGTCGGTCGTCTTTTTGATTTTAGGGTTCTGCAACGGGTGTTGCGGAGGTTTCGGCATTCCGGTGGCACAGAAGTTCGGAGCCCGCGATTATGTGACGATGCGGCGCTATGTATCGGTCAGTCTGAAGCTGGCGGCAGTGATGTCGGTCGCGGTAGCCATTGTCACCAGTCTGCTTTGCGGATTTATCCTGCGTTCCATGCGCACACCGGAGAATATCTTTGAAGGGGCTTACCTCTATCTGCTGATTACCTTTATCGGTGTGCCGTGTACGTTCTTCTATAATTTATTGTCCAGCATCATCCGTGCGCTGGGCGACAGCAAGACCCCGTTCTGGTTCCTGCTTTTCTCTACTATACTGAACATTGTGCTCGATTTGTTCTGCATCCTTACGTTAGGGTGGGGAGTGGCCGGAGCAGCCATTGCTACGGTCTTCTCGCAGGGGTTGTCGGCCTTGCTGTGTTACATCTATATGTACCGCAAGTTTGACATCCTGAAAACCGAGCCTGCCGACCGTCGTTTCCGTAGCGACCTGGCCCGTCAGTTGCTGTACATCGGGGTACCGATGGGATTGCAGTTTTCCATTACGGCCATCGGCAGCATCATGTTGCAAAGTGCGAACAATGCGCTGGGTACGGCCTGTGTGGCAGCTTTCACGGCAGCCATGCGTATCAAGATGTTTGTGATGTGTCCGCTGGATAGCTTGGGAATGGCCATGGCGACCTATTCCGGACAGAATTACGGGGCCGGAAAGCCGGACCGCATCTGGATGGGTATCAAGTCGGCCACGCTGATGATGACCGTCTATGTCATAGCGATTGGTGCCCTGATGTGGGGACTGGCCGAGAAGTTTGCCCTGCTGTTTATCTCACCGGATGAGACCGAGATTATCGACGATACGGCTTTGTTCCTGCACATCAACACTTCTTTCTTCTTCTTGCTGGGTATGCTCAGTATCTTGCGCTATACCATTCAGGGAGCGGGCTACACACGGCTGGCTATGTTCTCCGGTGTGTCGGAAATGGTGGCCCGTGTGCTGGTCAGTCTGATTGCGGTTCCGTTGTGGGGATTCTGGGGCGTATGCTTCGGCGACCCGACAGCCTGGCTGTTTGCCAACCTCTTCCTGATTCCGGCATTTATCTATGTGTACCGCCGTTTGCAACGGATTGTGGTGAAAGAAGGACGGGTGGTGGCTAATTCCTGACAGGCAGCCGCTTCCAGAAGAAAGGGGGTATCAGTCGCCAGAGAGCTACCAGTATACGATAGCGCCAGTCAATCACGACAATGCGTTTCTTTTTCTCCAGGGCACACACAATGTGGCGGGCCACTTTCTCCGTATGCATCAGCATGGGATAGTGTTTGCCGTCGTTCAGGAGCCCGGTGGCTACGAATCCTGGACGGATATCTGTAAACCGGATGGGAAGTTTCTGGATGTGAGCCAGTTGCTCCAGCGCATCGATGTACGTGTTCTGGAAACGTTTGGTGGCAGAATAGGCCGGAGCAGCTCCCAGCCCTTTGGTTCCCGCAATGGAACTGATGACTGCCAGGTGTCCTCTTTTCTGTTGGGCAAAGTAGCGGAAAGCGGCTGTTACCATGCGTACAAATCCGGTGCCGTTGGTTTCCAGTGTGCGGAGCTCGATTTCCGGTGCCAGCTGGTAGTTCTGGTGACCGATGCCTGAGCAGTGCAGGTAGAGGTCCATGCCTCCCATTTCTTCAATCAGTTCCAGCAGGCGGTCGGTCGCATCCTCCTGACAGATGTCGATGGCCCGGATGTGGATACGCTCCGGAGCCAGTTGCTGCAGTTCTTTCAGATTCTCTTCACGCCGGCCAGCCAGTCCGAGTATCCATCCTTTCTGGAGCAGTTGCAAGGCCGTTTCTTTTCCGATACCGGAAGTAGCCCCTACGATGAGGGCACGCTGTATAGGTTTTTTATTCATCAGTTGGTACGTATTTCATAAAGGAATTCCTGCGAAACTGGAACTCCTTCGGTAGGTTCACAATGGATTTTTCCGAAAAGGGGCATCTGCGGCTGGAGCGGTTTCAGCTCTGCCGACAGGTGGTTGCAGAATGCCGTGTAGGAATGGTTGTGCATGCAAGGCCCCGCATCGTCACGGTACACCAGTACGTAATGGTTCAGGGGACGGGCATGCACCAATTGGTTGATTTGCAGAGCCAGGTCGCGTGCTTCTCGCGGAGCGATGCGGTCGAACAGACTGGAGAGGTTGAAAATCACCAGTTCGGTCAGTACGGCATGGGCTTGCCAGAAGGCAGCAGGCACGGCACTCAGGCGGGGATACCAGCTTGCCTGAATGTGCTTGTAGGCTGGTGAACGGAAAAAGGCTTCGGCCGTTTCTCCCATTTCCTGCATGGGATAGATGCCCGTGTAGGTCAGGTCCAGATGGGGAAGAGAACGGCATACATCGGCAAAAGCCAGTCCCGAGGCTCCGGCCTCACACGAGAGGTCGCAGAACACCACTCGCCCTGATACCTTACGGATGAGGTCGTGCAGCCAGTTGCCGCTTCCGGTAAAGAGAGCTTGGGCAGCGGCATATTGTTTCCGCATGTACAAATAGTTGTAGACCTGGCAGAAGTCAGATGGAGACATCTCTTCGGGCAGGGTGCGGAAGTCACTCCGGCCGTAGGCAGTGGCTTCACGGTAGTAAGTTTCGTTTTCTTCCAGCTGTGCCGGTGGAGCTATCAATTCCGAGAATACCTGCTTGAAATGCGCTGGCAGGGAATAGGTATCGTCTGCCACTTCCCAGTTCTTCCGGTACGAAGGCAGGGTGAAATCTCCCCGGCAGAACGAGAGGGCATCCGTTTCCAGGTATCCGTTGTGCAGGCGGATGTACTCCATCAGCTTGTAGAAGGTGATGTTGGCCCCGAGGATGTGCGGGTTACCCGTCAGCAGCAGTTGCTTGCGGGCGCGAGTCAGTGCCACATTCAGCTTGCGGTCAATCAGGAAATTGCCCTCCTGAAACGTATTGGCCGTAAGGAAGTTGAGCTGGCTGAAATTCTGTATGGTAAACGAATAGATGATAATGTCGCGCTGGCTGCCCTGGTAGCGTTCCACCGTGTCGATGGAGATGTCCTGCAAAGCAGGCAGCTGGAGGCGCGCAATCTCTTTTCGTATCATGGCAATCTGGTTGCGGTAGGGCACGATGACACCTACCGTCCGGTTCGGGTCGAAACGGGATTCCGTCAGACGGTAAATATGGCCTAACAGAGTGGCTACAATCCGGGCTTCGTTCGGGTTGGTCTTGTCCGAGCAGGTCAGGTGGTCTGGAGCTTCTGCGGGAATGAACACCATTCTGCGTTCCAGCAGCAACTGGTCGATGGTGTCTTGCGGAGTCAGTCCGGCTTCGTAAGGCGTTTCTTCCAGCTGATGAGGAAGAGGCACGCTCTCCAGTTGCTCCCGGTAGTAGAACGTCTGGTTCGGAAACTCGGCAATGGCCGGATGCATGCGTCCTTGCTTGTGAAGGATGCTCCGGCAGGTGTCCGGACTCGATTTGTAAAGGCGTTCAAACAGTGAGTTGCGGCAATCTTCCAGCCCGATGTTTCGCAGCAGAAGGTCGGTCACGGCAGCTTCTTCCGCACTTTGCTGGGCAATGGCCGGCAGCTGTTTGTAGTCGCCCACCAATACGAACTTGTCGATGGCGTTATGCTGCTGATGACGGGCAGACAGGATACCTATCAGGTCGGGTTCCAGAATCTGCGAGGCTTCGTCGATGATGGCCAGCTGGAAATGCTTCAACGTGAACAGGTTGAGGCGGTTGTTGATGGCGGTCGTAGTACCCACAAAGATGCGTGTGCGTGCCATTTTCTGCTGGATGTCGGTCAGCTTGGGACAGTCATCCAGGCTGTATTTCAGCAGGTAAGGCACGAAACGCTTGTCGCACGACAGTTCGTTGCCGATACGGATGAACGGGGTACGGTCGGCAATGCCGGAATCCGTGAGCATGGCACAGATTTCATCTACCGCCCGGTTGGTGTACGACAACAGCAGGATGGAGGTATCTGGTTCGCTCAGGGCTTCTTCCACCATGAAACGCAGGGCACACGAGGTTTTTCCGGTACCCGGAGGACCTACCAGCAGAAAGTAGTCCTTGGCTTGTTTCTCTTTCAGGATGAGCTCGTTGAAACGCCTGTAATCGCCGTTCAGTTTGACGTCCTCCAGTTGTGCAGGTGGGCGTACACCGAGCAGCAGTTCTTTTCGGTCGGCCTGTGCGGACAGAAAAGCATACAGCCCGCGGAAGCCGTTGTTGGCAGAAGTGTCCGAAAAATCGTGTTCTACGGCAAACACCTCTTCTTTGCCGCCGATAATATCTTTATTTTGCTGTCCGTTGCGCAGCACTAAGGTCATACGGTCCGGCTGCAATTCCAGAATGTTTCCCTTCATAAGAATCTGCTTTCTCATGTCCGGTTCTTCCTTATACGCATAGAGAATCACCATGTCGCCCGTACGGAAGTTGGGCAGGAAGTCCTCATCCTGTGTCGGAATGTGCAATTCAATGAGGTCGTATCCTTTGCCGGGGCCGCTGCTTTGCTTCTTCTGGATGGTCAGTCCGGTCAGGATATTGCCCGCTTCCAGTTTCTCGTGCAGAGGAATATGCCAGTTGCCGGCAAACCCGTGAGATGCATCGTTGCTTCCTCCGGTCTTGCTGAGAATCTGTTCCTTTGATACGAACGTGAAAAAACGGTTGAAGTAGGCCCGCTCCAGCGGTGTACAGCGTTTCAGCGTATTGATGGCCGTCTGCAGTTGCGGTTCCTGGTAGTCGTTCCACAGCTTTCCTCCAATCTGCAATTCGTTCAGCAAATCGGTGCTCAGTGAGTCTACAATTTCTCCGATGGCTCCATCGCCCAGTCGCATCTCGTTGTGTACGATGTAATTTCGGAGCTTGATGCTCTCCCGGAACAAATTTTCGGCAAAATGTTCTATCAGCAATCCGTCGGCATATTTGGAATAGAGCAGGAAGGTCTGCATATTGGCGGTTTCCTGTCCGAAATTGTACATCAGTACGCCTTGGTAGAGCATCATCTGAATGAAGTGGTCTTCCTTATGGCGGCGATGGTATTCGTCGCGCTTTCCGGCCTTCTGTTCGATGAGTACCTGGAAGTCTTTCTGCATCATGTCCACACGTCCCTGCAATCCCAGTTTCTCACAAATGAAGGAGGCTTCGAGCAGGGTATTCTTCTTGTTGAAGTTCCGTATGTTATGAGGCAGCACATCGTGAACAAACGAGCGGATGTTCATCATCTGTGCCTGTGCCTGTGCGTGAAAATCGGCTGGAAGAGGGCAGGTACAGAAGTCGAGGGCCGAAGCGGCAAAGAATTTCTTGATGGTGCGGGGGTAACTCACCGGCTCCTGAGGTTGTTCGTTGATATAGTCGTCGAGAAACTGGCTGGCCAGGTTACCCATCAGGATGGGGGCCGTATTGGCTCTCGGCTTGATTTTGTTCATGAAATAGTTGAGCGGGTGGTGTCCGTACTCCCGAAAACAGGCGGCCAGCGAACTGATGTCAATCAGGTAATCGGGGTGAATCACAATAAGGTTGGGAATGTAGTGATTTTCCTCGTCCACACGCACATCGAGCAGGTTCAGCGGCAGATTTTCTGAAAGCAGGTCTTTCAGATAGAGCAGGTCGCCGTCATACCCACCTTTGGCATAGTTGATGATGATGAACGGGTCGGTTTCGCTGTCGGTCGCTGCAAAAATCTGCGTGTCGTTCCAGCTGGTCACCGAAGCCCGTATGTACGGGATGTGCGACAGGCGTGTACCCTGATACGGACGGTTGGAGTGGGGGATTTCCGGAAGGATGGAAGCCGGAATGTCTTCTTCAAAGCCTAAAGATACAAAACGCACCAGTGCCCGCAGGTCGTAAAGGTATTCCTGCATGTCGGTCTGAAAACGGTCGCCCATGGCTGTGTTACAGTTACGGCGCATGGTCTGGATGGCATAGCGGTCGGAGGGAGTCATTTTCTTCTCCTTGCAGATGTAATCCAGACGGGAAAACAGGTTGGCGAACGAGAGCGTGACACCAGTGGTCAGTTCATAACAAGCCTGCTCCAGCACTTTGTGGAGCAGGATATATTTAGCTTGTAAATTGTCGGGGGCAGCCGTCGGCTGATGATGAATCCGTTCGATGCGGTTGAACAAATCGAAGGATTGAAGTTCGATACGAGACATGTGCAAAAAAGTGTCGGCAGAATGTTAGGGCAGCTTGGTCAGGTGATAAATCCGATACGCCTTGGTGAGTCCGCTGAACTCTCCTTTGTATTGTGCGGTTACCTCTTCTTTGATAAAACAGTTGGTGGTGGCAGCTCCTTCTTCGTTTGTAGAAGAAGTGTTGTCAGTAGTCTGGGTAGAAGACGTTTCGTTTTCGAATAGCATGAAAGTGTATGTTCTCTTGGTGCTTCCTGCCATTTCTGCCTGAATCTGCTGGTAAGGTTCACCGGTATCTTCCGTGTACTTTAATGTGCGTTCAAAAAGTCCGATTTGATAGCTTCCGGTATAGTTTGGGAAAATTTTCAAATCGCCGTATGACAAAGAAGCGTCAGAGTAGGTGAATAACAAGCGTCCGCCTGACTGAACTGGAGCGTCTTCGGCAATTCGTGCAAGCAGTTCTGCTTCTTCTCCTTTGGTTAGATTATCACCTTCCACTTCTGCACTGATGCTTTCTACCCGGTAGTTGCTTTGGGGATTATTGACAAGAATCGTCAGTGTGTAACTGTTGCCTGAGCGGTCGGCAATAAGGGTAGAGGTTTCTCCGATGCTGACCGGAATGAATGTCAGTGTGTCACCGTCGTAGCGGTAGTCTACGATTTCTTTATTTTCATTTTTGATGGTATAATTTCCTTCTCCTCCCCGGATTAAAAATTTCTCCCCTTTACTGAACGGACTGATTTCCAGTTTACCGTCAGTTATTTGTTGATGGTCGGTAGCACTTACCAGGTAAATGGGGCCGTGGTCATCCTTGCATGCCATAAAGGAAAGGATGAGTACAATCAGAAGTATTCCATGAAAAAAATGTGTTCGTTTCATAAGTCGTATATTTGAATTGTTGCTTCAAATATACGACTTTTTTTGAATTTGTGAGGAGTATGGGGTAAAAACAAAGCCAATCAGTACGGTTCTTTTCATTTAAGACTGGCAGTGAATGTCTGAGTACTTCCCTTGCAGTACTTCAGTACTTTCACGGCAGTACTGTAGTACTTCGCCGTCAGTACTTCAGTACTGCCAAGGAAGTACTGGGATTGGATAAAACCCTTTCAATCAGTTCTTTTCTTTCAGGGTATAATCACCGGCTTTTTCATCAATCAGTTGTTGCAGTTCTGCAAGTGCAGGAACTTTCCCTTGGAAGGTAATGACGGCTTCCGGCGGAGTGAGTGTGACCTGAGCGGAGGCTCCTTCCCACATGTTCAGTACTTTCTCTACGCGGGTGCGGCAGTGGTCGCACATCATTCCTTCTACCAGATAGGTTTTCCGGTTTTCGGAAGCGGCTGGAGCAGCTGTTTCCGGCTGTGGGGTAGCTGTTTCCGTTGTGGGTACGGTGATTTCTTCAGTGGGTTGTACTTTCTCCTGTACGGTCACTGCGGTGTGTGCGAATTTTTTCCGTTTCAGTCGCAGACTGTTGCTTACCACGCTGACACTGCTCATGGCCATGGCGGCACCAGCTATCATCGGATTCAACAGGAAGCCGTTGATGGGGTACAGAATACCTGCTGCTACCGGAATACCTATCAGGTTGTAGATGAAGGCCCAGAAAAGGTTCTCGCGGATGGTGCGTACAGTGGCCTGCGAAAGGCGGATGGCATCGGTAATCTTGTTCAGGTCGGACGAAATGAGTGTCATTTTAGCCACGTCCATGGCAATGTCGCTTCCTTTTCCCATGGCAATGCTGAGGTCGGCCTGAGCCAGTGCCGCACTGTCATTGATACCGTCGCCCACCAT
>ERZ839823.2404-NODE-2404-length-14546-cov-3.934856_pt1 | contig 14546 bp, 18 predicted proteins | sample MGYA00519862_ERZ839823 | MGnify/ENA primary metagenome ERZ839823 (study PRJEB31850, sample SAMEA3708853) | human gut metagenome | biome: human gut; feature: human-associated habitat; material: faeces | place: China | collected 2014 ...
ATCCATACCACCGAAATACAGCGTATCGCAGATTATGGGATATCTCAAGGGAAAGAGCAGTTTAATGATCTACGAAAAGTATGCAAATCTCAAGTATAAGTATGGAAACCGGCATTTCTGGTGCCGGGGATATTACGTCAGCACAGTGGGACGAAATAGGCGCGCAATAGAGGAGTATATCAAAAATCAACTTCAGGAAGATTACACAGACGACCAGCTTAGTATCAAGGAGTTCGTAGACCCGTTTACGGGTGAGCCGGTAAGAGGAGGCAAATAAACAAAAGCCCCTTTAGGGGCAGCCCGGGAGAACTGCGCGGTTGGCAGACTTTTCGACGAGCCTATAGGCTCAGCCCGGGTCATGCCCCAAGGGGGCTAGTGCAAACCACCGGCACGGCCGGTGGTTATGATTTTGAACCGATCAAGTTGAATGGAAAGAGACTGCTTATGACGGAACTGCGTGTTGGCATTGCCGGTCTGGGACGGCTGGGCCGGGTCCATGCTGCCAACCTTGCACACAAGATCCCCGGCGCGGTCCTGACGGCGGCCTGTGTGCCCGGCGCGGACAGTCAGGCGTATGCCCGTCAGGAATTGGGACTTGAAAAGGTGTACGGCGATTTCAGGGAGATGGTCGCCGATCCGGAACTGGACGCGGTGGCCATCGTGTCCCCCTCCGGGGAGCACTGCTGGCAGATCGAGGCGGCGCTGGACGCGGGGAAGCACGTGTTTTCCGAAAAGCCTCTGGGCGTTACGATGGAACAATGCCTTCAGGCGGAGGCGGCCGTGGCCCGGCACCCGGAATTGGTGTGTATGCTGGGCTTTATGCGGCGCTATGACAAGTCCTACGCCTATGCCAAGGAAAAAATCACTGCGGGGGCCATCGGTACGCCCTATCTGGTGAAATCCACCGGCATCGACCCGGAAGCCGTGGTGGAGGGGGCCATCCGGTACAGCGGGACCTCCGGCGGGATCTTTCTGGATTCTGCCATTCACGACATAGATCTGATGCGCTGGTTCCTGGGGAGCGAGGCTGCGGAGGTCTACGCTATGGGCTGCACCTTTAAGCACCCAGCCTTTCAGGACGCCGGGGACGATGAGACCGGCGTCGCCGTCTACAAATTCAAAAACGGCGCTATGGGCATGGTCCATGTGGGCCGCACCGCCCCCTACGGCTACCATATCGAAACGGAGATCGTAGGCACGGAGGGCACGATCCGCATTTCTGCCGTGCCGGAGAAGAACCGGGCTATGGTCTACGATGTGAACGGCGCCCGGACTGAGTGCGTGGAGTCTTTCCCGGAGCGGTTTGCGGAAGCATACCTCACGGAAATGGAGGAATTTGTCCGCTGCGTCCGAGAAGGGCGGAAGCCGGATACCGGCGTGGCGGACGGCATCTATGCCACACGGGTGGGCTACGCCACCACGGAGGCGTGGAAAACCGGGAAGATCGTCAAAATCTGATCCTTTTGTGGAGCAGGAATTCAAATTGTAAACAAGTTAGCAAAGAGAAGAACAGGCGCGTGGGATGCCCCACGCGCCTGTTCTCTTTGGGAGTGTTTATCGCCCGCAGTGACAGTCGCCGGAACAACCGGCGCAGCCGCCGCTGCATCCGCAGGTGTGCTTACCCTGCTTTTTCTGCCGGATGAGATACCGGACAATGGAAATGACAACGGCAAATAAGACTAGAGAAATGAGGAGGGTAGAAAGATTGGCACTCAACCAGGTCAGCATGGAAAATCACTCCTTTGAAAGAAATAGAAGATGGAAGATATAGAATGGAGGGTGAGGGAAAAATCAGACCTTAGTGGAAAGCTTGGTAGCTTCCTTGTAAGGACGAACCAGCATGTAGATGATAAAGGCCAGAGCGGCGATGGCAGCCACCAGACCGATGACGTTCAGGCTACCGGTGAAGGCCTTGCCGAACTGGTTGACCATCAGGGCACACAGATAAGCGAAGCCGCACTGATAGCCAATGGCGAACCAGGTCCACTTGGCGTTGTTCATCTCCCGCTTGATGGCGCCGATGGCGGCAAAGCAGGGGGCGCACAGCAGGTTAAACACCAGGAAGGAGTAGCCGCTGATCTGGGTAAAGACAGCTCCCAGAGCCTGATAGACAGTCTCATCACCGCCGCCGTAGAGAATACCCAGCGTACCAACGATGTTTTCCTTGGCCACCAGACCGGTGATGGAGGCCACAGCGGCCTTCCAGTTGCCCCAGCCGAGAGGTGCGAAGATCCAGGCGATCAGGCTGCCGATGTGGGCGAGGATGGAGCAGTCGATCTCTTCCTCGGAGAGCATCCGGAAGCCGTCCTCAGCCCAGCCGAAGTAGGTGGTGAACCACACAGCGATGGTGGACAGCAGAATGATGGTGCCAGCCTTCTTGATGAAGGACCAGCCCCGCTCCCACATGCTGCGCAGCACGTTGCCCACGGTGGGCCAGTGGTAGGCGGGCAGCTCCATGACGAAGGGTGCGGGATCGCCGGCAAACATCTTGGTTTTCTTCAGCATGATGCCGGAGATGATGATGCCATACCGATGAAGTAAGCGGAGGTGGAGACCCAGGGACTGCCGCCGAAGAGGGCGCCGGCGATCATGCCGATGAACGGAACCTTGGCGCCGCAGGGGATGAACGTGGTGGTCATGATCGTCATACGGCGGTCACGCTCGTTTTCAATGGTACGGGAGGCCATGATGCCGGGGATGCCGCAGCCGGTACCGATGAGCATGGGGATGAAGGACTTACCGGACAGGCCGAACTTGCGGAAGATACGGTCCAGAACGAAGGCGATACGGGCCATGTAACCGCAGGCCTCCAGAAACGCCAGCATCAGGAACAGCACCAGCATCTGGGGCACGAAGCCCAGCACCGCGCCGACGCCGGCCACAATGCCGTCCAGAATCAGGCCGTTGAGCCAGTCGGCAGCACCGGCGGCTTCCAGAGCATTGCCAATCAGTACAGGCACGCCGGGGACCCACACGCCGTAGTCGGCAGGATCGGGCTCGTCAAAGCCATTCTCCTCAAAGTAGGTGACAGCGTCCAGATAGCTCATGCCGACGGTGGTCTCCTTATCAGCGTCAGCGGGGATGGCGTCATAGTAAACGGTCATGTCATTCATGGCCAGGGTCTCTTCATCCTCCACTTCGATGGTAGTGGATGCGGAGTCGGGCTGAACCGCCTTCATATCGGCCAGAGCGGTGTCGGGATCGAAGTCATCAGATTCAGTGTCCAGCTCATAGTAGGCGCTGATGGCCTCGGAGGCGGCGGTGTAATTGTCAGCGACCTCGGTATATTCGCTGGTGCCCATACCGAAGAGGTGCCAGCCGTCACCGAACAGGCCATCATTGGCCCAGTCGGTAGCGGCGGAGCCCACGGTCACCATGGCGATGTAGTACACCAGATACATGACCACGGCGAAAATAGGCAGGCCCAGCCAGCGGTTGGTGACGATGCGGTCGATCTTATCGGAGGCGGAGAGCTGCCCCTGATTGTGCTTCTTGTAGCAGCTCTTGATAAGCTCTGCAATGTAGACGTACCGCTCGTTGGTGATGATCTCTGCATCATCGTCCAACTCCTTTTCGGCGGCCTGGATGTCGGCGTCGATATGGGACATGACATCGGCGGGGATGCTGAGTTTTTCCAGCACCTTGTCATCCCGCTCGAAGATCTTGATGGCGTACCAGCGCTGCTGCTCCTCCGGCAGGTTGTGCACCGCGGCCTCCTCAATGTGGGCGATGGCGTGCTCCACAGGGCCGGAGAAGGTGTGCATGGGAACGGTTTTGGTGCCCTCGGCGGCCTTCACAGCGGCTTCAGCGGCTTCCATGACGCCGTCCCCCTTCAGCGCGGAGATCTCAATGATCCGCACGCCCAGCTCCCGGGACAGCTCCGCTACATTGATCTGGTCACCGTTCTTGCGGACTACGTCCATCATGTTGATGGCGATGACCACCGGGATACCCAGCTCGGTAAGCTGGGTGGTGAGGTAGAGGTTGCGCTCCAGGTTGGTGCCGTCAATGATGTTCAGAATGGCGTCGGGCCGTTCTCCCACCAGATAGTTACGGGCCACCACCTCTTCCAGAGTGTAGGGGGACAGGGAATAGATGCCGGGAAGGTCCATGATGACTACATTGTCATGCTTTTTCAGCTTGCCTTCCTTTTTCTCCACGGTGACGCCGGGCCAGTTGCCCACGAACTGGTTGGAACCGGTCAGGGCGTTGAACAGGGTCGTCTTACCGCAGTTCGGGTTGCCTGCCAAGGCAATTTTGATCTGCTTTTCCATACATGCTCCTTTTGGTTTGGGTACTCAAACCATATTTGAAAAATTTTTGTGTTTACTCGACCTCGATCATTTCGGTGTCGGCCTTCCGCAGGCTCAGCTCATAGCCCCGGACGGTGACCTCCATGGGATCGCCCAGAGGGGCGACCTTACGGACATAGATCTCCACGCCCTTGGTGATACCCATGTCCATAATGCGGCGCTTGATGGGCCCCTCTCCGTGAAGCTTGACGACCTTTACGGTCTCACCGATTTTGACGTCACGCAGCGTTTTCATACTTATTTCCTCCTACTGTTTCTATCAGATTTCAAATTCAAATGAATCAGATCATGATCTTGCGGGCCATCTCCTCGCTGATGGCCACCCGGGACTCCTTCACCTTGACGATGATGTTGCCTCCCAGAGCGGACACCACCGTGATGGACCCGCCGGCGGTGAACCCCAGGTCCTCCAGGTGCTTTTTTACCTCGGGATTTCCGCTGACCCTGCGGATCATGTATTCTTCACCGATATTTGCCAGTGCAAGCGGCATCATAACGATCCCTCCGAATCTGTTAGTTAAATTGAACTAACTATTATGGAAAAAGAATAGTCGGAGTGCAGCCGTCACGCTTTGTAAGGCGTTAGCCTCCTCTAATTACAGCTTAGTTTAACATCTCTAATCTCTTCTGTCAACCGGGATTTTTAAAAATATTGTCAAAATCTCAGGGGAGAAGACACCTTGCATTTGTGAAGAAAATATGGTAAAATGCCCAAAACAGCTTCATGCGGGCTGTCGCTTTCACCAAGGCTTTTGGGCGGACGGCGATGCCCTGAATCGTGATAGGAAGAAAGGACCGGTGATGGCCGTGCAGATCCTGAAAGCATCTGAGGATTATCTGGAAACCATGCTGATGATGCAGACCAAGCATGGATATGTGCGCTCTGTGGACGTAGCGGAGCACTTGGGGGTGACGAAGCCCAGCGTGACTTACGCCACCAAGCGTCTGCGGGAAAACGGATATATTGAGATGGATAAGGATGGCCTCATCACATTGACGGATGCCGGTATGCAGATCGCATCCAAAATGCTCCAGCGCCATCAGACTTTGACTCGTTTTCTGGTGAGCTTGGGCGTGGATCCGGAGACCGCGGAGGAGGATGCCTGCAAAATGGAGCATGACATCAGCGACCAGACCTTCAAGGCCATCTATGACCATGCCCGGAAGCGTATGGCCTCCGCCGATGAAACAGCGGAAACCTGATAGAAACTGAAAAACCAGCGGAAAGGCTTGTCCTTTCCGCTGGTTTTTTACGCTGCGGCCATGGGCTATAAAATCGTACCGCCGCCCAGAACGGTGTCTCCGTCATAGAGTACCACCGCCTGTCCCGGAGTGATGGCTCGCTGGGGACGGTCGAACAGCACCTGCACGGAGCCGTCCTCCTCCACCGTCACTTCACAGGGCTGCTCCGTCTGGCGGTAGCGGATCCTGGCACTGCACCGGAACTGGCGGGGCGGCGCTTCCCAAGTGATCCAGTTGAAATTCTCACCAGTGAGCTGCTGGGAGAATAGAGCGTCATTTCCGCTGAGGACCACCTGATTGCTCTTTGAATCAATGGCTTTTACATACAGCGGTTGATTGGAAGGGATACCCAATCCTTTCCGCTGGCCGATGGTATAGTGGGCGATGCCCTTGTGACGTCCCAATATCCGACCGGATTCGTCTACGAAATCACCGGGGGCGTCCGCTTTTCCGGTGTGCCGACGAATGAAAGCGGCATAGTCGCCATCCGGGACGAAACAGATATCCTGACTGTCCGGCTTTCTGGCGTTAAAAAAGCCCAGACTGTCCGCCAGCTGCCGGGTCTCCGCCTTACGGAGGGCACCCAATGGAAATTGGGTGTGGGCCAACTGCTCCTGAGTCAGCATATAGAGTACATAGCTCTGGTCCTTGCTTGCGTCAAGTGCCTTTTTCAGCAGATACCGACCGTTTTCCCGCTCGATCCGAACATAGTGGCCGGTGGCGATGGCGTCGCAGCCCAGAAGGACCGCCCGGTCATAGAGATGCCGGAATTTCAGGTAGCGGTTGCAGTCGATGCAGGGATTGGGCGTCTGCCCCTGTCCGTAGGCATCCGCAAAGCGGTCCATCACCTGACAGCGGAACTCATCGGAGAAGTTAAAAACGTAGTAGGGAATCCGCAGACGAAACGCCACGCTGCGGGCATCCTCCACATCCTCCAAAGAGCAGCAGGTGCGGCTGCGGGAAATACCGATGTCCTCGTTGCGGTAAAGGGTCATGGTAGCGCCGACGCAGTCCCAGCCGCTGTGCTTCAAAAGGTAAGCGGCGACGCTGGAATCAACGCCGCCGCTCATTGCGATCAGTACCTTACCCATCAAACCATGGGACAGCCGCCCTCGCAGTGCTCGCAGTCGGGGAACTTACTGTGGTCATAAGGGATGTTGTTACGGTCGTAATAGTTTTTGACAGCCGCCTTGATGGATTCCTCCGCCAGTACGGAGCAGTGCAGCTTATAAGCGGGCAGACCGCCCAGTGCATCCACCACCTGCTTGTTGGTGACGGCCAGGGCCTCCTCAATGGTCTTGCCCTTGATGAGCTCCGTGGCCATGGAGGAGGACGCGATGGCGCTGCCGCAGCCGAAGGTCTCGAACTTCACGTCCTCGATACGGTCATCCTTGATCTTGAGGTACATTTTCATGATGTCGCCGCACTTGGCGTTGCCTACCTCGCCTACGCCGTCGGCGTCGGGGATCTCGCCCACATTCCGGGGATGGGTGAAATGGTCCATGACGGTTTCTGTATAAAGTGCCATATTGAAAGCCTCCTTGGGTTATAAAAAGTAAATATTCGCGTTGTTGAGAAGAACGGAAACATTACAGCATGAACTGCTTCTTGCCGCTGGCAAGATCCTTCCACACGGGAGAAATGCTCCGCAGGTACGCCACGATCCGGGGGACCTCCTTGAGAATGTGATCCACATCCTCCTGAGTGTTCCATTCGCACAGGCTCAGTCGCAGGGAGCCGTGGGCGACCTCGTGGGGGCGGCCGATGGCCAGCAGCACATGACTGGGGTCCAGAGAACCGGAGGTGCAGGCGCTGCCGGAGGATGCACAGATCCCAGCCTGATCCAACAGCAACAGCAGGCTTTCACCCTCGATGCCCTCAAAGCAGAAGTTCACGTTGCCGGGGAGCCGATGGACGGGATCGCCATTCAGGGCGCTGTGGGGAATCTGAGAGAGACCGGCGATGAGCTGGTCCCGCAGCGCGGAGTCCTTGGCGGCGTTTTCGTCGATGTGATCGCAGGCCTCCTTCAGCGCAGCGGCCAAGCCCATAATGCCGGGGACGTTTTCCGTACCGGCCCGCTTGCCCCGCTCCTGCGCGCCGCCCTCGATGATGTTGGTCAGGGGGATGCCCTGCCGGGCATACAGCACACCGGTGCCCTTGGGACCGTGGAACTTATGGCCGGAGAGGGACAGCATGTCGATGTTCTGCTCGTTGACATTGATGTGGAGATGACCGGCGGCCTGCACGGCGTCGGTATGGAACAGGACGCCTTTTTCCTGGCAGACAGCGCCGATCTCCGCAATGGGCAGGATGGAGCCGATCTCGTTGTTGGCGTACATGGTGGTGACCAGGCAGGTGTCGGGGCGGATGGCGTCCGCTACCTGCTGGGCGGTGACGGTGCCGATGGGGCCCACCGGCAGCAGCTCGACCTCAAAGCCTTCCTTTTCCAGCTTTTTCAGGGTGTGGAGAATGGCGTGATGCTCAAAGGCGGTGGAGATGATGTGCTTCTTGCCCTTGCGCTCACCGATGCGGGCGGCGGAGATCAAAGCCTGATTGTCGGCCTCGCTGCCGCCGGAGGTAAAGGTGATCTCCCGGGGTGTGCAGCCCAGACAGGCGGCCACGGTCTCCCGGGCGCTCTGTAAGGCTTCGGCGGCCTCCTGGCCCAGCCGGTAAAGGCTGGAGGGGTTGCCGTAATGAGTCTCCATGTAGGGCAGCATGGCGTCGATGGCCGTGCGGCTCATTTTTGTTGTTGCAGCATTATCCGCGTATACCATAGCGGGTTCCTCCTTTGTGGTGCTGTGTATAATATGTAAAAATTATCAGATATCTGTGGTCACAAATTCCGTCTGCTCCCGGGCGGTAAGGACCCGTTTGCCGGGTTCCACGGAGTGGGTCAGCCACACGTTGCCGCCGATGACGCAGTTGTCGCCGATGTAGGTGTCGCCGCCCAGGATGGTGGCTCCGGCGTAGATGACCACGTTGTTGCCGATGTTGGGGTGGCGCTTGTTGCCCTTCACCAGGGTGCCGTCCGCCTTGACGGCGAAGCTCTTGGCACCCAGGGTCACGCCTTGGTACAGCTTTACGTGCTCGCCGATGACGGTGGTCTCGCCAATGACCACGCCGGTGCCGTGGTCAATGAAGAAATAGGGCCCCACGGTGGCGTCGGGGTGAATGTCAATACCGGTGAGGGAATGGGCATATTCCGTCATCATCCGGGGCAGCATGGGGACCTTCATGAGATACAGCTCATGGGCGATGCGGAAAATGCTGATGGCTTCAAAGGCTGGGTAGGCCAGCATGACTTCCTCCCGGCAGGTGGCGGCGGGATCGCCCTCGTAGGCAGCCTGCACGTCGGTGTCCAGCGTGTCCCGGATGGCGGGAAGCTTGGAAAACAGAGTGTCGATCACATCGTCATATTGAGGGGGTTCCCGATAGATCCGCTCCAGGATCTCCCGAAGCTGACGCCGGGCGGCCGCTTCCAGTTCTTCTTTGGAGTGGGCTTCCTCCATGGCGTCGAACACATTGGGGTAGAGAATGGACCGCAGAAGATCCAAAAGCTGGATCATCTGGGATTTCAGATGGGCGTAGTTAATCATGGGCCGGTACCTCCTGTTTCGCAGATGACGGCGAAGGGGAGGCAATACCGGATATGGCAGGATAGATCATAAAAAAGCACTCCTTGAACATGATTTTGTTTGATGTGCCAGCGAGGAAGAGGGCCATCAACATCGGATATCAGGAGTGCACATAAAAGTAGTCATGCAATCACCTACAAACTTAGTGTGTTTAAACCATATACCAACAAACCTACTTTGTCAATGGGTTTTTACACGAAAAATAAAAAACCACTCGTTGAACCTTTGCGCAGTCCCTTCTTATCCTGTGCACATAAGGAAGCGGAATCCTCCCAAAAAACAGCAGTCCGCAGCAATGCGGACCGCCGGAGTTTCAGCAAATATTTTATTCAGCCGGACGGATATCCCGGACGGTGAGCTGGTCCCCGTCCACGGTGAAACGGACTTCAAAACCGGCAAAGGAGAAGCCGTAGACCCGCTCCGGGTCCTTCTGGTAGTGGGGCCGGGGGTCCTGAGCCAGAACGCCCCGCAAAGCCTCCTGCCGCTCTGCGGGCACCTGCGCTAACAGGGCTGGGGGGATGGAAACAGACAGGGTTTCCCCTGCCGGTACGGCGGCGAAGCCTCCCAGTGCGTCGGGATGGCTGTCGGCGTAAGGGATGTAAGGCTTGATGTCCAGAATGGGAGTGCCGTTTACCAGATCCGCACCCCGGACCCGGAGCACGGGGCCGTCTGCCGTCTGGCGGATGCCCGCAAGTTTCACGCAGGACAGAGCAATGGGGTTTGGCCGGAAGGGGGAGCGGGTGGCAAAGACACCCATCCGGGTGTTGCCCCCCAGCCGGGGCGGGCGGACCGTAGGGGACCAGGTATCCCGGATGGCCCGGTCAAAGACCCAGATGAGCCAGATGTGGGAGAAGTCCTCCAAGCCCCGGAGGGCGTCCGGGTTCTGATAGGCCGGTTCGAAAACAATGTCAGCCTCCAGCTCCTCCACCAGCCCGCTTTGCCGGGGCACGCCGAATTTTTCGGCGAAATCACTGTGGATATGGGCAATGGGCGTCATGGAAAATTTCTGGGACATGGCGGGACCTCCTGCGATCACTCCCCCAGTCAGGACGGAGCGGAACTTTTATCTTAATTATAGCAGAAGTCTGTCCTGGTGAAAAGCCCCGTGCCGCCTGATGGACAGAATGATGGAAAGCGGCGTACCGGCGGTTCGGGCGGTACGCCGCATGTCAGGGCGGAAGTGGAATAACGGCTTTACCAACGGTCTGCGCCGGGGGTGACGGAATTTTCGCCGTCTAGCAGGTCGCCGTCCCGGTCATGGACACGGCCGTTGCGGAGCATCCGGTCCATAGACGCGCCGGGAAGGTCTCCGGCAGGCTCGTTGGCGGGGTTGGGGGCGGGATTGGTGTCCGGGGCGGTGACGGTGTGGTCATCCCGCCCAATGATGGCGTCATTGTTGGGAACATTGTCCCGGTTTGGGTCCGAAACGGCGTCGTAGGCGCTGTTCTGACCGGACCCGGCGTCATTTCGATCGTTCTTGGCCGGCTCCTTGCCGCAGGCGGTGAGGGACAGTGCCAGCAGCAAGACCGTCAAAAACAGGGAAGCGCGAGATTTCATGTGCGTTCCTCCTTTGCTGGGAGTTTGCGATACCCATGGCGTAGTATGCCGCAAAGGTCTGGTTTTCACGCAAAATTCCGTTTGTATTTTCTGGAAAAGCGCCTTGGCGGCGTCCGAACGTATGGAAGATGCTCCGCAGACCCGGCGCTTTGTGCACTCTGGTCCCGCTTTCCGCTCTGGCGGAATATGATGAAAAGAGCAAACCACGCTTTTTCGGACGGAGGATCGCTTTTGGGAATCCTGCCTGTATTGTTGGGGGGCGTTCCACATTTCAATTCAAATGTTTGTGAAAAACGCCGTTGACGGAACGTGAAAAAACAGGTAAAATAACAATCAGAAAACTGGTGGAGCACACCTCTTTGATTTAAGATGAGGAATTACTTGGTATAGAAAAGGAGAGCTGTATCATGTATACACAGGAAATCACCGTTAATAACGAGGTAGGTCTGCACGCCAGACCCGCAACCTTCTTTATTCAGAAGGCCAATGAGTTTAAGAGTGGTATCTGGGTGGAAAAGGATGATCGCCGCGTTAACGCCAAGAGCCTGCTGGGCGTTCTGTCTCTGGGCATCGTGAAGGGTACTACCATTACCCTGATCGCGGACGGCACAGACGAGAAGGAAGCTGTCGGCGCACTGGTGGACCTGGTGAAGGACAACTTCGGCGAATAAGCGAACAATAAGATAATAAACAGCGTCCCTGCGGAAGCGGGGACGCTGTCTGTTATGTCTGCGGAGCAGACGAGGATGGCTCTGCTTCTGAAGCGGGCACGTATGGGCCCACCGCTTCGTAGGGGACGGTAAAGACAGGGATACCCTCCGCCGCCGGGGCGATGGCGTACATGGGGTAGAAGAAGGCAAGGCCTTCCGGGGTGAGGTAAAACCGTATGGGGTTGAACTGCTGCCGCAGCCGCCTTCGCCAGCCGTCCAGATACCGGGCGTACCCGGCAGTCTCCTGACGCTGGATCTCCTGAGCGGCCAAAGTCAGCAGGCGCCGCTTCCAGCCCCGCCGGTGCGGAAAAAAGCTCGGAAGCGAAACCGGATAGCCCCGCCGCAGGTCCCAGGTATCGCCCCAGCGTCGCAGCAGAATGTGTCCATCGGCGGCTGGCTCCCGGATTTGGGTATACAGACTCCAGAAGCCGCCCTCGTTGTAGGTGACCCGAAAGGACAGCTCCGCTTGGAACTGGGGAAGGGGGCGGCTGTCCGCCAGCGCTTCCCGGCAGGCTCGCGCTGCCATGGGAAACAGCCAGCGGTCACAGTACCGGAGAAAGGCCCGGCACTGGGCGTGGTAGTACCGCCGGATACGCCGGGTGGTCCGGTTTTCCGAGCCCACGGGCTCAGGGAGGGACACCTGCGCGGTAAGCACCGGAAGTCCCTCCACAGTCCATTCCCGCTCAGCGGAAAAAATCTCGGTGTTCAGTCCTGATGTGACTGCTTCCACAGCGCTGCCTCCTTTCCTGACACTGTCGCATCCTATGCGGCCCGGCTGGGAAGGGTTCGGCAGCTGAAATTAAAATTTAACATTTGGAGGGCTTCCTTTTCTCAAACTACTGTGTTAAAATGTAAATGCTGAAAGTGTGCTCCGCGATTTGTGCGGAATTTAGGAAATTATGGAAGGAAAGGTGCCTCCTTTATGATCAGAATTGGAAAAAAGGAAAAAAGTGATAAGCTGTATCAGGCGATTTTGCAGTTGAAGGATCCTCAGGAGTGCTATGATTTTTTTCAGGACCTCTGTACGGTTTCCGAACTGCGCTCCATGGAGCAGCGGTTTGAAGTGGCCTCTCTGCTGAATGACGGTATGATCTACAGCGACATTCTGGAGCAGACCGGCGCGTCCTCCGCTACCATCAGCCGGGTGAACCGGTCTTTGAGCTACGGTACCGGCGCGTATGAGCGGGTCTTTGCCCGTCTGAAGGCGGAAAAGGCCGGGGAAGAGGCGAAATGAGCAGCTATGACGCACTGGCCGCCAGCTATGACGGCCTGATGGCGGACGGCGTGTACCGCCGCCGTGCGGACTATCTGGAAAAGCTGTTTCGGAAAAGTAGGATCCCGGTGCATACCGTTTTGGACTTGGCCTGCGGCACCGGGACCATTGCCTGTCTGCTGGCGGCCAAGGGCTATGCGGTCACGGCTACGGACCTGTCGGAGGAAATGCTGACTCAGGCTATGAGCAAGGCGGCGGCTTTGGAACAGCCGCCGCTGTTTGTACAGCAGTCCATGCCCCGGCTTCGTCTGCCGGAGCCGGTGGATGCCGTGGTGTCCACGCTGGATTCCATGAACTATCTGACCCGGGAAAAGGATATTCGGGAGACCTTCCGGCGGGTATTTCGCGCGCTGAAGCCCGGCGGCAGCTTTTTCTTTGATGTCAACACACCATACAAGCTGCGGCGGATGGACGGACAGCTCTATACGGACGAGACCGAGGAAAGCTACTGCGTCTGGCGAACATTTTTCTCGGAAAAGACAAGTATCTGCACCTATCAGGTGGACCTGTTCCAGCTGCGGGCAGACGGTACATGGGACCGGGACTGCGAGGAGCACAGGGAGCGGGCGTGGAGCGCGGCGGAACTGACGGCGTTTTTGACGGACGCGGGCTTTGAGGCCGTCAAGATCACCGGCGACCTGACGGCCCGGGCGCCTAAGGATACGGAGGACCGGTGGATCGTCCGCTGCCGGAAGCCCGTGAACTGACAAAGGAGTAATGAAAATCATGAGCGATCAACTGGTTCGCGCCATCTCAAAGGATGGCTTTGTAAAGGCGGCGGCGGTGTCCACCCGGGCACTGACGGAGCGTGCCCGGCAGATCCACCAGACCTCTCCGGTGGCAACGGCGGCCTTGGGCCGCCTGCTGGCGGCCGGTTCCATGATGGGCAATGAGCTAAAGGGAGACGGTTCCAGCGTGACCCTCCGCATCAAGGGCGATGGCCCTCTGGGGACGCTGCTGGTGGTGGCGGACAACGAGGGCAACGTCCGGGGCAGCGTTCAGAATCCCCAGATCGACCTGCCCATCCGGGAGGACGGCAAGCTGGATGTGGGCGGCGCTGTGGGCCACGGCGGGACGCTGACGGTCATCAAGGACCTGAATCTGAAGGAGCCCTATGTGGGCAGCGTGGAACTGCTGGGCGGCGAGATTGCGGAGGATCTGGCCAGCTATTTCGTGGAGTCTGAGCAGATTCCCACGGCTTGCGGCTTGGGCGTGCTGGTGGACCGGGACCGGAGCGTACTCCGCGCCGGCGGCTATCTCATCCAGCTTTTGCCCGGTGCGCCGGAGGGCATCATCGACCGTCTGGAAAAGGGAATCATGGCGGCGGGACCCGTTACCAATCTGCTGATGGAAAACGATGACCCGGAGAGCCTGCTGCGGCGAGTCATGAAGGATTTTGAGCTGGAGATCCTGGAAACGGTCCCCGTGGAGTACCGCTGCTATTGCAGCCGGGAGCGAATGGCTGCGGCGCTGGTGAGTCTGGGCCGCAAGCAGCTTACGGAGCTGGCGGAGGACCCCAACGGCATCGAGCTGACCTGTCAGTTCTGTGACAGCCGTCAGCGGTTCACCCCGGAGGAAATCCGGGAGCTGCTGGAAAAGGCCTCCGAAGCCTGACCAAACAGACCGTCTGCCCCCTGTGCAGCAGGGGGCAGACGGTCTGAAAAAAATAAAAATAAAAAATTTGAAAAATTGGGTTGACATTTGACCTGCTTTCACATATAATAGCTTTTGCCGTCTGACGATGACGGATGACGGAAACCTGGGAGCATAGCTCAGCTGGTTAGAGCACCTGCCTTACAAGCAGGGGGTCACTGGT
>ERZ839823.2409-NODE-2409-length-14512-cov-2.991423_pt1 | contig 14512 bp, 12 predicted proteins | sample MGYA00519862_ERZ839823 | MGnify/ENA primary metagenome ERZ839823 (study PRJEB31850, sample SAMEA3708853) | human gut metagenome | biome: human gut; feature: human-associated habitat; material: faeces | place: China | collected 2014 ...
CAACATCATCCCTGCCGGCACCACATCTCCCTACTCCCTGTACTCCGAGAATCTGGTGACCTTCGGCGAAAGCGACTACGACCAGAATCAGGCTGCCGGCTTCATCAATCTGTGGGGTCTGCCCACCAAGGTGCAGGCGCTGCGGGAGCAGGGAAAACTGTAAAAACATCCGAGGACAGATTTATGAGCAAACTATGGGCCGGACGGACTTCCGGCGAGGTCAGCAGCATTGCGGATGATTTCAATTCTTCCATCCGCTTTGACTGCAAACTTTATAAGCAGGACATCACCGGCTCCATGGCTCATGCCGCCATGCTGGGGGCGCAGGGCATCATCTCTCAGGCCGAGGCCGGGCAGCTCATTGACGGGCTTCAGGGGATTCTGAACGACCTGGAATCTGGGGCTCTGGAATTTGACTTTGGCTGCGAGGACATTCACATGTTCGTCGAGCAGGTGCTGACCCAGCGGTTGGGGGATGTGGGCAAAAAGCTCCACACCGCCCGCAGCCGGAACGATCAGGTGGCGCTGGACCTGAGAATGTATCTCAAAGACCAGATCGATGAGATCACCGCGCTGGTAAAGGATGTGCTTGGGGCGATCGTTGCGCAGGCGGAAAATAATAAAGGCGTCATCATGCCCGGCTATACCCATTTGCAGCGGGCGCAGCCCATCCTGTTTTCCCACCACCTGATGGCCTACGCCATGATGCTCCTGCGGGATCTCGGCCGCCTGGGCGACTGCCGGAAGCGGATGAATGTCTGTCCCATCGGCTCCTGCGCTTTGGCCGGAACGACGTATCCCACCGACCGGCGCTTTGAGGCGCGGAAGCTGGGCTTCGACGATATTGCCCGCAACTCCATCGACGGCGTGTCCGACCGGGACTTCTGCGTGGAGCTGATGAGCGCCATTTCCATACTCATGATGCACCTGAGCCGGTTTTCCGAGGAGATCATCCTCTGGGCAAGCTGGGAATTCAAGTTCATCGAGCTGTCCGACGCCTACACCACCGGCTCGTCCATCATGCCCCAGAAGAAGAACCCCGACATGGCGGAGCTTGTCCGGGGCAAGACCGGCCGGGTCTACGGCGACCTGATGGGGCTGCTCACTACCCTGAAAGGGCTGCCTCTGGCCTACAACAAGGACATGCAGGAGGACAAGGAAGCGGTTTTTGACGCCGTGGATACGGTGAAGATGTGCCTGAAGGTCTTCGCGCCCATGCTTTCCACCATGACCGTAAAGCCGGAGACCATGAAAAAGGCCGCGCAGGGCGGCTTCATCAACGCCACCGACCTTGCGGACTACCTCGTGAAAAAGGGAATGCCTTTCCGGAGTGCCTACAAGATCTCCGGTCAGATCGTGGCGCGGTGCATCGCCGACGGCTGCGTGCTGGAAACGCTGCCGCTGGAAACCTACCGCTCCTACAGCGAATTATTTGACAACGATCTTTACCATGATATCGACCTGACGGTCTGCGTGGAGAAACGCATCTCCGAGGGCGGCACCTCCGCCGCCTCCGTGGATGCCCAGATCGCCTATGTAAAGCAGCAGCTCGGGGGAGGAAACGTATGAATCTGAAAGGCAGAAGCTTTCTCAAATTGCTGGACTTCACCCCGGCGGAGATCACCTATCTGCTGGATCTGGCGGCGGAGCTGAAAGCGAAGAAAAAAGCGGGCATTCCCCACCGCATCCACGAGGGGAAGAACATCGCGCTGCTGTTTGAAAAGGATTCCACCCGTACCCGCTGCGCCTTTGAGGTGGCGGGGCATGACTTGGGCATGGGCGTGACCTATCTCGGCCCCACCGGCTCCCAGATGGGCAAAAAAGAATCCATCGCCGACACCGCCCGGGTGTTGGGCCGGATGTACGACGGCATTGAATACCGGGGCTACGCCCAGACCATCGTAGAGCAGCTTGCCAAGTTTTCCGGCGTGCCGGTCTGGAACGGCCTGACCAATGAATTTCACCCAACCCAGATACTGGCGGATTTTCTCACCATTCAGGAGCATTTCGGCGATTTGCAAGGGAAAAAGCTCGTGTACATGGGCGACGCCCGGTACAACATGGGCGATTCCCTGATGGCGGGCTGCGCCAAAATGGGGATGCACTTCGTGGCCTGCGCCCCGGAGAAGTATTTCCCCGATCCCGCGCTGATCGAACAGTGTCAGGCCGTTGCCGCCGAAACAGGCGCGGTGCTGGAATTTATCAGCGACCCAGACAAAGCCGTCCCCGGCGCGGATGTGATCTACACCGACGTGTGGGTCTCCATGGGCGAGCCGGACAGCGTGTGGCAGGAGCGGATCGAAGACCTGACTCCCTATCGGGTGACAAAGGAGCTGATGGAAAAGGCCGGAAGTCAGTGCCGGTTCCTCCACTGCCTCCCAGCCTTCCACGACCTGAACACCGCCATTGGCCGTCAGATTTACGACAAGTTCGGCATCGATTGCATGGAGGTGACCGACGAGGTCTTCGAGGGGTCTCAGTCCATCGTCTTCGACGAAGCGGAAAACCGGATGCACACCATCAAGGCCGTCATGGCGGCGACTCTTTAATGACCTTCCCGGCGGCTTTTGAGAGCCGCCGGGATTTTCCGTCATTGACATTTCCATAAAAAACCGATAAACTGGAAATAATCTGAATTTGCGAGGGAAATGCCGTGAAACAACGCATCTATTCCATTGACGTACTGAAGCTGGTATTCGCGTATATCATCGCCTTTTTCCATTTCGGCACCACCATTGCCCCCGGCCCGACGGTGGCGGTGCAGGTGTTTTTCATCATCTCCGGGTTCTTTCTGGGAAAGAAATTCTACGCCCGCTCCTTTGCCGACGGCGGGAAGTCCTACGGCGCGTGGGACTATACGCTGAATCATGTGACCTCCATTTATCCCCACTATCTGTTTTCTCTGGCGGCGTTCTTCCTGTACACATTGGCAAGGAGTCTGGTGCATCTGGCGATGTCTCCCAGCTGGGACAAGGTCAGCGCTATCGCTCTGGACTTTTACAACCAGATCCCCGACCTTCTGCTCCTGCAAAGCGCTTACCGCTTCCACGAAAGTCTCAACTATCCCCTGTGGCAGCTGTCCGCGCTGGTGATCGCGGGGTTCTTCGTCTACGGCCTTCTGTGCCGCAATGAGCGGGTCAGCCGCACGCTGCTATTCCCCGCCGCCATTCTGATGATCCAGTCCCTGCTGTATTCCGGGGTGGATCTGTGGGAAAACTACGGCTTTTTCTATCTGCCCCTTCTGCGGGCGTTCTCGCCATTGTGCATCGGCGTACTGACGTTTTATTTCACCACCACGCCCTATTATGAGCGGCTGAAAGCAAAAAAGGTGCTTTTCAATCTCGCGGTCATTTTGTCAGCGGTGACCATTTTCGCCTACGCCGACCTTGCCAACATTTTTCTGATCACCACGCCCATTCTGATCCTGGGCTGCTATGACGGTGCATCCTGGGTCAACGCGGTGCTGAACCGGCGGATTTTCCGGAATTTCGGCAAATTCTCCTATGCCGTCTACTTAAATCACGCCCTCGTCGCCCGGTTCGTGCAGGCACGGCTGATTCCGGGTGCGCAGGCACGGGGTATCGGGCTGACCCAATGGCAGAGTGGCGGAATCTTCTTCGTTCTGCTGACCGCCTATTCGGTGCTGACGCTGTTTCTGGTGGAGACATGGAAGAATAAGCGCCGGAACAAGGCCGCTGTGCAGTAAAAACAAATTGGCAGGAAACGCAGAATGCGTTTCCTGCCGCTTTTGGTTTTGAAGAAAAGAACGCAGGGAGAAAAATATGCCGCAGCAATTATGCCTTGACATCCTGCTTGGCAAGAACCACATCGGCAATCAGGAGAAATATCGCTAGAAAAATAATGCAGCTCAGAAAAAAGCCGGGGAGCTGACCGGTCATGACATCCTCCGTGCGGTTGGAATTCATACTCATGAGCATGAGAGAATACGGCCAGAAAAGTCCGGCGTTTGACGTGGTGGCCATCAGGCCCAGAATGCTTCCGCCCAGCGCCATCAGCACCGGCAGGGCGAAGTTCCGGATGACCATGGACAGCAAAAGCTGTATGGCAATGATGGGCAGGCCGCCGACTGCACCCCGAAGAAGCCAGAGCAGAATTTCCGGGGGCGGGAAGCCCGCCAGCCCTGCGCCCAGCTTTCCGCCGACGAGGAACAGTACGAGAAGCCAGCCCTGAGTCAGAAACGCCATTTTTGCCATGGCGCAGAACTTGGCGGCGTACAGAGCGAAGGGGCGCACCGGGGCGGTCATGATGAGATTCCAGTTGTGTCCCCGATGCTCCAGCCGCCACAGATAGGCCGCGTATACACCGATCAGGGGTGCAAAGAAAAACAGGGCGTAAAAAAGCGTATACTGCGTCCACAGGTCGTACCACCCGTGGGTGAGGATGCCCTGATTCATCCTGTAATTAAAAGTCCCGTAGATCGCGGAAATGGCGGGAACCGCCAGAAACAGCAGCCAGATCGGACTGCGGCGGAGCTTACGGTTTTCCGCGCGGATACAGCGCATCAGCATTGTTATACCTCCTTGCGTTTCAGGGCGTTCCATGTCATCACGGCGAACAGAACACAGAGCGCGATGGTGACGCCCAGCAGCCAGACGGGATAGGGCGCGGTGTAGTAGCGGACGATTCTGGTTTCCGGGTTCCAGTCCATGCGGGCGGTGCTCAGGGGAATGTAATACCCCCATGGCATGAAAAAGCTGACCATGGGCGGCATGAAGGAGGCAAACAGCCCGGACAGGCTCCCCACCATTCCTCCGGCCAGTGTCGGCACCTGATTGTCAAAGCGGACGCTGAGAAACAGCCAGAGGAAGAACAGCATGGCGTTTACCGTGAAGGTCGCGGCGGCAAGCCACCAGAATTGACCACAGTCAAGGGCATCCGTATAGCCTGCCCATTTTCCCAGTGCCAGAATGCCCGCGCTTTCCGCGGCCACCATCAGAAAAATTTGCAGCAGGGCAGCGGCGGCTTTCCCGAAGAACAGGGACGCCCGGCTTTGCAGGGTCAGCAGGATGCGGCAGCATTTTTCCTTGCTTTCCAAGTCCCACAGGCGGCTGGCAAGCACCGCCGTGCCGAGGGGCATGATGACCGTATTGATGATCGGGATGGCGTAAAGCAGGCCGCTGTAGCCTTGGGATACGTCTTCGCTTTTGCCGCCGGTCTGGGTTGCCCACAGGAGGGCGGCCAGAGAAATGCCCACGGCCACCAGCGCGTTGTGCCGGCGCCGGGATTTTTTCAGTTCCGCACAGATGGCTCTCATTTCGCGTCCACCCCCGTCAGGCTCAGGAAAATTTCCTCCAGCGTTTTGGTTGCCCGGTTCAGCTCCACCACACCGGCCTGTGCCGCCGCCAGACGGCCTATCAGCTCCGCAAGCCGCGCTTCGTCCATGGCGGGGAGGTGGAAGACGCCCCGTTCCAGCCGTGCCGAATTTCCCAGAATTGGCGCGGCCTTTTCCGGGTGGAGCACCCGCAGAGAGATGTCGCCCTGACTGTGCTTCCGCAGATCGTCCAGCTCCCCCTGAAACAGAAGCCTGCCGTGGTTGATGATGCCCACCTGATCGACCATCTGCTCCATTTCCCCCAGCAGGTGGCTGGAGATCAGGACCGTCGCGCCGCACCGGTTGGGCATATCCTTGATGAGACTGCGCATCTGCTGGATGCCGGAGGGGTCGAGACCGTTGGTGGGTTCGTCCAGAATCAGCAGCTTGGGATTTCCCAGCAGCGCCTGTGCGATTCCGAGACGCTGGCGCATACCCAGAGAATACTGCTGCACCTTCCGGCGGCGGCTGTCGGTCAGCTCCACGATCTCCAGAACCCGGTCGATATTCCGCTCCGGGACGTTTTTCAGCTCTGCCAGAATTTGCAGGTTTTCCTCCCCGGTCAGATGGCCGTAGCAGGCGGGGGACTCGATGAGCGAGCCGGTCTGCCGCAGCAGCGACAGCCGGTTCTGCTGCGTCATGGACTTTCCCAGAAGGCGGATGCTTCCGCTGTTAGGCTTCACCAGCCCCAGCAGCATTTTCATGGTGGTGGATTTCCCCGCGCCGTTTGGGCCGATGAAGCCGTAGACGCTGCCCTCCGGAACGGACAGGGATAGACTGTCCACTACGGGCGTTTTCCCATAATATTTGGTGAGATTTTCAGTTTCAATGATTTGCATAGCCTTGCTCCTTTTCGGTTGGTGCGGACAGCATACACCCCCGAGCTTATGACCTCCTTGCGCTGGGCTTAAATTTACCTTAATTTGTGGGCATTACACTGGAAAATGGCCGTGCCCGCCGATATAATGGGCGAAAAGGAGGCGGGGCTATGCAGACGATACAGGACGCAAAGATCCTCGTTGTGGACGACAACCGGGAGCTTCGGAATTTAATTAAGGAAGAACTGACGGGGGCGGGCTATCGCGCGGTACGCATGGCGGACAGCGCTGCGGCCGCGAGACAGGCAATTTCCGGGGAACTGCCGGAACTGGTGATTCTGGACATCAACCTGCCGGACGGCGACGGGTTCAGCCTGTTCCGGGAGATTCGGGGCAGAAGCGACATTCCCATTCTGTTTCTGTCCGCCCGGGACGCGGACAGCGACCGGCTGTTCGGTCTGGGGCTGGGGGCGGATGATTATATGACCAAGCCCTTTCTGATGCAGGAGCTGCTTCTGCGGATCTCCGGTATCCTCCGGCGGGCGTACCGGGGGCAGCTGCAGCGGGAAACTGCCCTTCGACTGGGAGAGCGGACGGTGGATTTAAGCGACGCCACGGTTTCGTCGGCGGGCGGCACGGTCACGCTGACGGCGACGGAGCGCGCCATTCTGCAAAAGCTGCTGGACAACCGGGGGCATATCGTGACCTACGACGCATTGTGCGAGGCGGTCTGGGGCAGCGACTATTACGGCTGTGAGAACAGCCTGAACGTCCACATCCGGCACCTGCGGGAAAAGGTGGAGGAGCAGCCGTCCCAGCCTGTCTGGATTCTCACGGCGAGGGGGCTTGGCTACAAGCTGGCGAAGGAGGGGACGAAATGAAAACGGTTTCTCGGATGATCTTCTGTTACCTTCTGGCGGCCTTCGGCATTGCGTTTCTGGTGCTTACGGTCAATGGGGCGCTGCTCATCGGCGTTGTGCTGCATTACGGCGCAAAAGGGCAGCAGGAGGGCTTTTTCCCGGTGGGAAAGTTCGCCGAGTCCTTCACCCGGACGGACGACGGCTTTGCCCCCGCCCCGGACATGGAATGGCAGAAGCATTTTGCGTGGGCGATGCTGCTGGGGGACGACGGCGAAATCCTGTGGTCGGAAAATCTGCCGGAGGAATTGAACCACGCCTACACCGTCCCGGAGGTCGCGGCTTTTTCCCGGTGGTATCTGAAGGACTACCCGGTGATGGCCTACCGCAATGACTTTGGCCTGTTGGTGGCGGGGAAAGAGCAGGGGAGCATGTCCCGGTTCGATTTCTACATGGACAATGACATCCTCTACCCGCTGCTGTCGGGGGTCGGGCCGCTGCTGATCGTCGATCTGTGTCTGGTTGTTGCCATTTGCCTGATCCTCGGCTGGCGGGGCGCGAAGCCTTTGCGGGAGGCGGCGGCGGGAATCGGGCAGCTGGCGGAGGGGAAGGAAGTCCATCTGCCCCAATCTGGCGCGGCCGCCGAGCTGGCGGAGAAGCTGAACCAGACCAGCCGTTATCTGCAGAAGCAGAACGAGCTGATCCGCCGCCGGGACACCACCCGCGCCAACTGGATCGCCGGGGTCTCCCACGACATCCGCACCCCGCTGGCGCTGATCATGGGATACGGGGAGCAGCTGGCGCAGCAGGCGCCGCCCCAGTCCGAGCAGCAGAAAAAAGCCGCCGCTATCTGCACCCAGAGCCAGAAGATCAAGGCGCTGATTGAAGACCTGAATCTGACCTTCAAGCTGCAATACAACGCCCAGCCCCTGCGGCGGACTGCCGTCTCCATGGGCGCATGGCTTCGCCAGAGCGTGGCGGATTTCTGCGATTCTCTGGGAGAAAACTACAGCGTCGGGCTGCAGATTCGGGAACCGGCGGGACAGACGGTGCTGGAAGCGGACAGGGAGCTGCTGACGCGGGCGCTGGACAATCTGCTGAACAACAGCGTCCGGCACAATCCCGGCGGCTGTGATATTCAGGTTGCGGCGGAGCTGGCATACGGGCGGTTCGTGCTGACGGTGCGGGACAACGGGGCGGGGTATCCGGAAGCGGTTCTTCGGAATCTTTCCGGTACGGACGACCCCAACGCGCCCCACATTCTGGGGCTGCATCTGGTGCAGCAGATTGCCACGGCACATGAGGGAGAAGCGAGCTTCTGTAACGATGGCGGCGCTGTTGCGACACTGAAATTTGCGGCGCAGGAAAGCACAAAATAATACTGAACTCCAATTAAAATCTTTTTTAAAGATTTTAATTGGAGTTCAGCATTACTCATCTCTTTTTTCTGAAATTCCGTTGCCTTTTTTGACATCAAAGTCCCTCTCAAACGTGCGCTGCCCTGCTGCCTGTCACTTTTTTAATGCAGTTAGCTAACGCTAACTTCGGAAACATTGTAGCACACGGCGGCGCGGTTTTCAATAGGAAATCCGCATTTTTCGCCCCGAAAGGTGCCTGTTTCGGAAGGCGCAAAGCTTTCCGGAGAAATTTCCGTGCCGGGGTCGATCTTTGCCGGATTTTAGGGAGAAAAATCCCTTGACTTATGAGTGGATAAAGACCATAATAGTAGAGTGTCTGGAAGCTTGGGAGGAAAGAAAGATGTATCAAAAAGAAAAAAAGCTGAATCCGGTGCTTCTCATCGTGCTTGCGGTCGTGCTGCTGGCGGTGGGGATCGCCGTTTGGTTTCTGCTGACCCATGTGCGGGTGGCGGGGACGTTTTATTCCCGGAGCGCCGAGGTGCTGGATCTTCGCTTTGCCGACATTACGACGGCGGATTATGAGAAGCTGCGGAAAAAAGCGCCGAACAGCGAAATTCTCTGGCGGATTCCGTTTCAGGGGAAGACCTATGACCAGAACACCGACGTGCTGTACGTGACCTCCCTCACGGACGAGGACGTGGCTACGCTGGACTATTTCACCCAGCTGAAAAGCGTGGAAGCACAGGAATGCACGGACTATGCCCAGCTGACCGCGCTGGCTGCCCGCCGCCCGGCGGTTGCGGTGGATTATGCGGTGACCATCGACGGCAGAAAATACGATCAGGACACCGCCGTGGTGAGCGTTTCCGGCATTACAGATGAAGAAATTAATTTGCTTACATACCTGCCGGATCTGACGGCGGTGACGGCGGTGGGCTGCGAGACGCCGGAACAGATGGAAAAGCTGCGGGATTTCTGTCAGGAGAAGGGGATTTCCTTCGCCCTGCGCTTCGGCACGAAAACTTATCCCGACACGGTGCAGGAACTGGATGTCACCGGCATCACCGACGCGGAACTGGAGCTTCTCCAGCTTCTGCCGGAACTGAAAACGCTGCACCTTGTAAACCCGGAAGCCGACCCGGCGACGGTTCTGCAGCTGCGCAGCACCTATCCCAAGGTGAGCATCAACTGGGAAGTGGAGATGGCGGGGATCTCCTTCCCGGACGATACGAAAGAGGTCGATCTTTCCGCCGCGCTGGAGACCACCACTGACAAGACTACGACCCAGACTGCGGCCACTACGAAGGTCACGACCGGCACCGTGACCGGCACCCAGACTACGGAGGAACCGAAGCCTGCCGTCACGCTGGACCTGCAGGATCTGGAAAAGAAGATGTCCTATCTGCCCGATGCCGAGCAGGTGTTCCTTGGCAAATGCGGCCTTGACAACGAGGAGCTGGCCGCCCTCCGGGAGAGAGAACGGGAAAATTACAAGGTCGTCTGGACGGTACAGCTGTGGAACGGCGGCTGGGCAAGAAGCTCACCGCGCGGACGGATGACACCACCTTCATGCCCGTCCGGGAGCATGTCTATTACTTCCTGGACGACGATGCCTACAACCTGCGCTACTGCGAGGAAATGCTCTGCGTGGACGTGGGACACATGGGCCTGACCAACATCGATTTCGTGTCGGGGATGCCCCATCTGCAATTCCTGATCCTCGCCCACAACGGGCAGCTGCAGGACATTTCCCCCATCAGCAGCTGCAAGGAGCTGATTTTCCTTGAACTGGACTGGAGCGCCGTGAAGGACTTTTCTCCGCTGGTGGGCTGCACCTCGCTGGAGGACCTGAACATCGGCCTGACCTATCCCAGCGTGGAGCCGCTCATGCAGATGCCGTGGCTGAAAAACCTGTGGATGGTAGAGCGGGGCGGCGGATACCAGCTGTCTCAGGCGCTGCCGGACACCAAGATCGTGGCCACGGCCAACGCCACCGTAGGTTCGGGCTGGCGGAATCTGCCCAACTACTACAAAATGCGGGATATGCTGGGCATGGAGTACATGAAGGGCTAATAGCCGATTTCTGGAAAAAGTTGCAGATACAAACATATTATGGAAATATTTGACGCTTTTGGAAATAATTATGTGGGAAAATACGCAAAAGTCCCGGCTGAGGCCGCCTTGCGCGCGAACCCCTTAATTAAATCTTAATGGATTCTTTAGAATATCCTTACAAACCCCGCCGCCCCGGAATCTTGACAGGGGGGCGGGGCTGAACTATAATGGCAGAAGGAGGTATTGAGCATGAAAAAAGCGCTTTATGTTATTGTGATCATGATTCTGATCATCGCTTTCTGCGTCAGCGCGTTTCTGGTTGCCAGATACGTACTGGAAGGCAAGAAGCAGGCAGATCGTTACGAAGACCTTGCGAACATCAAAAATCAGGCGCAGACCAGCGTCCCCACACAGGCGACGAAGCCCTCGACTGCGACAGAACCCTCAAAGCCCGGATTTGAGGTCATCAGCGACCCCACCGTGGAGGGCGGCATCCTTCTGGATTATGCTGAGCTGCACGACATGAACCCGGATCTTGCGGGCTGGATCAAGATCGAAGGCACCAAGGTGGATTACCCCGTGATGCAGACGTCCACAAACAACAAGGACTACTACCTGAAGCGGGACTTCGACAAGCAGGACAGCGTCCGGGGCTGCATCTACGCCCGTGAGGAGTGCGACCTGGACAAGCCCAGCGACAACATCACCATCTACGGCCACAACATGGCCGACGGCAGCATGTTCCACAGCCTGATGTCCTACACCGAGAAGAGCGCGTGGGACTACAACAGCCTGATCTTCTTCGACACCCTGAAGGAGCGTCACATCTACAAGATTTTCGCGGTGTTCAAGACCAGCGCCAACGCGGGCAAGGGCTTCTCTTACCACCAGTTCGTGGACGCCCAGAACGAGACGGAGTTCAACGACTTCGTCACCAACTGCAAGAATCTGTCCTTCTACGACACCGGTATTACGCCCAAATACGGCGACAAGATCATCTGCCTGTCCACCTGCGAGTACACCCTGAACAACGGCCGTCTGGTCGTGGCAGCGGTGCGCATCAGCTGACGAAAAAATCCTCAGACGTTCCGCGTCTGAGGATTTTTTTGCCGCGGGGCTTTTCTTCCGGAAAGTTTATGCTATAATGATACGAGAGATATCCAAACCGTTTCTATCCGCAAAATCGAAAGAAAAAGAGGGGGCTTTTGCCATGCAGAGTTTATGTGATCGATGGGAGTTTGTTTCCGACTGGTACGACGGATTTGCCGTCGGAGAAGGGGAGGGGGAGCGCGTCCGCCTGCCCCATACCGTGAAGGAAATTCCGCAGCACTACGCCGACAGCCAGTCCTATCAGATGGTCTGCGGCTACCGGAAAAAGCTGACGCTGGATCCCACGCTGGCGGGGAAGCGCATGTTCGTGCAGTTCGACGGCGCGGCGCATATTGCCACAGTGTACTTAAACGGTAAGGAGCTGGCAACCCACCGGTGCGGCTATACCGCCTTCCGGGTGGACATCACCGACGCGGCGGTTCTGGACGGCGAAAACTGGCTGGCGGTGAAGCTGGACACCACGGAGAACGGCGCGGTGCCGCCCTTCGGATTTGTCATCGACTACCTGACCTACGGCGGGCTGTACCGGGAGGTCTGGCTGGACGTCCGGGAAAAGAGCTATATTGAAGATCTGTACATAACGACCCCGGACCTGACCACCCTGAAAATCAAGCCCACTTTGCAGAATGCCGAAGGGTGCATTCTTCTGGTGGAGCTGCAGAAGGGCGAGCGGGTGCTGGTGAAGAAGGCATTCACCGCCGGGGGTGTCATTACTATCCGCTGTCCCGGCGTCAAGAGCTGGGACACGGAGCATCCCATTCTCTACACCTGCCGGGTGTCCATGCTGAAAATCGGCCGGGTGATGGATACGCGGGAGGTCAAGGTGGGCTTCCGTACCGCCGAATTCAAGGCGGACGGCTTCTACCTGAACGGGAAGAAAACTTTCCTGCGGGGATTGAACCGGCACCAGTGCTGGCCGTATGTGGGCTACGCCGTTCCGGAGCGGCTCCAGCGGGAGGACGCGCGGATTCTGAAGCAGGAGCTTGCCTGCGTGGCGGTGCGCACCTCCCACTATCCCCAGAGCCAGTATTTCATCGACGAATGCGACCGCTTGGGGCTGCTGGTGTTCACGGAAATTCCCGGCTGGCAGCACATCGGCGGGGAGGACTGGAAGGATCAGGCGGTGGAAAACACCCGGGAGATGGTGCTGCAATACCGCAACCATCCCAGCATCGTCCTCTGGGGCGTGCGCATCAACGAAAGCCAGGACGACGACGAGCTGTACCGCCGCACCAACGCCGCCGCCCATGAGCTTGACCCCAGCCGGGCGACCTCCGGCGTGCGGTTCCTGGAAAAGAGCCACCTGCTGGAGGACGTCTACGCCTACAACGACTTCTCCCACACCGGGGACAATCCCGGCTGCAAGCCCAGGCGTACCGTTATGCAAAGCCGGAAAAAGGCGCTGCTGATCTCCGAGCATACCGGTCACATGTACCCTACCAAGTCCTATGACACCTGGAGCCACCGGCAGGCGCAGGCACTGCGCCACGCAAGGGTGCAGAGCGACGCCGCGGCCGACGGCGGCCATGTGGGCTGCTTCGGCTGGTGCATGTTTGACTACCCCACCCACAAGGATTTCGGCTCCGGCGACCGGGTATGTTACCATGGCGTCATGGACGCCTTCCGCAATCCCAAGCCCGCAGCGGCGCTGTACGCCAGTCAGGGAGAGGGGGCGACGGTGCTGACGGCCTGTACGCCCATGGACATCGGCGACTATCCCGGCGGACAGATCGGGGATTCGGCGGTGCTGACCAATGCCGACTCCGTCCGGCTGTACAAGAACGGGAATTATGTCACGACCCTCCGTACCGGGGACTACCCCGGACTGCCCCATCCGCCTATGATTCTGGACGACATCATCGGCGAGCTTCTGGAGACGCAGGAGGGCTTTGACGAAAAGAAGGCCGACCTTCTGCGTGCCTGCCTGCTGGCAGCGCGCAAGCACGGCCTTGCCCATCTGCCCCCGGCGGATCTCGCCCGGATGGGTGTCGCCATGACAAAATACGGCCTGACCTTTGCCGATGCGCAGAAGCTCTACGGAAAGTACGTGGGCAACTGGGGAGGGGAGTCCACCGTGTGGCGGCTGGACGCATTGAAGGGTGGGAAGGTGGCTTCCTCCGTCACCCTGTGTCCCAGCGCAAAGCTGCATCTGGAGGTCACGCCCAGCCACACGGAGCTGACGGAAGGGGACACCTACGACATGGCGGCGGTGCGTGTCCGGATCCTGGACGAGTACGGGAGCCCCTCGCCCTATGCCCAGCTTCCGGTGACGTTCCGGTTAGAGGGCGCGGCGCAGCTCGTGGGGCCGGAGGTGACAGCCGCCGAGGGCGGCATGACGGGCACCTACGTCAGAACCACCGGGGAGACCGGCACGGCGGTGCTGACGGTGTCTACCTCCCAGACGGAGGCGGTGCGCATTGCGTTTACGGTCGGCCGGAAGCCGGAGCGGTGAACGTCCTCAAGGCGGCTGTAAAATTCTGATAAAAATCTAAGGAATGTGGCCGACAGATATTGACATTTCCGCCGGGAGGTGGTATTCTTATTTCGGTACTTAAGTACCGAATAGAATGTGTGCAGTGAGCCATTGCAACGGCAGCTGCATAAATCCTGTATGGGCCGATCCACAGAAAACGGTAGGCACCAACAAACTACAAGGAGTGTATTAACAATGGGATTCAAATCTGACATCGAAATCGCACAGGAGACCCCGATGCTGCACATTCGCGAGATCGCCAAGACCGCGGGCGTGGATGAGAAGTATCTGGAGCAGTACGGCAACTACAAGGCCAAGGTTGACTACAACATCCTGAAGGACATGGCGGACAAGCCCAACGGCAAGCTGGTTCTGGTCACCGCCATCAACCCCACTCCCGCCGGCGAAGGCAAGACCACCACCACTGTTGGTCTGGCTGACGGTATGCGCAAGCTGAATAAAAATGTTCTGGTTGCCCTGCGTGAGCCCTCCCTGGGACCCGTGTTCGG
>ERZ839823.2447-NODE-2447-length-14257-cov-5.839178_pt1 | contig 14257 bp, 8 predicted proteins | sample MGYA00519862_ERZ839823 | MGnify/ENA primary metagenome ERZ839823 (study PRJEB31850, sample SAMEA3708853) | human gut metagenome | biome: human gut; feature: human-associated habitat; material: faeces | place: China | collected 2014 ...
GTCGGTACGCACGGTGGTGTGAGAGGTCGGCTCTTTAGTTAAGAGAGCCTCCTACGCGATTCTTTTAGGTAAAAAAGCAAACAAACAGAACACTTCATTCAAATGCATATAGCGGCTATTTATTTCATACAGAGACAAATAGCGGCACAGAACAGATATAATAAAAGAAGCTATAAAAAGCAGGTATTCATGTGGAGGACGATATCGTTTCTACATGAACACCTGCTTTTTATTTATTATTTACTGGTGGAATAAATAGTGGTAGCCAAGTATTCATCACTGACCCAACCATAAATCCCATTGTAATATACAACAACCCAGTCAGGCACATTGCTGCTATAGCCGCATTCCCATACGATGATACCGTAGGGGATACTATCCATTTTTTCATAATTTGTACCGGGACCTTTACGCATAACCAGCCCATGATCAGCAGTGGTGTAGGTACAAAGGCTATCAATTCGGCTAAGCGTTACATCTGGTGCAACGCATCCATCCGGCAGAATAACGTTGGCATTGTTTTCGGTATAATCCTGTACTTGCAGCAAGCCCCAAAGGCCATTCTGTTTTGCCCATACGCAGCCATCACGCGCGGGGGCTAAATCTTCATATTGTCCAGCGGAAATCATCTCATTGCCGTAAACATCCAGAACTAGCTTTTGTCCGGATTGATTTTTCACAACTACCATGCCAGATAAGTCTGCGTAAGGATATTCAACAGTTTCGTTCATGATGGACAAACTCATCTGCGGCTGATAAATGCAGGGGATTACTAAAGCACCGCTTTGGTCGCAATATCCCCAGTTACCGGCTGCATCCTTTACCGCGATTAAAGATTCACCGGCCATGCAGGCATCCTGGTAGTCGAAATCGGTTAAAATTGTACCGTTTTTATCCGCAACGGCAAAAGGTGCAGAATTGTCAACAAGATAACCGGCATATTCATCATCCCAAATGCCTTGCTGGATGCCAACCAAATCAGGAGCATACACCTGTTCGATGGGCGTGCCACTAAATGTATAGACACCAATAGCAGAACGGTAAACCTGGCTGTCACCTAAAATCCACTGGATGCCATACCCGCCGTGCCCGCCCAGCATGGTTGTAAAAGGCATTTGTTGGGCAACCAGCTCCTGGTTAATCTGTTCTTCCAGGGCATTCAGCTTCTGGTAATCGTATGTATCATCTACCCCAATGGAGAGCTCCTGCTCACCATACAGGTACGGGATGCTTTCTGACAAATCTTCCAGAAAAGCATTACAGTTGGCAGCATTAAACAGACTCCAGCGTTCGCCCTTGCGCACAGCGTACAGATTTCGGGCAGCGGCGTAACCGGCAGTGTGGGTTTCGCGGGAGAAGAGAGGAATCATCTCGTCAAAATCATATTGCGGCGGTAACTTCCAGTTGGCATTGCTAGTGGATGGTATAGCTGTGGCAACAGCTTCACTGGTCGGGGAAAGAGCAGCGGAGGAAGCAGGTTTATTTTCTGGCGCTGCAGCACAAGCGGTAAGCATTATTGCGGTGATAACACTGGCGGAAAATGAGAATAACTTCCTTTTCATGGCTTTTCACTCCTTGCGTAAATGATTTTTCGGTAAGATGAAGAAGTAATATAAGAAAGTGAATTCATAAACCCTATAATATCTTATTTTATCAAAAATATCTGCTAATGGGAATAGCTAACAATTCCACATGGATAAATTTGGATAGTATGACAAAGATTGCAGAACTGGAGTGAAAGTCCGAATTATGGGATGAGTGATCTGCTATAATAGAGAAAAGCAAAACAGAAGGGAGTTTGATTATGCACCAGGAGAAAAAGATGCTGGCTCATATCAGTGAAGACGGAACCCGCGTCCAAACGGTAGCGGACCATTTGCAGGGAACGGCAGTCCTATGTGGGCAATTTGCAGCAGCCTTTGATGCCCAGCAACAGGGAACTTGGCTTGGATTACTGCATGATATTGGTAAATATAGTACAAAGTTTCAAAAGCGCCTGCAAGGTGGAGAGAAAGTGGATCACTCAACGGCTGGTGCACAGGTGGCTGCCCGATATGGTCAAATCCCACTGGCTTTTGCTATTGCGGGACACCATAGCGGCCTGCCGGATGGAGGAGGCCGAAGCGATACCGCGCAGGATGCGACAATGTTTGGGCGATTGAAAAAGAGCGTTGAACCCTATACCCAATGGACGAATGAGATTAAACTGCCGTCCATACCGCCCCAGCCGGAAATGATGAAGGAAAATCGTTTTACACAGGCATTTTATACCCGGATGTTGTATTCCTGCCTGGTCGATGCGGACTATCTGGATACGGAAAACTTTATGAGCAGCCCTAAACCGCGCGGACAAGGCCAGACAATGGATGAACTGCTGAAAAGGTTGAACCAATATACCGCAAAATGGAGCCATCCCCAGGGAACCTTGAATCAGCGCCGCAGTTCAATTTTGAGTGCCTGTACAACGGCAGGGAAAACAGGGCGGCGCGGCCTTTATTCCCTGACCGTTCCTACAGGCGGGGGAAAAACGGTAGCGTCATTGGCATTTGCGCTTTCGCTAGCTGTAAAGAACCATATGGACCGGGTTATTTATGTGATCCCTTATACATCCATTATTGACCAGACCGCGGATGTGTTTTCGGAAATATTAGGAGCAGAAAATGTTTTGGAACACCATTCAGGGGTGGACTACTCTGCCAAGGAAGATGATGAGCCGGCAGCCTACCGCAAAGCATTGGCGGCGGAAAACTGGGATGCTCCGGTGGTGGTTACTACATCCGTGCAATTCTTTGAATCACTTTACGGCAACCATGCGTCACAATGCCGTAAATTACATAACATTGCAAATAGCGTGGTCATTTTTGACGAAGCACAAAACCTGCCGGTTCCTTATTTGCGCCCCTGCGTTGCGGCAATCGCGCAGCTGGTACAGCATTACCGCGCAGCAGCGGTGCTTTGCACGGCCACACAACCAGCTTTGCAGCCCTTGTTTGATGAACTGGCGCCTGGGCTGCAGATGACGGAACTTTGCCCACATCCCAAAGAGCAATATCAAGCATTCCGGCGTACAACGCTAAAAATGCGCGGAGAGTTGGAACAAAGCCAGCTTGGCGCAGAACTGGCAGCGCAGGAACAAGTGCTATGTATTGTAAACCGGAGAAAAACAGCACAGGAATTATACAATAACCTGCCCAAAGAGGGCAGCTACTGCCTGACAACATTGCTATACCCAGCCCATCGCAAACAGTTATTGCAGGAAATCCGGGAACGCTTAAAAGATGGGCTGCCCTGCCGTGTGATATCAACTTCTTTGATCGAAGCGGGTGTTGATGTGGATTTCCCGGCTGTGTACCGCGAGGAAGCAGGTTTGGATTCCATTTTGCAGGCGGCGGGGCGCTGCAATCGAGAGGGAAGACGCCCGGCGGAGCAGAGCTTGGTACAGATTTTCACATTGGAAGGGCAGCATGTACCGCGCATGCTGGAACAGAATGTATCCGCAACGCAAAGCGTCCTGAAAAAATATGCAGATCTGGCATCTCTGGAAGCAATCGAAACATACTTTCTGTTTTACCGTACCTTAAAAGGAGATAAAAGACTGGATGAACAGCAAATTCTGCAAGGGTTCGAGCAGGATATGGAAGGGCGCATTTTCCCCTTTGCAACAGCGGCAGAGAGGTTCTGCTTAATTGAAACACCTGCCGTGACCGTATACATTCCCCAGGGGAAAGGGGAACATTTGCTTGCACGATTGCGTGCAGGAGAGGTAAGCAAAACTTTGTTCCGTCAACTGGGGCAATATGGTGTTCCGGTTTACCCGGATCATCTGAAAACGCTGGAGAATGCCGGGGCGGTTTGCCAAATCAGTGAAGGCATATGGGAATTAACGGACGGAAGCCTTTACGATAACAACACGGGCCTTGCTATGGAAGCTGAAACGGGAGCAGCCTGGTTTGCATAAAGCAAAAGCGGCAGGGAGCCTGCCCTGCCGTTCTTGTGCGATAAAGTAAAATCAACTATTTCTATCCACGGCATAAGCTGCCGACACAACTTATTATAAAAGAAAACCGAATGAAAAGCAAACAAAAAGTATACATGATAAAAGGATTGACATTTGGTGCCAAGTAGCGTATATTGAAACTATAGCAAAAATTTAAATTAAAAACAACTGAAAATAGAAATGCAAAGGAGTTGATGCAGATGATCCAGCTGGAAGTATGGGGGAATTATGCTTTGCTCTCGAGGCCTGAGCTAAAAGTCGAAAGGGTTTCATATGAAGTCCTCACCCCTTCCGCGGCACGCGGCATAGTAGAAGCAATCTATTACCACCCCGGCTTACGGTGGAAAATCCGGAAAATCTATGTTATGAACCCAATCCGCTTTACCAACATCCGTCGGAACGAAGTAAAAAGCAAAATTCTTTGTTCCGATGTACGCAGCGCGATGCAGGGAACAGGGAAAGAGCTTTACCTTGCCACGCCCCAGCAGATCGTTCAGCGTGCAGCCATGGTGTTGCAGGACGTTCATTATGTGATTGAGGCAGAATTTGAGATGACTGACCGTGCGGCACCGAGCGACAATCCGGGAAAGTTCCAGGATATTGTTACCCGGCGCATGTCCAGAGGCCAGTGTTTTCATACCCCTTATTTTGGGTGCCGTGAATTTCCTGCCGCATTCCGCGCATGGCCCGGCGGGCCAATCCCGACCATTGAGGAAACACGGGATTTGGGATTCATGCTATATGACTTTAACTACACTGACCCGCAGAACATAACCCCGATGTATTTCCATGCAAAATTGGAACATGGTGTGTTGAATGTGGCAGACTGCGAGGTGTACCGATGATTTTACAGGCTTTGGTACAATACTATGAAGATTTGCTGGCCAATGGCAAAATCACGCGCCCCGGTTGGACAAGCGCAAAAGTCAGTTGGGCTTTGGAACTGGATGAAAACGGCCAACTGATGGCATTGCACCCCTTGCAGCAAGAGGAAAAGCGCGGTAAAAAAACAGTGCTTGCTCCATGTCAGCTGCAAGTTCCGGAACAGGTTAAACGCTCTAGTGGTGTGGCAACCAATTTTTTGTGTGATAACAGTGCTTACATGCTCGGCATTGACGGAAAAGGCAAACCGGAGCGTGCAATGCAGTGCTTTGCCGCTGCAAAGGAGCTGCATCTTGCCATTTTACAAAATGTTCCCGGTCAGGCGGCACAGGCAGTGCGGAACTTTTTTATAAACTGGGACCCCAAGGCGGCGGAGCAGAATCCAGCGCTGGAACAAAGTCTCAAGGAACTTTACAAGGGTGGCAATCTGGTATTTCTGATTCGGGAAAACTATGTTCAGGACGATCCGGAAATACAGGAAGCCTGGCAGCGGCAGTGTGATAAGAACACGGATGCACCGGAAATCCGATGCCTGGTTACAGGGCAAAAGGCACCGCTTGCCCGCCTGCACCCGGCGATTAAAGGCGTGACTGGGGCACAGTCTTCCGGCGCATCGATTGTTTCTTTTAATGCGGATGCCTTTTGCTCATACGGACATGAACAGGGGGGCAATGCGCCGGTTGGCAGTTATGCGGCCTTTGCCTATGCACAGGCATTAAACTATCTGCTGGCAGACAGGGAACATGTTCAGCGCGTGGGCGATACCACCATTGTCTGCTGGGCAGCAGGCGGTGAGACCGCCTACCAGCAGGTAGCAATGGATGCATTGTTTGCCATGGATGCACCTGTCAGCGAAAGCGATGTGCGAAATGCAGTGGACAAGCTGGTCCATGGACAGAGTGTAGAGTGGCAGAACGTGACACTTGACCCACAAAGGCACTTTTATGTGCTTGGCTTGGCCCCTAATGCGGCGCGCCTCTCGGTTCGCTTTTTCTGGCAGGATACATTTCAAACGCTGCTTGATAATGTGCAGAAGCATTATGACCGCTTAGAGATTGTGCGCCCCGCTTATGATAAATTCCCGCGGCTGGGGCTGTACTGGCTACTGCAGGAAACTGTCAATACCAATTCCCGCAGCCCATCGGCATCACCGCAGCTGGCAGGCGATGTCTTGCGTGCAATCCTGAATAATACAAGGTACCCGGCAACCCTGCTGGATGGCGTTATGATGCGTATCCGCGCAGAGCAAAAAGTAACACGCGGCCGTGCCGCTATTATAAAAGCATACTACCTGCGTAATGAAGATCCCCGTTGCCCAAAGGAGGTATTAACTGTGGGAAATAACAAGGAAACAAATTATCAACCGTATGTTATGGGTCAGCTTTTTGCTGTGCTGGAAGCAATCCAGATGGCGGTAAACCCGGATATCAATACAACCATCAAAGACCGCTATTTTAATGCGGCGGCATCCACCCCAGCTACTGTATTCCCGACAATTCTGATGCTGGCACAAAAGCATATGCAAAAAATGAGCAAAGCGCAAAAGATTTATTACGATAAGCAGATCGCAGCCTTGGCAGGCGGCAAATTAGAAGGAAGCTTCCCAGCACGGCTGACTCTGCCGGAACAGGGTTCTTTTATTCTCGGCTATTATCATCAAACACAGGAACGCTATACAAAGAAAGTGGAGGAATAACAATGGCACAGGCAATCAAAAACCGGTATGATTTTGTAATTCTGTTTGACGTTGAAAACGGAAATCCGAACGGCGACCCGGATGCAGGCAACATGCCGCGTGTTGACCCGGAAACGGGATATGGCATTGTTACAGATGTCTGCTTAAAGCGTAAGATTCGCAACTATGTCGAAGTGGCCAAAGAAGATGAAGCGGGATACCAGATTTACATTAAAGATCAGGTCCCCCTGAACCGCAGCGATAAAAAAGCACTCGAATACTTGGGCATTGATGCTGATGCCAAGGATGCCCTGAAAGTCGCCAAGAAAGATGACCCGGAACTGGACCGCAAAATCCGGGACTTTATGTGCCAAAATTTCTATGATATCCGTACCTTTGGCGCTGTTATGACAACTTTCGTAAAAGGCGCACTGAACTGTGGGCAGGTGCGTGGCCCGGTTCAGTTGAGCTTTGCACGCTCGGTGGATCCTGTTCTCCCGCAGGAAGTGACCATTACCCGTATTGCCATTACGACCGAAGCGGATGCAGAGCGAAAAGGCACTGAGATGGGCCGCAAGTATGTGATCCCGTATGGCTTGTACCGTGCAGAGGGTTATGTTTCTGCCAACCTTGCCCGCAAAACTACAGGATTCTCAGAGGATGACCTGCAGCTGCTGTGGCAGGCAATCCTGAATATGTTTGAAAATGACCACAGTGCAGCCCGCGGCAAAATGGCAGTTCGGGAACTGATCGTGTTCAAGCATGATTCGGAGCTGGGCAATGCGCCGTCCTATAAACTGTTTGATGCAGTGCATGTCACGCGTGCCGAAGGGGTAGCCTTCCCGCGCAGTTACCATGACTATGTGGTAACGGTGGATGAAAATCTTCCCGCAGGGGTAACGTGCGAGAGGCTGTCGTAATGGCTTCCCCAGATGATTACCTGCTGATGTCCGGTATCCAGCATTTCAGCTTTTGCCGCCGTCAGTGGGCGCTCATACACTTGGAACAACAATGGTCCGAAAACCAACGCACCGCCGAAGGCCGCCTGCAGCATACCCGCTGCCATGATGTTACTCTGACGGAAAAACGCGGCGATTTGCTGATCGCCCGCGGTATGAGGGTCGTCAGCCACCGCTTAAAATTGACCGGCGACTGCGATGTGGTAGAGTTTCACAAGGATCCAAACGGCGTGTCATTGCAAAGCCGCCGCGGCCTGTGGCAGCCCATGCCCGTGGAATATAAGCATGGCCGCAGCAAGGTAAACGATGCCGACCGTTTGCAGCTCTGCGCACAGGCCATGGCGCTGGAAGAAATGCTGGTGTGCGAGGTGCCGGAAGGGGAAATCTTTTATGAAGAAACCCGGCAGCGGGAACATGTTTCCCTGACACCGGAACTGCGCAGCACCGCGCAGACCATGGCGGATGAGATGAACCGCCTGTTTGCGCGCGGCTATACCCCAAAAAGCAAACCCGGCAAGCATTGCAATGCCTGCTCACTGAAAGAACTTTGCCTGCCGGCGCTGTATCAGCAGGCAGACCCGGCGGCGTATCTGCGGGAGCATATTGAGGAGGGCGCGCCATGAGAAAGCTGCTCAACACCCTGTTTGTCATCAATGAGGACGCTTACCTGACATTGGATGGCGAAAACCTTGTTGTTACCCACAATAAGCAGGAAACCCACCGCTATGCCCTGCATACGCTGGAAGGCATCGTCTGCTTTACTTACGCGGGTGCCAGCCCTGCTTTGATGGGAGCTTGTGCCCGGCGGGGCATTGACCTTTGCTTTTTTGACCCGTATGGCAGATTTCAGGCCCGCACCGTGGGGGAAGAACGCGGCAATGTGCTGCTGCGTCAGACGCAGTACCGCGTGTCGGATGACCCGGCCCAGAGCTGTCGCTATGCCCGGAGCTTTATCCTTGGTAAAGTGTATAACGCACGCTGGGTGCTGGAACGCGCAACCCGCGATCATCCCCAGCGTGTCCCGGTCGAAAAACTGAAACGCACCTCCACCCAGCTGGCCGCCGCGCTGCCGCTGATACAGACCAGCGATGATCCGGAACAGCTGCGCGGCCTGGAAGGCGAGGCAGCCCAGCGCTACTTTGACTGCCTGAATGACCTGATTCTGCAGCAAAAGCAGGATTTTGTGTTTGAGGGCCGCAGCCGCCGTCCACCGCTGGACAATGTGAATGCGCTGCTTTCGTTTGCCTACAGCATGCTGGCGCGGGAGTGTGCATCCGCCTTGACCGCTGTGGGCCTGGACCCTTATGTTGGCTTTATGCACCGCCCGCGCCCCGGCCGCAAAAGTCTGGCACTTGACCTGATGGAAGAACTGCGGGCGGTTTATGCAGACCGGCTGGTCATCAGCTGCATCAATCAAAAGATCATCACGGCAAAACACCTGCAAAAACAGGAAAATGGTGCCGTACTGCTGACGGATGATGGCCGCAAAGCTTTCCTGACCGCATGGCAGAACAAAAAGAAGGAAGAGATCACCCATCCGTTTTTGAAAGAAAAACTGCCCTGGGGGCTGGTGCCCTATGTTCAGGCGCTTTTGCTGGCCCGTGCTCTGCGCGGCGACCTGGAAGTGTACCCACCGTTTTTCTGGAAGTGAGGTGCCGTTATGTTGGTGCTTGTAACCTATGATGTCAACACCGAAACAGCCGCCGGTCGTCGCAGGCTGCGCAAAGTAGCAAAAGTCTGTGTAGACTACGGCCAGCGGGTGCAAAACTCCGTATTTGAGTGCCTGCTGGATGCCGCGCAATACACGATGCTCAAAGCAAAATTGACCGAACTGATCGATTCGGAATCGGACAGCCTGCGCTTTTATCAACTGGGAAACCATTACAAAAGCAAAGTCGAGCATGTGGGTCTGCACCCGGATTTTGATCAGGATGGAATCTTGTTTGCTTAGTGCGAGGGAAAGGCAATCATAAAATTCCCGGTTCATTCGCACCAGAAAATATGGAAAAAACAGGGGCAGAAAGGGTAAAATACAGCCTTGCCTGTCAGCATGAAGATGCAATCCCCATAAAATTTGTTTCATATGCGCAAAAGTGCCCCACTGTTTTGTGCACTTTTGCTGTCGCTCTCCGCAAGGAGAGCGTGGATAGAAATGCCAGAACTATGAATGTTTTGAGTGGATTAAAGGTCGCTCTCCGCAAGGAGAGCGTGGATAGAAATGCGTGCTTGAAGTTACTCGTAATGCACATACTGGGTCGCTCTCCGCAAGGAGAGCGTGGATAGAAATAACCGCCCAGACGGCCAGAAATACATCAATCGCAGGGTCGCTCTCCGCAAGGAGAGCGTGGATAGAAATTTTGCTAGTGTTGGTGTTAGGGATGCCCACTTCTGGTCGCTCTCCGCAAGGAGAGCGTGGATAGAAATCGACATCTGATAATGTGCCGCCAGATAATGCCGCCGTCGCTCTCCGCAAGGAGAGCGTGGATAGAAATAACTTGTAAAGTGAGGTGATTATGATGTTCCCTATGTCGCTCTCCGCAAGGAGAGCGTGGATAGAAATAAGTATGTTGTGCAGTGTCGCAAAACTCTAGGCGGTCGCTCTCCGCAAGGAGAGCGTGGATAGAAATTGTGTCGGATTCTCTTCCGGCGCTAAAGCTGACGTCGCTCTCCGCAAGGAGAGCGTGGATAGAAATATAAGCCCTCACTCTATCAGCTGTATGATACTTACGGTCGCTCTCCGCAAGGAGAGCGTGGATAGAAATGCGCTCGTCGATGTCCTGCCAAAACGTGACCTGCTGTCGCTCTCCGCAAGGAGAGCGTGGATAGAAATGGTACCCTGCTGGGCGTTGTACTCATCCAGCAGGTGTCGCTCTCCGCAAGGAGAGCGTGGATAGAAATAGCCAGCAAATATGCACGCTCGTTTGTGATAGGTGTCGCTCTCCGCAAGGAGAGCGTGGATAGAAATAAGTAAACCCACTTGTTCGTTGCAATGGGCCAGGGCGTCGCTCTCCGCAAGGAGAGCGTGGATAGAAATGATTCAAGACTATTAAATTCAAGCTGAATCTCATCGTCGCTCTCCGCAAGGAGAGCGTGGATAGAAATCTGCCGATGTGTACTATCAGGCAAACGCCGTCGAGTCGCTCTCCGCAAGGAGAGCGTGGATAGAAATTTGCCGTTTGACGTTATCCGTCCGGCTATTGATGTGTCGCTCTCCGCAAGGAGAGCGTGGATAGAAATTATTACAGTGATAAGGACGCCGATTGGGTGCGTGTCGCTCTCCGCAAGGAGAGCGTGGATAGAAATACTGTTCGGTGCATCTGCTCCGCTTTGGGGAGTAGGTCGCTCTCCGCAAGGAGAGCGTGGATAGAAATTGGATCATGCACCAGCATTGCTTGCGCTGCATCCGTCGCTCTCCGCAAGGAGAGCGTGGATAGAAATTGGATCATGCACCAGCATTGCTTGCGCTGCATCCAGGTCGCTCTCCGCAAGGAGAGCGTGGATAGAAATAAAACGTCCACCTCGCGGATCCGTTCGGCCATCGGGTCGCTCTCCGCAAGGAGAGCGTGGATAGAAATTGCTTTGTAGGTGTAACTTCCTTTTTGGCGCTGCTGTCGCTCTCCGCAAGGAGAGCGTGGATAGAAATGTTCAGAACTACGTTTCCGAATAGCTGCGACGGCAGGTCGCTCTCCGCAAGGAGAGCGTGGATAGAAATATTGAGTTATATTTCAGTTTGCTTTGTGTCCGCTGTCGCTCTCCGCAAGGAGAGCGTGGATAGAAATGATGGATGACTTCGAACCATCCACAACACGGAGGTCGCTCTCCGCAAGGAGAGCGTGGATAGAAATCTCAACGCAATGCAGATTATAATTGTCATAGTGGTCGCTCTCCGCAAGGAGAGCGTGGATAGAAATTTGACTATTTTTCAGGCGTGATGCGCCAGAATCCGTCGCTCTCCGCAAGGAGAGCGTGGATAGAAATTAAAAAGAAAGGCCGGGCCAGAAGGCCCGGCCAAGTCGCTCTCCGCAAGGAGAGCGTGGATAGAAATAGCATCGTGTTGGCGAGTATCAGGGCGTACACTATGTCGCTCTCCGCAAGGAGAGCGTGGATAGAAATGTACGTTAGAGGTTACTCGCAATTCTGATACTGGTGTCGCTCTCCGCAAGGAGAGCGTGGATAGAAATTGTTTAAAGAGCTTGACAGAACGTCTCCATTGACAAGTCGCTCTCCGCAAGGAGAGCGTGGATAGAAATCCCAAAAATCCTATGATACGTGTTAATGAGGTATCGTCGCTCTCCGCAAGGAGAGCGTGGATAGAAATCAATATTGTTGCCCGTATCTATCCTCGTTGACGCGGTCGCTCTCCGCAAGGAGAGCGTGGATAGAAATGGACGTTGAAGCCGCTACTGGGTTGTTTACGTCTAGTCGCTCTCCGCAAGGAGAGCGTGGATAGAAATTATCGGTCTTACTTATGATGGTTTGATTGCTTCTGGTCGCTCTCCGCAAGGAGAGCGTGGATAGAAATTGCGTTTATCTGCGCCGATACTGGGCACTTGAATGTCGCTCTCCGCAAGGAGAGCGTGGATAGAAATGTCGGTTTCGATGGTTGCGTCTTCGGGCACAGCGGTCGCTCTCCGCAAGGAGAGCGTGGATAGAAATGACAGCCTGCTGGAAGAACAGGCCAGGCTTGTGCAGTCGCTCTCCGCAAGGAGAGCGTGGATAGAAATGTCGATAACCTGAACGGCGCGGCAGCTGGCGACGTGTCGCTCTCCGCAAGGAGAGCGTGGATAGAAATCCTGCGGTGGTGAGAGATTCCGACCGGCCAGGCGTCGCTCTCCGCAAGGAGAGCGTGGATAGAAATATCAATGGTACAAGAACACCTAACCAAGCTGTTAGTCGCTCTCCGCAAGGAGAGCGTGGATAGAAATTCGCCACTCTCGTTACTGCCGGTATTGGTCTGGGTCGCTCTCCGCAAGGAGAGCGTGGATAGAAATAAGAAGACCACGACCCAAGACCTTGACGAAGAACGTCGCTCTCCGCAAGGAGAGCGTGGATAGAAATAACAGCCCCGGCGGCGACGCCTACGCGGGCGTGGTCGCTCTCCGCAAGGAGAGCGTGGATAGAAATCTCGCCCCGTGCAGGGGGAGGCCTCAGGGAGTACCGTCGCTCTCCGCAAGGAGAGCGTGGATAGAAATTCTATGTATCATAACACAACCCCGGCCGATATGCAGTCGCTCTCCGCAAGGAGAGCGTGGATAGAAATAGGGCTGCGGTCTTGCCGCCTCGACTGCCGCCCCAGGTCGCTCTCCGCAAGGAGAGCGTGGATAGAAATAACATTCAAGCCTTGCATTGTTGATACCTCCGCGTCGCTCTCCGCAAGGAGAGCGTGGATAGAAATTGGTAGCGGGACGCCTCTACCACAACCTGGTCGTGTCGCTCTCCGCAAGGAGAGTGTGGATAGAAATCAGAACCGAAGCAAAAGCAACCGAAGCCACCGATCGCCGCTCTCCGCAAGGAGAGCGTGGATAGAAATGGCTGGGCATCCCGCGCACGGGTTGCCCAGGATGGGTCGCTCTCCGCAAGGAGAGCGTGGATAGAAATAAACAATGCAGTTCTGAGGTCAGAGGGGCATACGTCGCTCTCCGCAAGGAGAGCGTGGATAGAAATCCCACCAAGCGGGTTGACATTGACGTTGTGAAGGGGTCGCTCTCCGCAAGGAGAGCGTGGATAGAAATCTCGTAATTCACATCAGGGTTTGCGCGGGGCACAACGTCGCTCTCCGCAAGGAGAGCGTGGATAGAAATGTGTATGGGGCTTTAGCGATAACAAACCTAAAGAAGTCGCTCTCCGCAAGGAGAGCGTGGAATGTTTCTCTTTCTGACTGTTCAGGGTGGTTTTGTTCATGCGGATATCCGCTTTAATTTTAAAAATTGCTATAGTAAAAAAACTCTCGCATAAAATAATATAAAAATATTATATTATCTACTTGACAAGGTACCCCGGCGGGGTATATAGTGAATATACCCCGCCGGGGTACCTTGCATGTGATGGGAGGGTAACATAATGCAGGAAAACGAAAAGAAGGAACCGTGTTGCTGCTGTGCACACAAAACAAAGCATCGCAGTGAAGAAGAGTATAAAAGCCTGGTCCACAGACTGAACCGGATCGAAGGGCAGATTCGGGGCATCCGTGGGATGGTGGAAAACGAAGTGTATTGTCCGGATATTCTGGTGCAGTCGGCGGCGGTAACGGCGGCGATGAACGCGTTCAACCGTGAGCTGCTGGCAAACCATATCCGCACCTGTGTGGCGGATGATATCCGTGCCGGGAATAACGAAGTTGTGGATGAGCTGCTGAAAACGCTGCAGAAACTGATGAAATAAGCATTGCCTGCACAAAATAGCAGAAGCAGAACATGAAATAAATGCACGAGCGTTTGAGCCAGCAAAAATGCCATGCCAGTGCCCAGTACGATTGTTTTTCTGTTCACAAACATCGGTAAAAGTTTGTGTAACATTACCAGAGCCATGAATAAATGCCAGTCATTCCCTGTGAGAGGGTGTGGATAGAAATGCCGCATCGGCCTTGGTTGCCCCCAACGTATCGCTCTCCGCAAGGAGAGTGTTAGAAATGGTAACCTCAATAATACGTCGAATTGCAGGCTAGCCGCTCACCAAAAGGGGAGTGAGGATAGGGCAACACCGCACAATTCCCGCCTTGCGGCTTAAGCACCGCTCCGGCAGCTG
>ERZ839823.2449-NODE-2449-length-14250-cov-4.848186_pt1 | contig 14250 bp, 7 predicted proteins | sample MGYA00519862_ERZ839823 | MGnify/ENA primary metagenome ERZ839823 (study PRJEB31850, sample SAMEA3708853) | human gut metagenome | biome: human gut; feature: human-associated habitat; material: faeces | place: China | collected 2014 ...
CACCTCACCATGAAAACATGGGTTGTTTAGCCATTCATAATAGTTTCCCTTTACCCGTTTTTTCTTTGATCCCGCTTTTTAAACTCCATGTAAAATTTATTTGCTGCTTTGATCATACTATATCTACATGCTCTTTTCTATATCTCTTTTTCCATTACCGTTCACTCCTCTTAATCTGACAATAACCCTCACAATCCTCTTTTCCAGTTTTGTTTTACAAAAGAACGGTTCCATACGCCTGCATCATTTTTCCGTTTTACTTTATTTTTTCTTTCTTGCCGATAGTATTTTTTCTCAATTTTTGTTATACTGAAAATGTATGCGTATCAAACTCCGGCATTGCTCTTTCAAGCTGCCGACACATACATAAACTTCATAAAAGGGGGTATCTTTTTCATGGATACGTATGTCATTTTAAAAGACCTGGCAATCATTATCGTATTCGCAAAATTGTTTGGTATTCTTGCCAGAAAATGCAAGGCTCCGCAGGTTGTGGGCGAGCTGATTGCCGGTATTGTCCTTGGACCCAGTGTGCTGGGACTCGTTCAGCAGTCTGACTTTCTCGCACAGATGGCGGAGATCGGTGTCATTTTGCTGATGTTCTCCGCAGGTCTTGGCACCAGCCTGAAGGATCTGCTCCGCACCGGAGTGAAATCCCTGCTGATCGCCTGTGCCGGTGTTTTTGTTCCTCTCGTTCTTGGAGCCATCTTATACATGAGCTTTTATGGCTTCTCTGCTGTCGGAACGGAAGAATTTTACCACGCTGTTTTTATCGGTGTTATTCTGACTGCAACATCGGTCAGCATCACCGTACAGGCCTTGAAAGAACTCGGCAAGCTGAAAACAGAGGTTGGAACAACCATCTTAAATGCAGCCATCATCGACGATGTCATTGGTATCATTGTGCTGACTGTTGTCATCGGTTTTAAAGATCCGACATCCAATCCGCTGAAAGTAGCAGCCTCCACCATTCTGTTTTTTGCCCTTGCGATTGTGCTCGGTTTTCTCTGCTTTAAGCTGTTCAACCGCATGAACTCCGTATTTCCGCACACCCGCCGTCTCCCGATTCTGGGTCTTGCACTCTGCTTCGGACTGTCCTACATTTCCGAAAAATATTTCGGCATCGCCGATATTACTGGTGCATACGTTGCGGGCGTTATCCTGTGTTCCCTCGATTCTTCCGATTACATCGAAGAAAAAATGGATATCAGCTCCTATATGATTTTCGGACCGATTTTCTTTGCAAGTATCGGACTCAAAACAACGCTCAGCGGCATGAACGAGAAATTCGTACTCTTTGCCATCTGTTTCGTCATCGTCGGCCTTGTCGCAAAAATCATCGGCTGTGGCCTGATGTCAAAGGGATGCGGCTTTACCTGGGGCGACAGCCTGAAAATCGGTGTCGGTATGATGACCCGCGGTGAAGTCTGTCTGATCGTCGCGCAAAAGGGTCTGAATGCAGGCTTTTTATCCGGCGATTTCTTCAGTGCCGTGATTCTGCTGATTCTCTTCTCGAGTGTTGCAACACCGATTATACTGAAAATCTTATACGCGAAAATGCCGACGGCAAAAGATTCTGCAAAGGCATCCTGACTTTCCTTTTACCAAAACAGGGCGCTGTGCCATTTCCTGCACAGCGCCCTGTTTTTTTCGTATCAACCGGTAAGTTCTGATTTCTTCTACCACAGAATCTTCTCTGCCTCAGCTCCATCCGCAAACGGTCCCGGCATTGCTGCCACGCCGCGGTGCTCGCCGAGATAATCCTGATCGAAGATAATCGTGCTTCCGTCCGGATCTTCGAATCTCTGCTCCGGCTCGAAGGCGTATCCTAAAATATCACTGTTGATAATTCCCGTCCGGAAATCCTTCAGGAACTCATACACGTTCGTCTTGATGGAATAGTGGCCGTCTTTTTCCACAAGTTCCACCTTAACCTGGTTCTCGTTATCCATAAGATTCTCTTTTTCATTCACACACGCCTTTGCTCCGTTAAAGTAAGCGTTTCCGTTTACCCAAACCGGCAGATGGCATTTATTGTGATACGGCTCCAGCTTGCTCATGTCGGCCGGTTTGTCCAGCTCAAAGTGGCTGATCCACTCGTCATAGGTCGGATACTCGTCGAACACATGCGTTCCGACCTCCTGGTTATCCTCCATCTTGAAGCCCATGTCCTCAACCGTTTCTGTTTCCTCAACCGGGTAATTCTGGATAAAAATGTTGTTGTAGAACCGGTCATCGCCATGCAGGAATGTCATGAATCCGGCAACCTCGGTACGGTGACGGATGTGATACGGCGTGTAACGGTCTCCTGTTCCGCCGCCAACTGCAGTTAATGAGCCAAGCATCAGATTGTGTACGCAGGCAATACCATCGGTCGCCATACGAACGCTGACCGGTGAGAGCATAATGTTGTTATCGATCAGTGTCGGACCATGGCCAACCTCGATGAAAATATCCTGACTCATCATTGCGCCCTCTGCCTTTGGTGTTCCCTCCGGCGGGCAGTTGTCGTGCAGCAGGTTCTGGGTCAGGCGTGTTCCCTGTGCCTCCCAGTCGCACCAGATGCCCATCGTACAATGATGAATGTGATTTCTTCTCATCACAACATCGATCGCTGCATGCATCTTGATACCGGAAATCTCGGCTCCGCCAAGCTGCTGCATATTGTTGATGTTGTGAATGTGGTTGTCCTCAATGATACTGAACACACCGCCCATCCGTCCGACAATACCGGTCTGCTCACAGTGATGGATGTGGCAGCGGCGGATGATATGGCTTCCGATGTTCTCCTTCGTCCAGCCGTGATACTGGCCGCGGCACACAGCATCACGCTCCATCTGGGTCGGGCTTTTTACGTGTTTTCTGGTAAAGTAATGGTCGTTCTCCGGATCGTAATATTTTCCGAGCGAAATACCGCAGCACTTGCTGTTGCTGACCTCACAGTCCTCAATAATCCATCCCTTCGACCAGTGCGGACCGATCATACCGTCCTGATAAGCAGCCGGCGGCGCCCATGTCGTTGCTGCCTTGCTGACATCAAATCCACTGAACGTAATGTAATTTACGCCTGTTTTCGACGGCATAAAGCAGTTCCGGCGCACGTTGATTTCTACTTTTTCCTCCGTCGGGTTTTTACCCTGGAAGTTTGCGTAGATGACCGTCTGATTTTTCTCTTTGTCCTGCTCGGTATACCATTTGTAAACCGACCACTCCGGCTCCCAGGACGGCGCATAAACCTCGCCCTTGATACACTCCTCGAGCGTCTCTGCCTCGTATAACTGGCGGTCTTTCAGATAAACCGCGCCGGTATGGCGTACCACCGGTGCAAAATACCAGTCACCGCCGACCATTGTCGTGTATGGGTTATAATTGCCAAACACTCCGTTGTCTACACGGCATACCCACACATTATCTTTGTAATGCTCCCAGTCATTCATCGTTTCCGCACCGGTGATCTTTGCGCCGAGCGGCTTCTCACTCTTATAGACGATTCTCGCATCCTCGGTTCCGCCGTTGACCGGATCAACATATTCATGGTAAATACCAGGTGCAACCAGAACTTCATCTCCTGCCTTTGCAATTTTTGCCGCATCGTTGATGAACTTGAACGGCATCTCTTTTGTTCCGTTTCCATTCTTCGGAGCGGAATTATTGACATAGTAAATCATTTCTCTATACTCCTTTTTGTTATAGTAAAACCCGAAAACACTGCAAAAAAGGCTGTGACGCAATCATTCACTCTCTGCGGCGCTGAATTTTTTACGCTATTTTTTTGCGGGTCTATAGAATTTCTTTACGATAATGCTTCTTCCGCAGCCTCTTTTGATGCAAACGGGCCCGGCAGCGGATGAATGCCCTGACGGTTTCCGAAGTAGTCATATCGGAACACGATCGGCGTTCCATCCGGATTCTCATATTTCTGTTCCGGCTCAAATGCCATGCCAAGCGTCTCCGTTGAGATCACTGCACAGGCATTCTGCGGCAGATAATCGTAAACATTAGTCTCCAGTTTCCATTTTCCGTTCTCTTCTTTTACACCGATGGTGATTTCATGCTCGGTATCCACTACAGCGTCCTGTTCCTGCTCTGCCGGCTTCGCCCCATTGAAGTAAACGTTGCCGCCAAGCCATACCGGCAGCTTCTCGTAATACAGATCCGGTGACTTTCCGGAACCCATTCCGCAGTAGCCCTCAAATCTTGCCACGTACTCCTCCAATGTCGGATATCCGCTGTACGGTGCGGTTCCTGCTGTCAGATTTCCGTCATCCCACTCATTATCTCCGGTCAGTTTACGGATTTCTTCCATTCCCGCACGAACCGGCTTCTGGATGAAGATATTATTGTAGAACCGGCAGTCACCGTGAAGAACCGTCATAAATCCGTTGATCTCCGTGCGATGCGGCACATGGTACGGTGTGTAGCGTGGCGACGGCAGCTTTTCGGAGCCATTGTTGACACCGCGGCCGACAGCAGTAAACGATCCCGCGATCAGGTTATGTACTACCGCAACACCCTGCGTTGCCAGCTTCATCGCGCGGTCCGAAAGCAGTACGTTATTGTCCACCAGTGTCGGTCCGTGGGAAATTTCAATAAAGATATCCTCGCCGATACCGTCCATACCTTCTGGATTTGCATTTTCCTCGTTCGGCAGCGTATTGTCATGGAACAGGTTCTGCGTAACACGTGTGCCCTGTGCCTGCCAGTCGAGCCAGAGGCCTCTCGTACAGTGATGGAAATGGTTTCTTCGAATGATCACATCGATTGCTGCATGCATCTTGATGCCGCCGATCTCCGCACCCGCAAGGTTCTGTTTATTATTGATATGGTGAATGTGGTTATCCTCAATGATCGAGAACACACCACCTAAGTGGCCTACAATACCCGTCTGTCCACAGTCATGGATGTTGCACCGGCGGATGATGTGGCTTCCGATGTTTTCCTTTGTCCATCCCTCTCGCTGCGCCTGGCAGATACAGTCACGCTCCGTCTGTGTACCATCTTTGAATTTCCATTTGAGCCATTTATTGTCATTGTTCGGCTGTCTGTATTTTCCAAGTGAAATGCCCGAGCACTTCGAATCTGAAATCTCACAATCCTCGATGATCCATCCCTTTGACCAGTGCGGGCCGACCATTCCTTCCTGATATGCCGTCGGCGGAGCCCACTGGGTTGCCGCCTGTTTTACAACAAAGCCGGACAGCGTGATATAACCGATGCCCTCCTTCGATGGATAAAAGCAATTCTCGCGCACATTAATTTCCACCGTTTCCTCATTCGGGTTTTTCCCCTGGAAATTCACATAGAAAACGGTCTCATTCTTCTCTTCATCCTGCTCCACATACCAGGTGTAAACCGTGAATGCCTGATCCCAGGATTTTTTATAGATCTCCGGCTTTTTCACCTTGTCCAGGCTCGTCACCTCATACATGGATTTTCCATTCAGATACACTTCTCCGGTGTGCGCCGTGTAGGATGCGATAAACCAGTCGCCGCTGACCAGAGTTGTGTATGGATTGTAATCCCCAAACAATCCGTTCGAAACGCGCGCTGTCCACACATCACCTTCCAAATGCTCCCAGTTATCCACAATTTCCGCACCGGTAATCACAGCTTTTCCCGGTTCCACAGAACGGTACACAATTCTTGCATCCTCACATCCCGCATTCGCCGGATCTACATATTCCCGATATACGCCAGACGCTACAAGCACCTCGTCGCCGGGCCTTGCAATTTTTGCCGCCTCGGAAATCGTCTGAAATGGATATTCCTTCTGCCCATTTCCGCTTCGTACAGCATTTCCATCTACATAAATCTGCATTTTTCGCTTACCTCTCACTTCTTCACTTTTCATAAACTTTTATTGTGAATTTTCGCCAAAATCACATCACTCTTTTTCCGATTTCTGCCGTTCTTCACAATTTTCATATCTTAACCATAATACAGATCCTCGTAAAACACTACTTATATATTGCCGATCATTGCCCAGATGTTTCGATTTTTTCTATATTTTTTCTCTCTTCTGTTGTATAATACCGTTTATCAGATACGGAGGATTCTTTTGCCATGAAAAACGATTCGACTTCTTTTTTCGAAAACAATCATTTTGCTAACAGCTATGTTTACGATATCTCTATTTCGCATGTCCCCGCCTATTTCGGTCTGCACTGGCATCACTATATCGAAATTGTGCTTGCACAGGATAACGGCATTATCTATGAAGTAAATGGAGAAACCTTTCCGCTAAAGCCCGGTGATCTTCTTTTTATCTGGCCCGGCGAGCTGCACGCTGTTTCCACAACCAACAAAGAACATCGCCTGATCATGCTTCAACTCGATGCAGATTTTCTGGAAAAACGCGTGGATTTCCAGTCTGTTGCTTATCTTTTTTATCAGATCCGTCTTCTGAATCAGAACAACTTCCCGGAAATCGAAAAGCTTCGCGGATTTCTGACAGAGCTTCGCAGGCTCTCCCTCTCCGGTATCAGTTTTTCTGAACTGCGCGGATGCGTTCTGCTATATCAGTTTTTTATTCTGCTCGGCGAAAATCTCTCCGTGCCGACCGAAACTGCCGCACCGCAAAAAACAGGCCATTCCGCACAGGTACACCGCCAGATGGTTGCTGCATGTACCTGGATCTCAAGTCACTGCACCGAACCGGTTTCCCTGGAAGAAGCATCAAAAGTCGCCGGATTCTCCCGCTGCCATTTTTCCAAGCTGTTCCGCGCATACACCGGCCTCTCCTTCACGGATTTCGTCACCAGGGAACGGCTCCATATCGCCGAAAACCTGTTAAAAAAACCGGATCTCACGATCACCGAAGTGTCGCTCGAATCCGGTTTTAACAGTATTTCTACGTTTAACAGAGTCTTTTTGAAATCAAAAAATGTAAGCCCTACCGACTTCCGTCAGATGTACCTGCAATCCTATCAGAAATAGGCTATGAATTCGGCATGGCCTCTGGTCTTTCGCAGGTGGATGGAACCTTCTCAAATGCACCCGTTTCCGCACTCTTCATAATCTGATCGATCGTATCGAGTACGTGATATGCCATTTTGGCACTCGCACGGTTTGGTCTGCCCTCGGCAATTGCTTCTGCCATCTCAGACGGGCCAAGACCACGGCTGTTTTCGCTGTAATCAAAGCCATAATGTAAAACTTCCGGAACAGCCTGCTGTGTCCAGTCTTTTACACCCGGAATATAGACAACATCGCCGCCGAAATTGTTCGGATCAACAAGCTTTAAGATACCTTTTTTACCGTAAATGGTGAATACCGCCTGATCATTGATGACGCTGTCACCATTGACGCAGAATGTACCGGTCACACCGTTTTTCATTTCCAGAATGGTAAAGACCTGACTTTCGTTTGTATAGTCAAATTCCTGTCCGTATTCCGGGCTGCCCGGAATGATGTTCACACGCTTCGCCGCAAGGTTTCGCACGGACGATACAACGCGATCCACCGGACCAAAAAGACTCACAATTGCCGTCAGATAATAAACACCGAAATCGTAGCAGATACCGCCGCCCGGCATCCGCAGAAAACGGAAGATGCTCGCCAGTAAATCAAGATCGCGGTTTGCGCATGCTTCGAAAGATGTCACCTCGCCGATCAGCCCGTCGTCGATCGCTTTTCTTGCGGTCTGCAGTGCCGATCCAAGGAAGGTGTCCGGTGCGGAACCGAGATAGAGATGTTTCTCCTCTGCCAGCTCGATCAGTTTCGCTGCCGTTTCCGGTGCGAGGGTCATTGTTTTTTCAGTGTAAACGTGTTTTCCGGCTTCCAGTGCCTGACGGATCAGCCCCTCGTGGGTCGGTGCCGGTGTCAGAATGACTACCATTTCAATCGACGGATCTGCCAGAATTTCCTCGTAGGTACAGCCCTTGATGCCATACTGCTCTGCTTTCTTTTTCGCATGTTCAAGATGGCCTGCGCAGCATGCTGCTACCTCAAGATTCTCAAAGTTATGAATCATGTTCGTCAGATAAATATCACTGATCGCTCCGCAGCCGACAACGCCGACTCTCATTTTTTTCGTTTCTGTTGTTCCCATTTGTAAAAATCCCCTTTACTCTTTGTTTTTTGATTCTGTTCTGATAAAAACCCTTATTTTTTTTATACAACGAAATGTCTGAAAAAACAAGCATTCCGGCTCATATTTCACTTTCAAAATGAAAAAACCGCCCACGGTTTCTGCAGATTCTCTGCATCACCGCGGACGGCCTTTTTCTGTTGTTTACTCCACGCTTTTCAGCGATTCAATCATATCAATTTTTCTTAACCGGTAGAACATCATAAAATTGACGAACAGAGCAAACGCCAGGGTAATCAGGGCGCTCCAGCCGTAGCTCCGCGGGAACACGTTTCGTCCGAACATCATCATATCGACCTCGACGGTCTGAATTACGCAATGATGTAAAAACGTTCCAATTCCCATGCCCGCGATAACGCCGAACAGTGTCAGCACCATGTTTTCCCGGTACACGTACGATGCCACCTCGCCGTCGAAGAAGCCGAGCACTTTCAGCGTTGCCAGCTCTCTCTGTCGTTCGGTGATGTTGATGTTGTTCAGGTTGTACAGCACCACAAACGCCAGCAGGCCCGCCGATACGATCAGCACCACGATGACGATGTCGAGGGAACGAAGCATGTTGTCAATCTGATCAATCAGGTCGGATGTGAACGAGATTGCCGCTACACCGTCGTACGTCATGATTTTTTCTCCGAGTGCTGTCTCATAATTGCCCGACGTGTCCTGATATTTCATCAGAAGCTGGTTGTAGTCCGGCGCTCCGCCGAACAGCTCCTCGTAGAGATCCGGGGCCAGATACAGGTAATGGCGCACGTAGTTTTCGACGATGATCGAAATCTTTACGTCCACAATATCGTCGCCTTTTTTCAGCTGAACCGTGTCGCCTGCTTTTACGCCGAGCATCGTTGCTGTCTTTTCGCTGATGGCTGCGCCGCCGTCGGTCGGGAATTCGTAAACTTCTCCGCTTTTCCGGTCTCGGAAGGCATAGAAGTCATTGAAATTCGTCAGTTCTTTCGGCACTTCAAGCACTGCATCCACGGTCTTTTTGTCGGTCTGCAGTTCGATGTTCTGGCAGTACATTTCCAGCAGCTCATCGATGCCGCTGTAGTTTTCCAGATCGGTCTGCAATGCTTCTTTTTCGGATTCATCCACATCTGAATTCAGCACAGCATTCGCCTGATAGGTGAAGAGGCTGACGAACTGGTTTTTCGCAATCGCGGTGATGGAATCCTGAAGGCCGAAACCGACGAGGATCAGACCCATGCATCCGCCGATTCCGATAACGGTCATGAAGAATCGTTTTTTATACCGCACCAGATTCCGCACGGTTGATTTCTGCGTAAAGTTCAGATGTTTCCAGAGTACGCCGATGCGTTCCAGGAAAATCCGTTTGCCGTTTTTCGGTGCTTCCGGCCGCATCAGCTCTGCCGGACCTGCGGCGAGTTCTTTGTAGCATGCCGCGATCGTCGCCACGCCGGTGCAGGCTGCACTCGCCAGAATCGCAAGGCCTCCCTGCTCCCAGTTCAGCGGGGTCATGTAATACGGGAGTCCGGTATACAGCATGCCGTAGGCATTCATAATAACCCAGGGCAGGATTTTTTCTCCAACCACCACGCCCGCGAGAGCGCCGGATACGGTGGAGAGCATCGCGTATGCGAAATATTTAAAGGCGATCACGCCGTCGGAATAGCCGAGGGCTTTTAACGTTCCGATCTGCTGACGCTGTTCCTCGATCATTCGTGTCATCGTCGTCAGGCTGACGAGAGCAGCCACGAGGAAGAAGATAACCGGGAAGAATTTTCCGATATTCGAGATACGGCCGGCATCCTGACCGAAGCTCTCAGTTGACGTTACCTTATTCCGTCCCCAGACGTACCACGTTGGTTTTTTCAGGTCTGCGAGTGTTTTCTCACCGTCCGCAATTTCCTGCTTCGCATCCGCGATTTCTGGTTCGGCGTCGGCTTTTGCTTTTTCATATTCGGCTTTGCCGTCCTCAAGTTCCTTTTCTTTATCGGCAATTTCCTGTTTCGCATCCGCAAGGGAGATTTTTCCGTTGGCGATTTCCTGTTTCGCGTCGGCAAGCTGGGTTTCTCCGTCGGCAATCGTCTGCTTGGCTTCGGCGAGCTGACTTTCTCCATCGGCGATCGTCTGCTTTGCTTCTGCTAACTGGGTTTCGCCATCGGCGATCGTCTGTTTCGCGTCGGCGAGCTGACTTTCTCCACTGGAAATTGTCTGCTTTGCAGCGGCAAGCTGGGCCTCACCCGACTGAATCGTCTGTCGGTACGATGCAATCTGCTGTTCCCCATCAGCAAGCTGGGCTCTGGCAGCCGCAAGCTGAGTTTCTCCGTCTTTTAATTTACTGCGGTTCGTCTCAATCTGAGCTTCTCCGTCGGCAATCGCTGCTTTGGCGGATGCAAGCTGGGCTTCGCCATCCTCAATCTGTTTCTGATAAGCTTCTGCCTGTGCTTCTCCATCCTGAAGCTGGGCAAGAGCCTCTGTAATCTGAGCTTCGCCGCTTTCCAGTTCTTCTTTTGCAGAAGCAATCTGTGCCTCGCCTGCGGCGCATTCCTGCTCTTTTTCTGTTAATTGTGCATCTGCAGCGGCAAGCTGACTTTCTGCGTCGGTAATCTGAGCTTCTGCAGCCGCAAGCCGGGCTTCCGCATCAGCGCTTGCTGCTTCAAACGCTGCGATGTTTTGTTCCAGAAATGTTTTCTGCTCCTGCATCGTGAAAAGCTGCTGTGCTAACTCTGTCTGCTTTGCTTCCAGCGCAGTTTTCTGTTCCAACAGGGATACATATGCTTCATCTTCCTCAGTCAGTCCGTCAAGCTGAGCCTCAATCACCTCGATCTGACCAGTCACTTCTGTCTGCGCAGCCTCCACCATCGGAAGCTGCCTGGAAATCTGGGCTAACTGATCCCTGGCTGTCTCATACTGACTCTTCTGTTCTTCATACGCTGCCTTCTGCGCTTCATACTGTGTGCGTCCTGCAGCGGTTTCTGCTTTCTTGTTGTCCAGTTCCTCTCGTGCAGCGGAAAGCTGCTCCTTTGCAATATTCAATTCCGTTTCTTTTTCGGAAAGCTGCTCTTTTGCAGTATTCAGCTCCGTCTGCTTCCGAGTCAGTTCGGTTTTTGCCGCCGAAAGCTGCGTCATTTTTTCCTCTAACTCTTTTTTGCCGGATGCCAGTTCTGTTTCTTTCTCTGCAAGCTGTGCTTTTCCGTCGGAAAGTTCTTTCGCTTTTGCCTCAAGTGTGGTTTTTCCACTTGCAAGTTCATCGGCTTTCTGATTCAGCTCCGCTTTTCCGCTTTCCAGCTCTGCCGCCTTTGCTTCCAGCGTCGCTTTTCCGCTCGCAAGTTCCGCCTCTTTATCTTTCAGCGTTGCCTTGCCGGATGCCAGTTCCTGCTCTTTATCGGCGATGGTTGCTTTCGCACTGAGAAGTTCCTGCTCTTTGTCTGCAATGGTCTGTTTTCCGTCAAGGAGTTCCTGTTCTTTCTCAGCAATCGTCTGCTTTCCGTCAAGAAGCTCCTGTTCTTTGTCCTTTAACGTCTGTTCGCCGTCGAGAAGTTCCTGCTCTTTGTCCGCAATCGTCACTTTCGCGTCGGCAAGCTGCTGTGCACCGTCATCCAGCTCTGTTTTTGCGTCCGCTAATTTCTGCTCTGCATCAGCGACCTGCTGTTTTGCATCATCAATCTTTTCCTGTCCTTCGGTTTTGACTGCCGTATACCGCCGGTCGCACGCCGCATCCTCGAGCGCTTCAATCTTCGTCTGTACAGCCTTCACCGTCTCATCATACGCATCGCTGTAGCTCGCCTCTTCCTGTGCGCCGTCCGCCTGGACGTAAATCTCTGTATAGAGATCCGAGGTAAATGTCTCCGGAAGCAGCAGTGCAAAACTGTTGATGCTTCCGTTTCCAATCGAGCCCGTTCCCCGGTTCAGATCCATATAATAAGGGAGTGTCGCCGAACCAACAATCGTAAACGTGTCCCCGGTCAGCGAATCTGAGAGCGGATCCTCCGTTCCGGAAGTGAACGTTACCTGATCTCCGATCTCACAGCCGGAACTTTTTAGAAACTGCGTATCAACAAGAATTTCATCCTCTTTCTCCGGCATCCGTCCCTCGACCACGCGCGGCTCATTCACACCGTCCGTCAGCGCAATCAGCTTCACAACCTGCTCGCTCTCGCCGATGTCATGCATCACTTCCACCGTTTTTCCGCCGTAGACCGCTTTCACGCCATCCGTCTTCGCGATATCCGCCAGATCATCGTCTGTCAGCCCCAGCGTTCCAAGGACTTTCAAATCCATATAATTTACTTCATCATAATACCGGTCCGCCGAAACCTTCATATCTCCCTCCGCCGACCGGATGCCCGAGAAAAACGCCGCGCCAAGAAGCACGATGAAAAAGACTGACAGAAACCGCCCCTTGTTCTTTGTGATTTCCCGGATAAAGTCTTTTCGAAATGCTCTCATCGTCCACCTACCATTCTATCTCTTCCACCGGCGTCGGGTTCTCATTTGTTTTCATTCCCGCCACTTTTCCGTTTCGGATTTTAATCACGCGGTCCGCCATCGGTGTCAGCGCCGAGTTGTGAGTGATGACAATGACCGTCATCCCCTTCTCCCGGCAGGTATCCTGCAGCAGCTTTAAGATCGCTTTTCCCGTCACATAATCGAGCGCGCCGGTCGGCTCATCGCAGAGCAGCAGTTTCGGATTCTTCGCCAGCGCACGCGCAATCGCCACACGCTGCTGCTCTCCGCCCGAAAGCTGCGCCGGGAAGTTATTCATTCTCTCTTCCAGCCCAACCTCCGCAAGCACCTCCGACGCATCCAGCGGATGCTTACAAATCTGCATCGCCAGCTCCACATTCTCGAGCGCCGTCAGGTTCTGCATCAGATTATAAAACTGAAAAACAAATCCAATATCCTCCCTCCGGTACTGGATCAGCTTCTTGCCGCGGTATTTGCTGATTTCCGCGCCGTCCACCAGCACCTTTCCGGAAGTCGCTGTGTCCATTCCGCCTAAAATATTCAGCACCGTCGTCTTACCCGCACCGCTCGGTCCAACAACAATCACAAACTCACCTTTTTCCACATCAAAGCTGATCCCATCCGCAGCCTTGATGGTAATCTCACCCATTTGATAGGTCTTTGTTACATCCTGAAGACTCACATATCCCGCCATGCCGCCGTGTTCCTCCTATGCAAAAAATCGATATTTCCTATTTCTTTTATTGTATCAATCTACAGCCGCGGCGGCTAGTCCTAAGTGGACGAATTTACTGTTTTTTTATAAATGGCATCTCCCCTTTATTTCAATACTGCCCTGATCATACATCTTATCCCAACCAGAATAATCACCACCTCCTGTAATCTCTGTGCCATCTCCATCGCAGCCATGCCCTCTGCTGCCTTCCCGTTCAAAAATATTTCCAGAACGCATCATCCTCTGTCACTCTCCTCTCAAATCTTAACCACTCCTCCCAGGCCGCCTACCAGACGTGCGAACGCCTCTTCCAATTTGCCGCATCTTTTTCCACAGAAACTCACACAAGTTTGACAATTTATGATACACTAAGCTAAGTGACATCAATTCTGAATGTTCTGTGCTCTGCCGCAGATTTTTCGGAACTGAAATTGACTTTTCGATGCATAAACCAAACGATTTGTGGCATACGAAGAAAGGAATTCTTATGAAAATTATCTTTATCCGCCACGGCGAACCGAATTATGAGATTGATTCGCTGACTGAAAAGGGCTGGCGTGAGGCTGAGCTGCTTTCGAAGCGAACGGCGAAATGGAACGTCACCGATTTTTACTGCTCGCCGCTCGGACGTGCGAAGGATACGGCTTCTTTCACACTGAAAAACGCGGATCGCGAAGCCAAAATTCTTCCATGGCTGCGCGAATTTGATGCGCCTGTCATTGACCCGGAAACCGGGAAGCGCCGGATTCCGTGGGATTTTCTGCCGGATGTACTCGACGCAAACCGGGATCTCTATGACAATCATCTCTGGACGAAAAATCCGATCATGCAAACCGGAAATATGGACGAAAATTACCGTTTTGTGACCGACGGACTCGATACGCTGCTTGCACACTACGGCTATGTACGGGACGGCTATCGCTATCATGCCTCTGATGAGACGAACCGCGAGGCTGTCATCGTCTGCTTCTGTCATCTCGGCGTTACCTGCGTGGCACTGTCCCACTTGCTGAATATG
>ERZ839823.2451-NODE-2451-length-14236-cov-2.830266_pt1 | contig 14236 bp, 7 predicted proteins | sample MGYA00519862_ERZ839823 | MGnify/ENA primary metagenome ERZ839823 (study PRJEB31850, sample SAMEA3708853) | human gut metagenome | biome: human gut; feature: human-associated habitat; material: faeces | place: China | collected 2014 ...
TTGGCGATTTCCTTATCAATATTCGAGGCGGCGGAATTGAGGCTTTCCCTGGCGTCTTTCCCGTCCACCGCTACATCCCGAAAGGCGAAGCTGAAATGGCGGGTTGTAAAATAGCCGCCGGGAACTTCTGGGATCGCCTGAACCCAGCCCCTCTGTTCCAGAAGGCTTTCACGGGTGCGGCTGTCCCAGCTTATCTTTGTGGCCGCCTCTCGGTTGGCTACCGGCGGCGCCCAGAAGGGTTTCCAGCTCCTGCGCATATTGCGTTTGTGTCTCGGCGCTGCTCCACCAGCGGATAAATTCCCATGCCGCCGGCACAGAATCCGAATCGCTCATAATCACACTTCCCGTTACCGTTGCAGGGGCCGCATGATTGACCTGCCCATCTTCCGTCTTTGTACCGGGAACGGGCAACATAGTCCACAGCCCTTTTATCTCCGGGGCAAACACCGCCAGTTGATTATAAGAGGTCAGATCGCTGATCGCCAGGGGCATTTCACCGCTTCTGAAACGGTTCGCAAAATCAAATGTCAGCGGCTGCTTGTAATCGGTATACAGTTCGGTAAAACTTTCGAATGCCGCAACGGCTTCCATACTGTTCAAAGCAGAGGCCGTACCATCGCTGTTATATATGGTTCCCCCATTTTGAAATAGGAAAATCGCGAATCCGTTCAGGTCCGCCGGTACGCCAAAATTCAGATAATTGTTCTGGAGCGTGGGCAGCACGCCCTGCAGGATATCCTCCCATGTCTCCAGACTATCCAGTTCTATCCCCAGCTTTTGCATAATATCGGTGCGTACGTATAACATGGGATAACTCATGGTTTCCGGAATAGCATAAAGTCCTCCGTCAAAGCGAAACGGTATCAGCGCTGACTGGTCAAACTCTGACAGTACCTGCTCTATATCGGGCATTTCCGTCAAATCTTTTATCGCGTGGCGAAGAGCCAAATTCACAGGTTCGGTCTGCGCCTGTCCCAACGCTACGTCCGGACCAAGCCCTGCCAGTGTTGCCGGAAGTAGAGAACCGGTATTCACCAGCTGCACGTTCACACCGATTCCGCTGTCCTCTGTAAAACGATAGGCCATCTGTTTTAAGATCTGTGCCTGATCCCGCCCGGCGTTGGTGGTAGAGGCCACGGCCGCCGTGCTGGAACCCATCCAGATCGTAATGGTGTCGTTCACATCCCCCTCTATACCGCCTATACTGCTGTAGTCGAACTGATAAGACAGAATGAATTGCTTAAGATAATGCAGGAAAAGGCGCCATACATTGGCCTCCCCACGGGGTAAAGGTTCTGACAATGGCATCAGCGAGATGGTGTCCAGTTCCAAAGGCTGCTCCATTGCTGAAATCATCCATGTTGCCAGCGCCGAAACACTGTCTTTGAAGGGGATCAGGCGCTGGGAAATAGAAGAAGGCTTTTCCACCATCCGCTCCAGCTGAAGGATAACCCGGTCAAATGCTGCCGTGTTCTGTCCTCCTCCGGATAGAACATACAGCTGGTCTCTCAGAGCCTTCAAAGGTTCTGCCAGATTCCCCATCTCTTCAATAACATCCGGTATCAACTTTTCAAATGCATAGTCTCGGTTTGCATCGGGGTTTGGCCCTGTTACCACGACGATATCCAGATAGGTCTGATTCAGTGCCTGTATCAGTTCTTCTGTTTGCCGCAACGTTTCGCCGTAATCCCCCAACCGAGCTTCAAGCCGTATGGTATGCGATCCCTTTTCGAGATAAAACTGATACGGCGTATTCCCGCCTAAGCGGGTATATTGCCAACTGCCGTCATACGGGAAATAAAGGCTGGCCGCTTCCTGAAAAGGGAGTTCCCCATCGATATATAACGCCCGCACGGATACATCGTTCACCTTCTGGTTTTGCTTCCACCGAAGAGCCAGGGTATACAAGCCTTCTTCCGGAACCTCAATGACCCATTCGATCCATTCGCCCGGAGTTTTCCAGCGGTCCGAACCGATAGTGTTGTATTTTACAAGCATGGGATCATAAGGCGATGTTTCCGGAGAGGTCCTGTCATTAACAGGCACCAGAGACTGTGAGGATTTGGCCGAGGTATCCTCTGCTTCCAAGGAAAGGCTTTGGTCAGCAGCTTTAGCCCCCATCGCTTCCCATTCCGCCAGCTTTTCCTCATAGCTCGGAAGCAAAACGGCTCCTTCAAGCAGCATGGAACCCAAAACCAGGGGATTTTGTACAGCCGATAAAGAAATCTGGTGTTCACCGGCCTCCATATAAATCCATAGCGGCTGTTGGTAATAGCCCTCGCTGTCCCAAAGCACCTTTTCCCGCCAGCCCTCAATCTGCACTTGCTTGGGCAGAAGGTCGTTTCCATATCTGTCCTGTGCCGGGTCGGGCGTTTCGCTGCGCCACATCCTTGACAGCTCCAGCAGACCCATTTCTTCATAGGGGACAGTGCCATCCAGTTGTAGGGATGCCTGATAAGGAGTGCTTTGACTGTCTGCGCCGGCATAATAACGAATCATGATCTGATAATACCCGGGAGAGGATATGACGATATTCCAACTGGCCGTTTCCCCTTCGGACAAAAGCAAAGCGGTCTCCCCGGTCTCTCGGAAATCTTCTTCAAGCTGGTACTCCCCCTGTGCCGCGCCTGAAGCATCGCACACGATAGAGCCGTTTGCCGGTGTGGCCTTTTCATACCTTTCCAGGTAGACGGCATAATCGTTGCCATTGCCATTCACTTTACTGTCCGCCGTCCCCGAAATGCTTTTTTCAGCATATACCGAATCAGCCGTTGCCTTCGGCATACCCGCCAGAAGCACAGTCAAAATCAGACCGAGGGCCATCACTCTGCCACACAACACCTTCATCGCCCGTCCACTCCTTTCTTCGTATTAAGTCCCGATATAATAATCCAGCCAAATCTCCCCGGCATGATAAGGAATAAAAGCGTATTGGTCTGTCCACGTCTCTTCCTGCCGGATCTCCGGACTGACAAAATCCTCATATCCCCGCTGTCCCGCAAAAGTATGCGGCCCTACGAAAGGCGGGTTGCCTGCCACATGATGATGCGGGCCAAAAAGGTTCCGGTTGCTACCCAGCAATTCCAGTTCCACTGTGTTCTCCTTTTGGGATAGCCATTCGGTCAAATCCATTTCAAATGGTTCCGCCATCAGCAACCCTGCATAATTTCCGTTGACGCTTATCCGGACGCACGGACAGGACGGCGAATCCAGCCGAAGGAAAACCTGCCTCCCATCGGCAAAAGGTACCTTCAACTGCGTCTTGGCTCCGCCGCGATAAAACCATCCCCCATTACAAGTGATATCTCCGCTATTCGGCCCTGCTGCCGGGCAGAGCGTAAATCGCCTGCTGCCGCTTCCCTTTACCAAGTAAAGATCAGCATGCTTTTCCATTTCGGCCTCGACCCTTACATCGAAGTCCCCCCGCAGATAGAAGCTTTCCGGTTCTACCGGATAACAAAAGCGATTGCGCTCATTTTCAAACTGCCGGCTGAGATTGGGGATAGCTGCCATTTTCGGAATCGTATATTGTGCCCGGATTTCATTGCGGCCCTCCGCCACCAAATCCCCCACTTCATATAGGCGGATACACCGGTCAATCCACCAGCCGGCCGACCGGCCGGTGATTTCCGTCCCATTCAGCCAGATACGGTTTATGCCGACGCTTTCTGCTGCAAGCTCCATGGGCCGGTGCCCGAGTCCTTCGGTATAAAATTCATAAACCGTTTGCACACACATTTCCTGCGCGTCAGCCCGGGCCGCCGCAGCATAAATGGCATCTGTCGCACGGACAATCGGCTGGTATGAAGACCACTGTCCCTTTTCCGGTTTCCAATAAAAATAGTCCAACGTCAGGGCATTGGGTTCGGATCTTTCCCAGACGACCCCGAGTACCTGTATACTCTTTTCTTTAACTCTGGCGAAAGCGGCAGCCGGTTTTGTGGCTGTCAGCATAACAGCTTGTTTGGGTTTAAGCCACATCTGCAAGTAGGTTTTCCCGTTTTCCATATGCACCGGTATATTTTTAAAGCAACCACAGGCATCCTCGCATTGAATGCTGTAGTATCCGTTTAATCGTATTCTCACGAAGTTTTGGGCATCGGTCTGATAATTCAGAAGAAATATACGATAATATCCATCCCTTCGCATAACCCGAGAGCGAATGTCTCTGCCTGTAATCGACACATCGTCGTGAAAAGGGCTGGCCCGGTTTACCTTTGCCCACAAATCGCAGCGGTTTTGAATAACAAGGGCTTCTTCCCACTCCGGCCGCTTCCATACTTCCGATAAACGGCCGCTTACCAACACAGGCCGCTCATTCACAAAATACACCCTTCCTCCCTGCCGGATAAATTCCAGCAGCTTTTCAACCGTAGTCTCCTCATAGGAATACGAAAAGGGTATAATAACGGTCTTGTAATGGCAGGCACCTATGCTGAAAATCCCGTCACGGACGCCCGCCTGTTCGGCGATCAGCAGCTCATCCCCAATATGGAAACGCACATGGTTGCTCTGCAGATTTTCCAGCAAGAGCCGGTATTGATTGGATATTTGCCGCATTTCATTGCTGTAGCCGTTACGATAGGAAGCCCATATACCGGTCATAGGGCTGAGAACCAGGCAATCGGACACATCCTCTCCCATACCGCAAAAGCAGGAAAGCCGGTTTAGATACGCGGTCAATTTACGAAATTCTTCCCACCAGGGTTCCTGGTACGAAAAGAAGGCAGGATAATCCCGCTTGCGGCGCCCCAGAAGGGAATACGAAGCCAAATGCAGACACCAGACATTTATTCCCATGGAGGCCTGCCAGCCTGCGATCCAGACTAAATCCGCGAACCCGATGTCCCAGCCTGAACACCCATATATTTCGCATAACACTGCCGGACGATTTTGCTGTCGGGCAACGCTCTCCACCTGTTTCATCAGAACGGGGGACGCCAGACGGCGCCCCAAATGATCAATTCCCGGCAGACTCATATGCCGGTAATTGATCATCACGTCTCCACAGGCGGTGACCTGATCGCAAAGCCCGTCCTCCGAAGAAAAATGTCCGGTCAGCTCAAGACGGTTATTTTTGCACCAGGCTTCCAAAGGTTTTGTAAATCGTTCGGCAAACAGTTCTGCAATCATTTTCCAGTAATCATGCCGGAAGGCCGCATATTCCAGGCCTCCAACACACAACATCCACAGATGATCCAACAATTCGCCGCCATATCTCTTCCGGTATTCCTCCTCTAATCCCACGCTCCATACCAGCCCACCCACATGCAGCTGAGGCTCATCAAAAAAGATTCCTTTTATCGTTTTTCCAAAATGTTGACCGAACCTTTTCCGGTACTGTTCGTGAGTAAAGTTGATAAAGGCAGCCGTCGTATCCGGATACAGCAGATCCACATATTGGGGGAGAATATGCCGCATGGCATAAAGGTCGCCTGTTCTTCCTTCGTTCACGGGAATCCGTATGTATCCGTCCCCTTTTCGGCGGTACACGGCAATAACAGCGTCCTCTTGCGTCGAAGGCTTTTCGGTGAAATACAATATTTTATACTGATAGGCCTGCCCTAAAGCTGGCACGTTTCCCCCGGCAAAACCGCTGGGCCAGCCGTCCTCATCATACAGCCAGACCTCCAACCCCTGTGCAGCCGCCTCCTGGATGGCAACTTCACAGGCAGCCATCCACTCCTCTCCCATATAGGGGATTTTCCTCCCGCTACGGGAATGAATAAAAAAACCATCTACTCCCTGTTCGGCAAACCCTTTTATTTGCCGACAAATCTCTTTTGCATCCAGCTCTTCGTTCCAGCTCCAGAAAAGAAGCGAACGAAAAGCGTTATCCCTTGTCAATTTAATCGTCCCCTCTATAATTAAACCGATTTAATTTTTGGGTAAAAAATTTTTTCGCAGGTTTTTACGGGCTTATGTCGTTTTACGGATTACTAATTCCGGCATAAATACTTCTCTCAATACGTCTGTACATTTACCTTCCAGATTATCCACTAATATACTGGCGGCCCTGCGGCCCACAGCGCGGCTATGAGTTTCTATTGTAGATATAGGCCGATCCAGATAAGAGATGATTTCAATATTATCATATCCAATGAGCGCTATGTCTTCTGGGACCGCTAATCCCTTGTTGATAATGGCTTTCTGAGCCGCTATAGCAGAAAAGTCATATAGGCAGAACATGGCGTCAGGCCGCTGGTTTTGCAGGAACAGCGAAACCGCCTGGTAAATATCCGCATTATTGGGCAGGCACTGGATAATCATATCTTCCCGGAAAGGAATGCCCTCCTCTTCAAGAGCCTCGCGATATCCCGCCAGACGTTCATCACTCTGCTGCGTATTCACCACAGGGATAAGCAGGGCTATATTGCGGCGCCCCCGTTCAATGAGATGGCGGACGGCAAAATAACCGCCAAGATGGCTGTCACAATATACACAGCTGATTTTATCGCTGATCAGCGGCGTACCGCAAATAACAATTTTTTTGCAATCCTGTTCCCTGTTCTCAATGGTTTCCACCAAGGAAGCGCTATAGGTAGGAAATATAATCAGTCCATCCGCCTTTTTGGTATTCAACAAATCCAAAGACTGGATTTCTTTCTCTTTATCCATATTGGATATACTGAGAAATATCCCGTACCCCCTTTCATTGGCATACTCTTCTATTCCCTCTACCATTTGGGAAAAAATAGGGTTGTTCATATTGGGTATAATAACGCCTATCGTATTGGTCTTTTGGGTAATCAGCCCTTTTCCAAAATAGTTGGGGACAAAATTCAGCTGCTTACAGGCTGCCATAACGCGTTTTTGTGTCTCCGCTTTGATCTTGGGACTCTTTTTTAAAGTTAACGATACGGTGGCGGGCGAACAGCTTGCCATCTTGGCTACATCATATATGGTTGGCTTCTTATTTTCAGGCATAACAATAAAGCCCCTAACTTTATATTATGGCGTCTGCGATTAATTAAACCGATTGAATAAATATAGCCTAGCATATTAATTGTATAATGTCAATAGTTTCTTTTAAAAAATGCATCGCTACATATATTACATTCTCTTAACTGCTTCAGCTTTATAGTTATTGCCAGGCAGTCCAGTGGTATGTCAAAAACTTGTGAAAAATAAGAGTTTATTACATTCGTGCAACAAATATTGATTTTCACATCTGCCTGTGCTATAGTGTGCTATAGTATGAAACGAAAGGTGGTGCCGACAGATGCAGCGGCATGAACTAAAAAAGCGAGACATTTACTTGAACCGGATGATCGCGTTTCAGGATACCGAAATGATTAAGGTGATGACCGGCATACGGCGTTGCGGGAAATCCAGTTTGATGAAACTGATGGCAAAGCATTTGAGGGAAACAGGAATATCAAACGAGCAGATACTGGAAATGAACTTTGAATCCATGAGTTTTCCGGATATGGATGCAAGAGGCTTTTATGAATATGTAAAAGAGCGTATTTTGCCGGACAAAAGAATGTACTTATTCTTTGACGAAGTACAGCGTATAACCGGCTGGGAAAATGCCGTCAATTCTTTCCGTGTGGACTTTGACTGCGACATTTATATCACCGGTTCCAACGCCTATCTTCTTTCCTCTGAGCTGTCTACGTATTTGTCGGGACGGTATGTGGAAATCAAGGTGCTGCCTCTTTCGTTCAAGGAGTTTCTCGACTTCCACGGTTATACCATTACGGAAAAGAAAACGCCCTCCGGCAGCATCCGTAAACGGATTACCGATTCCGATGGCGATGTTTACGATACAAGAGAGCTGTTCAACGAATATGCCCGTTTTGGCGGTATGCCGATGCTGGCTGATGTGGGGTTGGAAACAGAGCGTGTAACCGCTGCTTTGGACGGCGTATACTCGGCATCTGTTGTAAACGACATCCTGGAGCGTGAAAAGCGCAGGGGCCAGCGAACCATTACAGATCCGGTATTGCTCCGAAAAATCATCATGTTCCTGGCGGATAATATAGGCAGTAACGTATCCGCCACCTCGATCGGCAACACGCTGGTGAACGAGGGACTTCTGGAGGACGGAAACCGCAAGACGAAGCCAGCGGTCAGAACGATACAGGCCTATATCGAGGCGCTGATGGAAGCATATATTTTCTATGAAATCAAACGCTTCGACATTAAGGGTAAGGAGTATCTGCGTACCCTCGGAAAATATTATATTGTGGATATTGGTCTGCGGAACTATCTGTTGGGTTACCGTGACGGCGACAGCGGGCACATTCTGGAAAACATCATCTACTTTGAGCTTCTGCGACGCGGATATGATGTGGCAATTGGAAAAATTGACAGCAAAGAAGTCGATTTTATCGCTACCAAGGCCGATGAAAAGAAATATATCCAGGTTACAGAAAGCATGAACGCCCCCGAAACGAGAGAACGTGAGCTTTTCCCCCTCCGGAAAATCCGTGACAATTATGAAAAAATCGTGATCGCTTTAGACTGTGATATACCGCAGTCCCAGGACGGAATAAAAATTGTCAAAGCGCTGGATTTCCTTTTGGAGTGAGCTATAATAAGCAAGGCAAATATGTGCCGGACAGCGTAGTCTGTCAAAAGGTTTGAACGGCAGACAGTTTTCGGAACTGTTCAGCAAGCGCCGGGTATGGGAATGCATTTATACCTGATACGAGGTATTGCACACGACCTGCATGAACTATATTATCAATGGCCTTGCCCCCTACATCGAGGCAAGGCAGCCTCGTTTGTCTTAAGCATAAGCGGCGCGGATGTTCCGCGCCGCTTTTCGACACCTAAATAGCCGAGTGATTTTCATAAAAAATTGCCCGGCTTTTTACTTTTCAGAAGAAAGGTGAAAAGTGATGTCCTAAATCCCGCTGGAGGTAGTCGCCAAAGTCGCCAAAGTCAAGGAAATGGATTTGCTGACCTATCTCCAGAATTACGATCCACAAAAACTGGTGTGCCTCAGCAGTAACACCTACTGTGCCCACGAACACGATTCTCACAACGACAGCAGATGGCGCTGGCTTTCCCGTGGAATCGAAGGCAGATCGATGCAGGATTATTTCATTAAGGTCAAGGAAATCCATTTTACCGAAGCGGTGGGAATCATCGTGGGACAGGCGGCTGTACAGCCGCCTGTTTTTGCGCCCACGCCTAAAGCGAAAATGAGTGATGATCTTCTTTCGGCTGGTATTCAAACGCACGGCGTACGGCCGTGAAAAATGACATATACCAGCAAGCAACGCCTTTTGGGGGACAAAATGCAGCTTGTCAGGGGCTTCCGCCCCTAAAACCCCACTACTATCTGCGCCACATCATTGCCGATGCTGTACCAAGGGAGAGGCCCCGCCCGATTATTACTTCTTTATTCGTGAGCTACATAATGTGCTCAATAACCTAAACCAGATGGCCCAGAAAGCCCATGTGCTGAATGTAAAGCGGTACAAAATCCCTCTTCTTTAAGCTGATTCTGGATATACTCTGCAACCTTTTTCGTGTTCTTTTCCCCTTGTATCCACGCGGGAGAACAGTACAAGGAATTGCTTCTTACGAGGGAATCTCCCAACCTGCTGAGAAAAATTCTGTTGGTCCAGCTTCTTGGCCGATACGAAAAAGTCAGGCAGAAAAGCCGTGGGCGCACTGCATTAGCGCTGGGTAAAGAGTTCTACTAACCGTAACACGGGGAGGGGAAGATCAACACACGGCTATTCAACTGGCTGTTTACAAATTTCATACGTAACGCTTAATAAATTTTTAAACAGCAAAAAACTAAGTTTCAGTCGTCTCCGGCGGCGTTTCTTGACGTTCCGTTTGTTGCGTTTCGTCATATGGTATTTTGATAGTACACACTAAACCCATGTCTTTCCCCATTGCGAGCATGAGCCCGTTACTCTCCCCATAAGTGAGTTTTAGTCGTTTGTGGACGTTGGCAAGTCCGGTCATATTTCGCGGCTCAACGGACTGATTAATATGTGTAAGGAGCGCTCTGATTTTTTCCTCATCCATGCTTCCGCCATTATCTTCCACGCGAATGATGATTTCACCAGCGGAAGGATAGATGTCGATACGGATCTCCGCATCGATCAATACATCCTTGATCCCGTGTTCAAAAGCATTTTCCACTAGGGGTTGAATGATTAGTTTGGGGATAAGGACATGTATATTCTCCGCAGTGTTGGTCACATAAACCTGTATACGATTAGAAAAACGGATACTCATTATATTGATGTAATTCTGCATGTGCTGTAATTCTTCGCTCAACGGGACAAGAGCTGTCCCTGTGCGGGTAATATAGCGGAAATAGTTTCCCAGATAATCGGCGAACTGTCCGGCAAGTTTGGTGTCTCCATCCTTCGCCATACGGGAAATTGTAAACATGCTGTTATAAATGAAATGCGGGTTGATCTGCACCTGTAGATGCTTGAATTCGGCCTCTTTCACGCGCAATTCCTGTTCATATGCAATCGCCGCCTTTGTCTGCAATTCATTTACCAGATTATTGAACTGAGTATAAACATATCCAAACTCCCCTTTATCCTCGACCGCATCTATTACGCGATAATCGTTCTGTTCCACATGTCGGAAAGCCTCAATAAGCGTGTTGACAGGCATAGCAACCACACGTTTTATCAGGATCCAATCCAAACGTATGATTACAGCGGTCAAAATAGCAACACCAATAAAGAATAAGACCAGGGTAAGAAATGGTGTTTCCACTGGAAGGCGATCCAGGCACAACAGGATACTTAGTCCCAGTGTCTGGGATAATGATGCCGCGTTCCACATCGTCCCGTTTGACAGCGATATTGGGCGCAGTGGTGCCGGCTCCTGCTTCAGGTTTGTAAGAAGCTCCCCGATACGGCTACTGTCTTGTTCATGCTGTGGAATAAACCAACTATCATCGAGCGAGGCGAGCACTACCTGACCATCCTGCGGAAGAATAGAACACCGCTTGGCAATGTCCTCTTGTATGCGGTCGACCGCTAACTCCGTAAATACGATTGCAGATGGAGTCTCCCCCGATAAAGAAGATAGCGCAGGAAAACAAGTTAGCATATGCAAACTCCCATTTTCCCGGTCGTAAAACAGATTTCCCGATTGACTACCAAAGCGTTCATAATAAAAGTCTCTGCTTTCGATATCTCCAAAATAAACGGAATTGCTGGTGATAATCGTTTTACCCTCAGTAACAAGTGTAATATCGTTGAGATAATCGTTCATAATTAGACAGTTAATTAACTGTTCCTGGATCCGGCTGGTCAATTCAACTTTTTGAGAATAATCTTTGGAACCGGCCCCATCGGATTTGTCCAGCAAGGTAAAATACCCCATATCTGTACTGTCAAGCAGCTGATACAATTGCATCTGCGTGTTCTCCAGTGTCCGAAAGATACTCTGGCTGTAAAAATCAATTGCCTGATTCTTGGAATGCAGGATTTCTCGTTTAATTAGTCCATAATTTACCAGCAGAATTCCTGCTGAAAGCAGATACAGTGGCAGGACCGATGAAATCAAAATAATGACCACTTTTATATAAGTGGGCCGATAGCCACCTTTTGTTTTCAATGCCATTCCTGCTCCTTTCTTGGCAGAAGCCAGTTCATTCTTGTTTGAGATTTAACTATAGCAGATTTTAAGAAAAATGTCACTTTGATTATATATGATTTATATAGTAAAATTTTTTAATGTAAAAATTTATATATAAATATCACAAAGTCGATATTTACTCAAACTACAGAAGTGACGTAATATAAAAATAGTGATAAGAAAGGAGCAACCTATGTTTTCCCTTCTGATTGTGGATGATGAACCATTCATCACGGACTCTCTATGTTCCATGCTGCATAAAGACGAGGACATCCGCTCCTGCTGTGAAATTTATCGAGCCTATAACGCCTATGAAGCTCAGTTTTTAGTCGAAAACGAAAACATTGATCTGATTATGTCGGACGTGAATATGCCAGGACTGGATGGAATTGGTTTGCGCAACCAGTTACTGGCCCAGGGGAGAAGTTGCGCTTTCATATTTATCAGCGGCTTTTCGGATTTCGACAACATTTATCAAGCCATGAAAGTGCCGAACACTCGATTTTTGCTAAAATCCGAACCAGACGAGGTAATACTGGATGCAATAAAAGAACAGTTAACTTTACTTAAGAATGATGACCATCGGGAATTAGTACAAACACAAGACCCGGAGAAAAAGGACGATTTTGACGGCGGTTTGCTACCGGGGCCGGCGGATATTCGATTGATCCGGAAAATCGATGATTTCCTTAAGAAACACCTGCGCGACGAAGGCTGTTTGACCGCTGTGGCAGATTATATAGGCGTCAGCCCTGCCTACCTGTCGCGTTTGTACAAACAATTGACTGGCATCAATTTTTCGCGCAGAGTCTGCCAGCTCAAAATCGAATATGCGCAGCAGCTCCTGCGCGAAACGAACAAGAAGGTCTATGAAATCAGCAATGAGGTTGGCTTTGTATCCTCTTCCGCTTTTGTTTATTTTTTTAAAAAGAATACCGGCGTTACACCACAGCAATACCGCAGCCAGCACTAACCACTACCGTTTATGTTCGGTACGCACTTGTCTCACATTAATTCATTTCTCAATCCGGTACGGACACAGACTACTGTGTGCAATTTATTTTTCAGAAAGGAAGGTTATCTTTATGGGAAAAATCCTCGCCGTATTGACCGCGCTCTGTATCACAGCCTGCCTATCATTACCGTGCGGAGGGGTCAACGCGGAAGCGGAAAGTGCATCTTTTGCGTATACACATTACACATTTGATGCGGACGGTACAGACAGTGGAACAACCGAATATAACGGAACACTCACCGGCATCGGTGATCAGGATTTCATTCCCGGCCGTACGGGACTGGCGGATGATAAAAGTGTTGTTTTTAATGGTATGAGTTATATGACCATTGATACCGCCGCACTGGCTGGGACCTCTTCCTTTACCATTTCCTACTGGACGAAGATGACCGCCGACTTCAGTGAGTTCGGGAAAAATTACCGGATTGTCTCCACCGGCTTCTGGGGCGGCGGGGAAAAGGGGATCATGTTAGGTGTATACAACCATCATGGTGTAGATCCTGAAGTCGGAGACTTTTATTACAGTCAGATAATCTCCGGTGTCGGTTCATCCTCACCCGTATTTCAAACCGGAGCGGTAGAGGCGTTGATGATGGGCGATGACTGGCATCAGACGATCGGTGTTTTTGATGTTGACAACAAGACCGTCACTGTCTATCTTGACGGGCGGCAGACACTGCAATATACATACGCTGGCGATGCCAGTACAGAAACGGCAGATACAATTACTGCTATTGGCGGCTATCTGACCGGCGGTGTTCTCAATGAAGGCTATCGCGGTGCGTTGGATGACATGTATATCATTCGCAAAGCCTTAACTGCCGAAGAAGCAGCGGACCTCTATACAGGAGAATTTGTGTTTCCTCAAAAGGAACCCGAAGGGGATCCGTCAGATGAGACAAATCCCGAAATCGATGACTCAGAATCTCTCTCCCAGAATGATCCACCGTTGCATTTTTCCTTTGATACATCTGGAAGCAGCCCGATAACAGCGGTCGAGAAAGGTAAACCGGCTTATATCGATGGACGTTCCGGCAAAGACGGTGACAAGGCTCTGCAGCTGGATGGAAATTCATATTTGGAGTTGAATACCAAGGAACTTATCCCGGACGGCAGCTTTACTCTGGCAGTATGGTTTAACCTTCCTGCCAGCGCGACGGCGTATAACCGCACCATGCGCATCCTTTCCACGGGCGTATGGGGTGCCGGCGAAGGAGGTATTGTGCTGGGACTATATGAATACAAGCAGGATGAAAATTGGAGCAAAGTAGTGACCGGCGTCGGCTCTTCTGCACCGGCTTTCAATTGGACCGAGGCAACTGGACTGATGGATGACGGACAGTGGCATCATCTTGCTGCTTCCTTCGACGAGACGTCCCGCACCATAACCGTATATCTAGATGGAAAAAAGGTCGCTGTCCACGCTTATCCCACCGATGGAAGTACCCAAAGCAGCTATGAAAAAACGGCTATCGGAGGTCATCTTTATACCGACGGCAGTTTTTCCGAGGGCTTTGTTGGAGCGCTGGATGATCTGTTTGTCGTACCGAGGGCTTTGAGTGAAAGTGATATCACTTATCTGATGGAGCATAATTGCCTGATGTCCCCGGCTACCGGGGTACGGATAAATGCCGTTCCCACACT
>ERZ839823.2464-NODE-2464-length-14170-cov-2.771024_pt1 | contig 14170 bp, 10 predicted proteins | sample MGYA00519862_ERZ839823 | MGnify/ENA primary metagenome ERZ839823 (study PRJEB31850, sample SAMEA3708853) | human gut metagenome | biome: human gut; feature: human-associated habitat; material: faeces | place: China | collected 2014 ...
AACGGGGAACGCCTGCGGGAACTGGAACGGGAGCGGAGCGCCCATCAAGCGGAACGGGAGTCGTACGAGGCTTTCCTCCCTCCCTTGCGCAAGCAGTACGAGGACGCCGCGAAAGCCTACGACGAGAAGAATCAATCCTATACCCGCTTGCGTTCGGAGCGGAATCTCCTGCTGGGAGGCCAGCCAGCCGACCAGGTGGAACGTACCTTCCACGAACGGGTGGAAGCCTTGAAGAGCCATTTGAAGCAGCTGCAAGAGAGTACAACGAGGCACGCCGGCGAGGTGGAGCAATACCGGGGGGTTACGGAACAGATCAAGAAGGATCTGGCGGAGACTTCCGGTCTCCTTTCCGCACGCCGGCAGGAGCTGGATAACTGGATGGTCGCCTATCAAGAGAACTCCGAGGGGAAGACGCTGGAGGAATCCCTGTCGGAAATGACGGCCCAAAAGTCTGAATGTAGCTTCCGTCTGCGTACGCACGAGGAGAATAAGCGGAAGATAGCCGGCTTCCAGCAAGAGCTCTCGGAGCGGAGGGCGATGAGCGAGCGTTGGGCGAAGCTGAATGAGCTGGCAGGCTCTGCGGATGGCGCCAAGTTCCGTAGGATCGCACAAGGGTACACCTTGGATGTCTTGTTGAATTACGCGAATGTGCAATTGCGGCAACTATCCCGGCGTTACCGGTTGGAGCGTGTGCCGGATACCTTGGCTTTGCAGGTGATCGACCAAGATATGTGCGACGAGATCCGTACCGTGCATAGCCTTTCCGGAGGGGAATCTTTCTTGGTCTCGCTGGCCTTGGCGCTAGGCTTGTCCTCTCTCTCCTCGAACCGGATGAAGGTAGAGAGCTTGTTTATCGATGAGGGCTTCGGCTCTTTGGATGCGGAGACGTTGCGGGTCGCTATGGATGCCTTGGAGAGCCTGCGTACGCAAGGGCGCAAGATCGGCGTTATCTCGCACGTACAGGAAATGACGGAACGTATTCCCGTGCAGATCCGGGTGAACCGGGCGGGAAACGGACGGAGTTATCTGGAAGTCATATAGCTTTACCAGCCATTGTGGTGGATCTGTTGGACGTTGTATTTGTTTTTGGGAGTCTCTTTCTGCATGAGGTATCCCACAGGTATGACGTTCAACGGCATGATATGATCCGGTAGCCGAAGCTCTTTCCGGACGATCTCAATCCGGTCCGGATAGGGGTAAACAGCCGTCCATACGGCTCCCAATCCCATGGATTCGGCGGCAAGTAGCAGGTTTTGCGAGGCGGCGGAACAATCCAGAAACCAAGCGTTGGAGGATTTGATCGTATCGCCGCAAACGACGATCGCTTGCCTTGTCTCTTTCAGCATCCGGGCGAAGGGGAGACCTTCGGCCATTGTGTCCAAGGCTTTCCGGTCGGTTACGATAATGAATTCCCAAGGTCGCCTGTCACGGGAGGAAGGGGCGGCCATTCCGGCTCGTATCAGTTTGTCTATCTTTTCCTTTTCTACCGGGCGATCCTTATACTTACGTACGCTTTTGCGATTGAGTATCGTTTCCAAGGTCTGGTTTTCCGGTTCCTGCCGCTGGTTCCCCGTAGAGGAGCAGGCCATGAGGAAAACGGTGATCAAGAAGAAAAGACAGATTCTCATAAAGACGGGTTTATATGGTTTATAACGGATTATTTACTTAATATCAACGTAGAAGGCATCTTCTGCAAGGCTTCTTTCCGGTGCTCGGAGACATCGTTCCATGTCTTATAACTGATCAGCATGAAGTTGAAGCCGTTGAAAGACTGGGGCGTAAGGTCTTTCTCTCGTAGAAGCGTGGTCTGCTTCACGTCTTCCGTGAATCGCAGGATTCCTTCCTTGATCACCTCGTTCCCCGGGGTCGTGCTGCTGGATTTATCAAGTACGCTGGCCGAGCCGTGTGTAGACTTCAATAAGGTCTGGGCGTATCCCAACAGGAATAAATCCTCCTCGGAGTCGATGACCACGATCACGTTCGATGCCTTGACGAAATTCCGGTTCACGAATACACCTACCGGGCAATTGCTTTGCTCGATAAACATCTTCGTCTTGTCTTTCAATAAGGCACCCGGATAAAACCAGGATTCCGGAGCCTTGAAGCGTTTGAAATAACGGTTGTAGAACGAGGCCCGGTAATGGCTTGCCGCTATATCGTCCGGTGTGTTGCTCATCGATATCCCGGAACCGACCAGAAGGAAATCATACCCCTCATTGTTTACGATGCTACAAATATCCACTCCGGCGTTGTTCGATACCTCGTAGCGAGTCTGTATCTGAATGCCCAGCTTCTTGGCCCCGTAAAGGATCGGGCCGAAGCTGACTTCCTCGAAATTATCCGTGTGTAGCGGGTTTACATCCGAGCCAACCGTCAAATGCAGTGCCGTCAGCTCCAGTTTGTTTTTGCCTTGGGCGAACATCTGGTAGGCCACGTCCAGCATGATCTGTCCGTTTCCGGCTCGTCCGAAGGATAGCAGTACCTTGAATATTCCCTCCAATGGCATTCTTTCTTTTTGCTCCATCAGCTTATCATGCGCCCGGTAACAGAATTTGATGAATGAGACCAACGGTGTTGTCATAAAGGTGGTGACCAGTGTCATTAGCACTAAGATCACGAATACGGAAGGCGTCAATATCCCCATCTCGTACCCGATCGTCAATACGACCAGCTCCATCAACCCACGGGTGTTCATGAGAGCCCCTATATAGAGACTATCCTTCCAGCTCTCACCCACGAATCGGGCGGAGAACATCGCTCCCCCAAACTTTCCTGCGATGGCCACGACTATGAAGATAAGGCATAGCCACCATAATTCAGGCTTGTTTAGAAGACCTATTTCCGTACGTAATCCGGTGGATACGAAGAATAAGGGAAGAAATAGCGCAAGGGATACATCCTCTACTTTCTCGGTCATGATCTTGCGGAATTTGACATTTCCCGGCATCACCACCCCTGCGATAAAAGCGCCGAACAAGGCATGCAATCCCAATATCTCAGTCAGATAAGCCGAGGTGATCAATAGCAAGAAGATGAAAGCGACCAGCCCCTTGTCGATTACCTCCTTGTTGTGGTAAATATGTCCGATCATCCGCAGGAATGGCCGCACCGCCAAAAACATAAACACTATGTAAAGAACTGAGAATAAGATGTTGTAAACGGCACTTAGCATCGAACCCGCTTGTGCGATCGCTATGACAACCGCTAGCAAGCACCATGCGGTGATATCCCCATTCGCTGCGCTTGCCAACGAGATGGTACCCAAATGTGTCTTGGTAAGTCCTTTCTCTTGGATAATACGTGCCAATACGGGAAAGGCGGTAATACTCATGGCGATACCTATAAACAAGGCGAAAGAGAGGAAAGGCGTACTCTTATCCGCATATTTGTCGTACACGAAATAGGCGGTCAGCATACCGAAAAAGAAGGGGACGATCGTACTGGTATGACTGATTAAGATCGTCTCTTTCAGCTTTTTCCTTACCTCGGAGATATTAAGTTCCATCCCGATAGCGAACATAAAGAGTATAAGTCCGAATTGACTCAGCATATTTATATTCACCAACGATTCCACAGGGAAAAGGAAGGCGGAAGCCTCCGGGAATAAATTGCCTAATACGGACGGCCCTAGCACGATTCCGGCAACGATCTCGCCGATGACGGTGGGTTGCCCGATCTTCTGGAATAACCAACCGAACAAACGGCACGTAAGCAATATCGTGATGATTTGTAAAAGCAGAATTCCTATGGAAGACTCGATATTATGTACTAATAATTGAGTAAATATGGTAAATCCCTCTTCTAAATTACTAGGTGCGTTTTGAATGGACGCAATCGAATTTTCCAGTTGCTGACTTTCCCCTTCTTTGGCGATAAAGTACATCAGCGAACCGAAAATGAGGATCATCATTAGGTAAAAGGCTATACTTTTTGTTCCTTTGCTCATCTTTGTACGGTTTACCGCGAATATAAGAAATATCCTAATATTATCAATGGGTATGTTTTTTTCTTTTATCTTTGCCGAGAACCAAATTATAATAAATCATGGAGTCTCTAAATCTGATAAAAAATGACCCGTGGCTGGCCCCTTATGAGGCGGCTATAGAAGGCCGGTATCAATACGTGATTGATAAAGAAAAGAGCCTGACGAATAATGGTAAACTAACCTTATCCGAGATGGCTTCCGGATATCTTTATTTTGGGTTACACAAAACCACGAAAGGCTGGGTGTTCCGTGAATGGGCGCCGAATGCTACCGCTATTTATTTGATTGGAACATTCAACGGATGGCAGAAAGATAATAAATACAAGCTTAAACGTAAGGCGAATGGCGTATGGGAGATCGCTTTGACCGATGCGCAGATGTGTCATGAGGACTTGTTTAAGTTGCTGGTCGAGTGGGACGGCGGTAGCGGAGAACGTATTCCCGCATGGACTCGCCGGGTGGTGCAAGATGAGCAATCTAAGATATTCAGCGCTCAAGTATGGAACCCGGAGAAACCTTATAAATTCAAGAATAAACGATTCAAACCTAAGAAGTCTCCCCTTTTGATCTACGAGTGCCATATCGGTATGAGCACCAACGAGGAGAAGGTGGGGACGTATAATGAATTCCGTCAAAATATATTGCCTCGTGTAGCGAAGGATGGTTATAACGCCATTCAGATCATGGCTATACAAGAACATCCTTATTATGGATCGTTCGGCTATCACGTAAGTAGCTTCTTCGCCGCCTCTTCCCGTTTCGGTACGCCGGACGAGTTGAAACAACTGATCGATGAGGCGCACGGGATGGGTCTCGCCGTGATCATGGACATCGTACATAGCCACGCCGTAAAGAACGAGGTGGAGGGATTAGGCCGCTTTGACGGTTCGTATGACCAATATTTCCTGAGTGGCGAACGCCGTGAGCATCCGGCATGGGATTCCCTGTGCTTCAATTATGGAAAGAACGAGGTGCTTCATTTCTTATTGTCGAATTGTAAGTTCTGGCTGGAGGAGTATAAGTTCGATGGTTTCCGTTTCGACGGCGTGACCTCCATGCTTTACTACAGCCATGGCTTGGGCGAGGCTTTCTGTAATTACGGCGATTATTTTAATGGCCACCAAGATGGCGACGCTATCGCTTATCTAACCTTGGCCAATAAATTGATCCATGAGGTGAATCCGGGCGCTATAACGATCGCCGAGGAGGTGAGTGGCATGCCGGGTTTGGCAGCCAAGGTCGAAGATGGTGGTTATGGCTTTGATTATCGCATGGCCATGAACATCCCGGATTATTGGATCAAGACGATCAAGGAAAAGAAGGATGAGGATTGGCATCCGTCTTCGATCTGGTGGGAGACGACGAACCGTCGTGCCGATGAGAAGACGATCAGTTATGCCGAGAGCCACGATCAAGCCTTGGTGGGTGATAAGACGATCATCTTCCGCTTGATCGACGCCGATATGTATTGGCATATGCAAAAAGATGACCATAATTTCATGGTAGATAGAGGTATCGCCTTGCATAAGATGATCCGTTTGGTTACGGCTTCTACCATTAATGGCGGTTATCTGAACTTCATGGGAAATGAGTTTGGGCATCCGGAGTGGATCGACTTCCCAAGGGAGGGCAATGGATGGTCTTATAAATACGCTCGCCGCCAATGGAATTTGGTGGACAACTTGGATTTGAAGTACCATTTCTTGGGCGATTTCGACCGTGAGATGTTGGAATTGATCGGGGATGTGAAGAATTTCCAAGATACCCCTATCCAGAAGGTTTGGGATAATGATGGCGATCAGATATTGGCTTATATGCGTAAAGACTTGGTTTTTGTGTTCAACTTTAGCCCGACGAAATCGTTCACGGATTACGGTTTCTTGGTTCCGAAGGGAGAATATGAGGTCGTATTGAACACTGACGCTACCCGTTTCGGGGGGTTTGGCTTGGCTGATGATACCATAAGGCATTTCACGCAATTTGATCCGTTATATAAGAAAGAAAAGAAAGAATGGCTGAAACTTTATATCCCGGCACGTAGCGCCGTCGTATTAAGGAAAGTGAAGGTCAAAAAGTAAAACTCTATACACAAAAACACGTTATGTTATATCCATTTACATTTAAGCCGATCCTCAAGAAGGTGATTTGGGGCGGTTCAGATATCTGCCCGTTTAAGGGTATTATTCCGGTTGAGAATGGTGTAGGCGAGAGCTGGGAGCTTTCTCATGTTGAGGGAAATTATTCTATTGTCGATAATGGCGAGTTGGAAGGCAAGTCTTTGGATGAGTTGATCCGCTCTTATGGCAAGGAGTTGCTGGGAGAGAAGGTGATGGAGAGATTCGGGACGACTTTCCCGTTGCTAATCAAGTTTATCGATGCCCGTGATAATTTATCTATTCAAGTTCACCCGGACGATGAGCTGGCGAAAAAGCGCCACAACTCTTTCGGTAAGACGGAGATGTGGTATGTGATCAAGGCAGAGAAAGGCGCTGGCTTGTATTCCGGTTTCTCTGAGCAAATCGACGCAGAGGAATACGTGAAACGGGTGGAGAACAATACGATCATGGATGTGCTTCAACGTTACGACGTAAATGAAGGTGATGTATTTTTCTTGCCGGCGGGACGTGTGCATGCGATCGGAGCGGGTTGTTTTATCGCAGAGATCCAGCAGACTAGTAATATCACGTATCGTATTTACGATTACAACCGTAAAGATGTGAACGGTAATGGCCGTGAGCTGCATACGGAATTGGCGAAAGACGCAATCGATTATACGTTGTATCCGGATTACCGTACTCACTACAAAGGTCATACGAATGCCACGGTAGAGTTGGCGGACTGTAAGTATTTCACGACAAACCTTTTGGATCTGGATACGATTATGGTTCGTAATTTCTCGGAACTGGATTCTTTTGTCGTTTATATCTGTATGGCAGGCAAGGCTTCCATCCGTGATAATAAAGGAAACGAGATCTTTGTTCACCAAGGTCAAACTGTCTTGATCCCTGCGGACACGGAGGTAATAACCATCTCTCCGGCTCCGGGCGCTAAGTTCATGGAGACTTATATCGGTCAATAAGATCGATGCGCTAAATAATAATGAGGGGGTGTGTCAAATCTAATAAACCGGACTTTTGACACATCCCCTTTTTATTATCCTTTCCTGCAAACGCAGTCTATCAGATGATCATTGATAAATCCCGAAGCCTGTAGGTGGGCGTAACAAATTGTAGGTCCGAAGAATTTGAAGCCCCTCTTCTTCATGTCCTTGCTCATGGCTTCGGATTCAGGCGACGTGACAGGGATCTCGCTCAATGACCGGAATGTGTTGATAATCGGTTTTCTGTCGGGAAAGAATGACAGGGTGTAATTGTAAAAGCTGCCGAACTCCTTTTGTATGGCGAGGAACAGCCTTGCGTTTGTGATTGTGGATTTGATTTTCTGGCGGTTTTTCACGATACCCTCAAACCGCATCAACCGTTCAACATCCTCATCGGTCATTTGCGCTACCCGTTCGGTGTCGAAGTCACAAAAAGCCTTACGATATCCCTCACGCTTCCGAAGGATTGTTATCCAACTCAATCCGGCTTGAGAGCTTTCCAATACAAGAAACTCGAACAGTGTTTTATCGTCAGTCACCAACTTTCCCCACTCTTGATCGTGGTACGCCATATACAACTCGTCAGTTCCGCACCAACCGCAACGCCCGTTTATTAGATCTTCCATAATGTATGATATTACTGATTTTTCGGATAGGGATAAAAAGACAATCCGTTATACATAAATCGATAAGTAGGGACATCAACGCCGAGCTTCTCCGCTTGACGAATAACATATCCGGTCAATGTTTCCAACTCTGTTTTTTTCCCGGCGAGAAAATCACTATGCATGGAAGTCGTGGAGCCGGCCGGCATCATCTTTTGCGTCTCGATGGAAGTATAGACGATGTCATCGGGTAAACAGACTCCCATAGCCTCCGCTACGCTTTTTAATTCCGTACCCAAAGCGATGAATAGATCAATATGTTGGGCTAGTACTTCATCAATGGGCTGGTTGAAGAAACTCGTAGCCGTAGCCGCCGTAGAGATCATGAAGAATTTCTTCCAGATGCGTAGGTCTATATCCGCTGGATTAAAAGCGTTTAACCGGGCATACATAAGTAATTTAAGCAACTCGGTTTGCTTATCTTTGTTTGCATCTTTGTTGCCGAAGAAAATACGTTCCTTCAAGGAGAATTTCTCGACAACACCCGGCTCTGTCAAGCGGGAACCGATATAAACACATCCTTTCCAGACCTCTTGTCCGGGTAGTATATTATGGATTCGTTCTTCGATATCCAATCCGTTTAGCAAGGGGATGATAACGGTCTCAGGTCCGATAACAGGCTTTAGCTGCTGGATGTTTTCTTCTAGATCGTAACTTTTTGTACAACAGAAAAGGTAGTCTACCGGCCCTATCTCGGCGGGATTATCGGTGGCTAGTGCCGGAGCCGTATGGATTGTCCGGATGCCTAGTTGCATTTGTAAACCTTTTTCACGGATAGCCTTTAGATTTTCTCCACGGGCGATAAAAAAGATATCTGCTTTTATTGTTCCTTGATAGCGGGCGGCGACCATACCTCCGTAATAACCACCCACCGCACCGATACCAGAAAACGCTATTCTTAATTTAGCCATACTATTATATTCCTTATTATTTGCAAATATGAGAAAAAAAAGGCTCTCATTTATATCAGTTTCAGTTCTTTTAGTAAATCCGGAATGGATTGTTCGAAGTTCACGCCAAAGCGATAATCCGTTTGCGCCTTGAATGTTCGAAGAATACTTTCTGCCGTGAAGCGAACGGCTATTTCCGCAGATCTCTCCAAGTTGAAATTATTTAACAAACCGGACAGTAAAGCACTTGCGAAAACATCTCCCGTACCATGATAATAACCGGGTATTTTCTCTGTTAAAACATACTCTGTCGCATTTCGTTCCATATCGAAAGTGGCGGCTCCCAGTTCTTTCTCGTCGAAATAGACACCGGTCAAGACAACTTGCTTAGGGCCTAGCTGACTTAGCTTATGTAAAATACCATCGATATAAGCTTTGGTATAGGGACCTGCTTGGTAGGGTTCGCCCAACAATAATGCGGCCTCCGTCAGGTTCGGTACGATGATATCCGCTCTTTCACAAAGGGATCTCATTCCTTTGGCGAATTTAGGGGTGAATATCTTGTACAGTTCTCCGTTATCGCCCATGACAGGATCGACTAGAATCAGGTTATCTTCCCGCTTGAAAAGGGAGAAGAACTCTTTTACGATATCTAATTGCTCGAAAGATCCAAGAAAGCCGCTGTAGACGGCATCGAAACGGATATCTAATTCTTTCCAATGCTTCATGAACGGACGCATATCTTCCGTCAAGTCTCTATATGTATAGCCGAGAATACCTCCTGTGTGTGTAGAAAGTATGGCCGTAGGTAAGGCGCTTGTCTCTATTCCTGCCGCCGAGAGGATCGGGAGGGCAACTGTCAATGAACATTTGCCGAATCCCGATAGGTCATGAATGGCGGCTACTCTTTTTTGTTGTTCCTTATTCATCTTGAATCGATTAAAATGTGATAGGAAAACAAGAGCGGATCGGTAAAGGTTTATTTTACTTTCCTAGAAATAGTTCCATGTCTTCGTCTACACTACCTATTCCGGCGATCCCGAAATTATCGACCAATACTTTGGCTACATTCGGCGACAAGAACGCTGGCAATGTCGGTCCTAAGTGAATGTTTTTTACGCCTAGGTAGAGTAGGGCGAGTAATACGATTACCGCTTTTTGCTCGTACCATGCGATATTGTATGCGATAGGTAATTCATTGACATCATCCAGCCCGAAGATCTCTTTTAACTTGAGGGCGATCATCACCAATGAGTAACTGTCATTACATTGTCCGGCATCTAATACCCGTGGAATACCTCTGATCTCACCCAAAGGCAGTTTGTTGTAACGATATTTGGCACAACCGGCGGTTAATATGACGGTATCTTTCGGTAATTTCTCGGCGAATTCGGTATAGTAGCTACGGCTCTTCATTCTTCCGTCGCAACCTGCCATGACAAAGAATTTACGTATCGCTCCTGATTTTACGGCATCGATAACCTTGTCGGCTAATTGGAATACCTGCTCATGAGCGAATCCACCGATGATTTCCCCGTGTTCGATTTCCGTTGGAGGGGCGCATTTCTTTGCGTGTTCGATTAACGCAGAGAAATCCTTAGAGCCTCCGGGCTTACGATCGGCGATATGTGGGAATCCTTCGAACCCGGTAGAGCCGGTCGTATAGACCCGATCGGCATAAGTGGCGGAAGAACGGGGAGGGACAAGGCAGTTGGTCGTAAACAGGATAACTCCATTGAATGTCTCGAAATCGGATGTTTGTTTCCACCAGGCGCTACCGTAGTTTCCTACAAAATGCTTATACTTCTTGAAAGCCGGGTAATAATGTGCGGGAAGCATCTCGCTATGTGTATAGACATCTATGCCTGTACCTTCGGTTTGTTCCAGCAAGTCTTGAATGTCTCTCAAGTCGTGCCCACTGATAAGTATACCCGGGTTCTTTCCTACGCCGATATTCACTTTCGTAATTTCCGGGTTGCCATAGGTGGAAGTATTCGCTTTATCTAATAAGGCCATGGCTTTTACTCCGTATTCGCCGCAGGTAAGTACCCATTGGGTTAAATCGGCGACAGTCAGGTCTGATCGAGTCGTCGTTACCAAGGCATCTTGCATAAAGGCATAGAGGCTGGTATCCTCGAAACCTAGGTTGTAAGCGTGCTCCACGTAGGCGGCCATACCTTTAACCCCATAAGTGAGTAATTCGCATAGAGAACGGATATCCTCGTTTTCTGTGGCAAGAATACCTACTTCTTTCGCTTTGACCTCCATTTCCTCTACTTTATCCGATTTCCAAGTCAGACAGTCGCAGGTTAAGGAAAGATGGATTCCCAGTCGATGCAATTCGTTGAGAAGGTTCTCTCGTAGCTGATAGGCTTCCTTGATCTTTGAGACGAACCTGGATGAATCGAAATTGGCGTTTGTGATGGTCATGAAAAGTCCGTCTACGATAAACTTATTGGCCGTGGATGATTCCACGCCTTGTTTGCGTAAAGTCGTTGTTAATTTGGAGATTCCCTTCATTAAGTACATCAGTAAATCTTGTAATCCGGCCACTTCGGCGGTCTTACCACATACACCTTTTAATGTGCAGCCCTTTCCTTGGGCGGTTTCTTGACATTGATAACAGAACATAGCTTTTATTTTTAAAGTTTATCGCGAATGTAGGGGGGAGAAGGTCGTTTAATCTGTAACAGTTGTTACACTCTTTGATTATTTTCTTTATCTTTATCCGCAAAAGGAAGTTTTATGAATCTGAGTTTGTGTCCTATTTGCGGAAAATTGTCTGAGGAAGAGCAAACCGCTCTTTTCAGTTCGTTGGATTATTCGACAAGGTCGTTTAAGAAAGGTGACTGGGTGGCTCGTCAGGGAGATGCCTTATCTTCGCTTTATCTATTGAGTAAAGGACGGGTAAAGACTGAGATGATCACCGAAAGCGGGACAATTCTGGAAGTGGAGACTTTATCGGCGCCTACTCCTTTGGCCTCCGCATTTTTGTTTGCGGAAAATAATCGCTTCCCGGTAGATGTTATCGCCTTGGAGGAATGCGAGATTATTTTAATACCTAAGAGTGCGGTGATGCGTTTGCTGGCGACAAACGAGCATTTTCTTCAAAGCTATATGGCTTTTAACGCCAACCGAACACAATTTCTTTCTGAACGTCTTCAATTATTATCGATTAAGACCATTAAAGGTAAACTGGCTTACTATATACTTAAACGTATTCAAGGGGATCATTATAAGCAGGATCGTAATCAAACAGAGCTTTCGGAATATTTTGGAGTGGCTCGTCCTTCATTGGCCCGTAGTTTCTCGGAAATGATAGAGGAAGGGGCTATTTCCCGGGAAGGGAAAATAGTTGATATGAATAAGCTGAAAAGCTACGTGCTTTGAAAATCCATCTACGAATGTACTTGTTCTCGAAACAACTCCCTCTCTATATATGTTACTAGAGTAGATGATTTTTCATTCGACATGGTTATGATGATAAATGAATTAAATACAGGCTTGATTGAAGCTTTAAAAGAAAAACTTCCCCCTAAGACAAATTTGGCGAATCTGTTGATGGATACCCTTTATATTGGCAGAGAAGCCATTTATAGGCGCTTACGTGGCGAGGTTCCTTTCACCTTGGAAGAGGCAGCTCTTATCTCAAGGAAATTGGGTGTGTCATTGGATAAAATAGTAGGGGTTAGTTTTAGTGCCAATGCCGTGTTCGACTTGAATGTGGTAGATCACGATGATCCTTTTAATGCTTATTTTACGATCTTGTCTAGATATGTGAAGATCTTTAGGGCCTTTCAGGATGATCCTACTACGGCTTTGGGTACCTCTTCCAATACTATTCCTCAGACCCTTTATTTGAAGCATGACCTTTTGTCAAAGTTTCGTTTATTTAAGTGGATGTATCAGAATAAGCATATCCAATGCAATCATTTTGAGAATCTGAAGATACCGGAAAAACTGGTTGATACCCAAAGAGAATTTGTATCGTTGACACAGTATATCCATTCTACGGATTATATTTGGGATAATATGATCTTCCATCATTTGGTCAATGACATTAAATATTTCTCCGATATCCATCTTATTTCCTGTGAGGATATACAACGTATCAAAGAGGAGTTATTAGTGTTGGTGGATGAATTGGAAGAACTTGCCATGAGAGGAAAGACCGAGGCTGGCAATAGTGTACGAATTTATGTATCGCATATTAACTTTGAGGCTACGTATAGTTATCTGGAAACAAGTTCTTTGCAGTTAAGTATGATACGGGTTTACTCGATAAATTCTATTACGACACAGGATACTGAGATGTTTAATAGCTTGAAAGACTGGATTCAATCTTTAAAAAAGTTCTCTACCATGATCTCCGAGAGTGGAGAGATGCAACGTATCCAGTTTTTCAATAGACAAAGGGAGATTATAAATACGCTTTAGGGTTTGAACCTGTTTCGATAAATGAAACAACCTAGATATTCCGATTGCGCGATTCGAAATTTATAGGTGCTTTTTTAGTTTAATTTCGTTTTCTATCTTTTTCTGTCTGTGTTTGCTTTAATTAGAAAAGGAACAATTCTCATAGGCTTGCTTTATCGTACAAAACTATCGTTTACATGTTTTACATTTGCCAAATGTATCAAGGAATATTAATAGTTGGAAATAAGGTATAAGGCAATGAAAGATAGTATTGTAAATGAATTGATAACCGCAATGAAAGATAGGCTTCCTCCCGGACAAAATCTTGCTAATTTCTTGACGGATACTTTATGTATCGGGAGAGAGGCGGTGTACCGCAGGCTTCGGGGAGAGGTCGCTTTTACGATTGATGAGGTTGCGCAAATTTCCTATAAGTTGGGATCAGATCATAGGAAATCACTTGTATAATAGAGTGACTTTCGATATGAACTTGCTCCGATCCGCTAATGCGATAGAAAGTTATTATGAGATTATTGATCGTTACTTACGGATATTTGACTATGTGAAAGGAGATAAGAGTACGGAGGTTTGTACGGCATCGAATGTTTTGCCTTTTACGCTTTATTCCTCTTTTGAATATCTGTCTAAGTTCCGTCTTTGCCGCTGGTTATATCATCATGGACAGATAAAGACTCCAAATTCTCTATATGGGATGGTGGTGGAAGAACGAATTATAAATGTACATAAAAAATTAAGTTATAGCGTAAAGAATTGTCCGAAAACCAGTTTTATCTGGGATATGAATATTTTTGTTTCTTTCGTGAAAGAGGTCCAATACTTTGCTTGCCTGAATTTGATATCGAAAGAGGATGTTCTGTGCTTGAAAGAGGAACTTTATCAATTACTTACTCATATGGAGGCTTTATCTATCACAGGAGAGTTCAGTGAGGGCCATAAGGTGTTTTTCTACTTATCAAGCATTGATTTTGAGGCAACCTATACTTATATAGAGAAGCTGGATTTCCAAATTAGTATGCTACGAGTTTATTCAATCAATTCTATGGACTCCCAAAGTCCGCAGATTTGTAAAATGCAACGAGATTGGATTCAGGCA
>ERZ839823.2469-NODE-2469-length-14102-cov-24.089984_pt1 | contig 14102 bp, 15 predicted proteins | sample MGYA00519862_ERZ839823 | MGnify/ENA primary metagenome ERZ839823 (study PRJEB31850, sample SAMEA3708853) | human gut metagenome | biome: human gut; feature: human-associated habitat; material: faeces | place: China | collected 2014 ...
TGTTCAGCTTTTTTCTTTTATAAGAATTGATATGATCCATCATCAGAAAAATATCCTTCTGTGTCAAATCATCAAAGCTGCTTCCCTTTGGCAGGATACGACGTATCAGCTCATGATTCACTTCACAGGCTCCCTTTTGGTAAGGTGCACTTGGATCGCAGTAAAATACATTCGTTCTGCTGCATGGAATCGTATCTCGTTTTTCAATTGCTTTTGGATTTGAAAACTCACTTCCATTATCCGTAAGAATAACCGGAAACAACCGTGAAAAATCTTCATTTCCAAGGACTTTATCCAACAGATTTATAATCTGTATGACAGATGCTGAAGTATTTGAATCTCGTAGAAATGCAAGCATTAAACTTGTTTCAACGAAATGTATAGTAAGCAGGCATTTGCCTCCCACACGTCCGATAACACTATCCATCTGTACAACAGCAGACTCCGGCTTTGTTTCAAGAAACTTCTGGAAATCAGTATAGCTTCTACCAATACGACATCCTCTGTCTACCTTGAATTCAGGCTGTTTGTATCGCGGGCGATACTTTACTTTACGAGGCAGATCAATGTTACGGATATCAAAAAGCTGGGCATCAACATAGTTATACAATGTTTTTTCACTGCACATGATTTCATCAACATGCTCTATATAAATCTGATGAAGAGACTGTCCATTTTTAACCAAGGGGCTGATGATTCCGTTGATTCTTGCTATATCATCCTCATTGGATAAAATACCTGTCCTGGATTCCGAAATAGACTGATGTGCCATTTCATGAGCATCTGCCGGGTCATAAATGCGTTTTAACAAGGTACATTTGGGAAGCTGGCTGCAACCATTACATACATATGGAGGTTTGGTTTTAACGGAACAGATATCCTCTGCAAAATCCGGACAATGTAATGTACACTCGGAACACAGACTGCATTTATACGCTGATTGATGCGTACAACTGTTTCCGCACAGCTTTTTAGCTTTGCATGTACTGCGATGTTTACATGGATTGTAAGGATATCCTGGGCGACCACTTTTCTTATCATAGGAATGCTTTTTTATTTCCTTTGCAATCGTGGTACGATCCTTGCCTAACTTCTTTCCTATAACTCCAAAAGAGACATTCTCCTGAAGGAGTTGTGCAATAACTAATCGATCTTCATATGTTAAAAACTTTGACATGGTAGCTCCTTTCCAGCCGCCAGAAATCAAAGCATAACAAAAAAGAGACCAACAATCCAGTCAGTCTCTTGAATTTGTAAAGGAAAATCCATACCCTTCCTTTACACTTATTACTATTAACTTTTAAAGAAGTCTGAGATAGCGGGTATGAAATCTCAGATTACAATTGACGAAAAAAATTCTGTATTTTAACTAAATCTTCAATATTATCTTCTAAACTCATTGCATACATCCCCTACCAATTTAAATCTCTAATTCTACATATTGACTTTCTATCTTATCAAGAACATCCATAATACCCTTAACTACAGCTTCCAGATTATCATTTACCTCACTAAATTTTACAACAAGCTCGTCCTCAACACATGGTATAGGTATATCATCCTCTGTCATTTCATAATCGCCATAAGAAATATAAATTCCACCATAAACACTGTTTATCCCATTTTCAACCCAATTCACATAGACTTCATTGGAACTTCCTCTCTCCGGACAGAACCAGCCGCTTACATTGACTGCAAATTCATTGCCGTCAAAATCTTTTAATCGAACTAAGTCTCCTTCTGAAAAGCAATTCAAATCAGCATAAAACACACTATCTCTGATATTCTTAAGTTTTTGTTCAATAGACAACAAATGATCCTGCAATGCATCTTCAATTAAGCGATATATTTCTATGGTTACTTTTCCTCCCAACAATGTTTTCCAAGTGGAATACAAATAATGAGTATCACCCAGTGCTATATATTTCTCCAATAAATCTTTTCTCACAAGTTCATCTTCTTCAAAAAAAGTTTCTTCTTGTAAACTCTCCCTTATATATTTTAAAGATAATAGTGTATCTTCGACTTTTTCGCTTATATCAGATATGCTGTCGTTAATAATTCCAGATAAACAAATAAAATCATCCGTTTCATTTAAACGCTCTATAATATCTTGCTCATCCAATAACTCCGACGTAATATCGCAATATTCTAAATTCATTGCTTCCTCAGCTTCACTTCGTAAACGAATTACCTCTAATGTTTCTTCGGATTTTATTTTCCTTTTTAACAATTCATCAGCTTTTCTAAACTCCTTCTCAAAATAATCAATCGTAGATACCGTATCATTATACATATCCCTGCAAATCATTTTATTATGTGCAACCATGTTTCGCCTTTTTGACAAATCATCTTTCCATCTTCCAACTACTGATTTACTAAATATTTCATCAAAACCTTCTTCCTCCCACAGTGACGGACTATCCAACAACTCAACTGAAGCAATTTCGGTTGCTTTATCCTTTTCATGTTTCTTTATATCTTCCAATGCTCTTTTTACAACATTGGTAATTTGCTTCTTTTTTGCTGCTTTTAATGCTACGAAAATATCATCAATTTCCAAATTATATAAATGATTATCAACCTTTTTATATAAATTATATCGAGAACCTCTAAACCACTCCGAAAACTTCAAATACTTATTCATATAGTCTTCATAAGAATATTTCTCGAACCAATCACCACCGTGCTTAATTGACATATATGAGTTTATAATTTCTCTTAAATAATTCTCTAATATGTGCAATCTACCATATAAGTCCGTAGCCATTTTCATATTTTGAGAGTCAGCTAACCAAAAAATCTGTTCGTAATTTCCGTGAAGTAATCCTATCAATTTTTCCTTAAACTCATACCAAATAGAACTTGCTAACAAAGAAATATCATCTTCTTCACTATACTGTATATTTATATAAATATATCGTTTGCCACCGTTAGTAATCCTTTCAGCATCCATTCGACACTCTTTAGACTGATAGGCAAATTCACACCTTACTTCAAACGGTTCCTGATATTCCTCATTCTCCTCATCAACCTCTTCCTGAGTGAAATCCGCAAAACATACTCCTTTCATATTCTTAATAGTAATCCCAAAAACACTTGTCATTCTATCTAAAAGCAATGAAAGCGTACCAAGTTCACCATTCTCTTTTCCGCAACATAAAATTTTTACATATTCCATAGAATATCCACCTCGACATCTTTATATAAACAAATTTATTATAAGACTTTTTACCGTTACTCTCAACAGTAATTGACTGTATATGGGCAGCCAAACTTGACCGCCCATACATCATTTATAAAGTTTCCTGTTTATCTTTCGACTTAGAACACTCCCGTTTATCCGGCATATTATACTCGAAAGCCTTTTCCTTCATCTCTGTAAGTTTTTCTCTGATTGAAATTCGTCCTCTCTGACCGTCTGCTAACATCCGCTCCTTGTCATGCTCTGCGATACGCTCCGACATCAGAAAACTTGCAACAGGCTTTATCGGTTCCTCTGCCACCGCCTGTATATCTTCTGCCCTGTCCGGCTCGCCCTCCTGCGCCTGTGCGCTCTGCTCTCCGTTTTCGTCCTCCGGCTCATCATCGCCCATATCCAGCGCATTATCGCCCTTTTCTTCCATGTTAAGAAGCGCATTTAACTCTGCAAGGCGTTCTAGCTTCTCCGCCAGTTCCTGCTCCTGTGCAAAAGGTTTTGTGACCTCTACCTTTGCGGTTTCAAGCTGGTGTTCCACGTTGAAAAGCTTCTGCTCCACATCTGCCATTTTCCCGGTCATTCCCTCTAACGCATTGGAAAGTCTTTGCAGATTTCCAAGCGGATCGGCTCCGATTTCCACCTCATGGCTAAGACTTCCTTTTAAGTTGATCGTAAACTTTGAGAAGAACGAGTCAAAGGACACGCTCATCTTAAATCCCTGAAATTCCCCGATTGTGACCGCCATATTTGGCACTCCGGCACATATCAATCAACGCCGCACCCGCTTCCTTTTTGTCCGTATAAGTATGGTTCGTTCATGAGCCATTGCCACCAGTGACGGTATACTTTATTCAATTTTTGTCCGCTCCTTTCTCACATATGAAAATAGCACTTAAGATTTCTCCTAAGTGCCTTTCTCTCCATAGCAACTATTTCAATTATGCCCGTTTCTACACTCGACCTCTACTACGTGGAGCACGAATCCTGTTCTTTAATAATTCGTATAATTTTACTGATTTATCCTCCACTTGATATGTAACTACTAACGCATAATCTTGCTTTTCTGTTGACCAATTCTTTTTACAATCAACAACTAGATAATAATTGTCTCCATATGAAGACCTTGTAAACTCAAATGTCCCTTTTTGTAAAGTGCCATGTTCTCTCAATGCTTTACCACAGTCTTCCATATTACAAACATACTTAGCTTCAAATCGTTCTGCTTTATCCGCTTCATCACGTCCTGCTTGTGAAGCACATACTTGATATACTTCTTCCAAACTCTTTCCTCTAATTAATTCAAAGGACATAGTCTTTCCCAAGTAATCCATTCTTGTTTTTCTAACATCCGGATTATATGCCAATGATACTGTTATTCTTTTTTTCCCTTTTGCAGACTCAAATTCTCTTGGAATAGGGAGCTCAAAAATATGGGTTTTATCAACTTCGATTGCATTTTCTTGTCTCATATCTGCAAGTAACATAACCCTCTGTTCAAAAGAGTCTGTCGCCACCGCCTGATTTGGATACCCATATCCAGCTAAATAGTGTAGCATTTTCTTTTTATTACTTTTTATTTGTCCTTTAGCATTTAATCGAAAACTCGGCTGAAGCATATCAATAAATGTTTCTGTATATTCGAGTTTTTCTACCTGCAATTCAATTTCTCTTGGAACATCGGAAGAACTTACTAAAATAGCTCTTAATAAATTATTAGAAGCTTCTGGATATCGTTCCAATATTAAAGCTGCAATATGAGATACATATGGAGCAGCATAGCTTGTCCCTGCATCCTGACTAAATATACCTTCTGTTAACTTATTAGAAAGAGACATTATGCAAGTTCCCACATTTTTACTTGTTTTGGAAAGTATTGTATTAAATGCATCATCTCCCCCATACGCAACAAACTCAGGTTTTATTGCCTTTTGTATTCCTGGTCCAATACGTGTACCAGAGGATATTTGATTTTTCAATGATATTGGTAAAACATTGAGTGTCTCATCACGTAATGCAAAAGGAACTGAAGAACTTGCCATCCCTCCCACGGTAATTGAAATACTTGAAGCCGCGGGATCAATAACTCTTGCTTGTTCATCTGTATAAAAATATTTAGGATAATCTTTTAATATGCCTTTTTCATCATGTTCTTTTGCATAATGATAATTTCCAGATGAAACAATAAATAAAATATCATACTCTCTCTGTAATTCATCTAACACACATGTCCATGCTCTTGGTTTCTTATCATCATATGGATAATTCAAATCACCTTGTGATAAATTAAAAATACGGCATCCATAGTTACTATTGAAATATGCAACAATTTCTCTCATTTGATTAACTATGAGTTTTTCATGCATATGCGTATACTTTTTTATAATGCTTTTTGTCTCAGGCACTCTGGTTTTTAGCTCTAACTTTTCAAACAGTTGTTCCTGTGTGATTTTTCCTGAAAAATAGTTATATAGAATTTCTTCCTGTTCCATATTTATTTCTATTTTTTCATCATCCAACTCCTGCTTACATAATGCAAAGTCACCTATATATTCCCCATCATGTATTTTTGCACTATAAAGATAAATACGAGGCACAAAAGTATCTTCAGGGTGAATGATTCCATATTCACAAATTCCGGCAACCATTGTTCCATGACCTGCTATATCATTCTCATTTGCCGTATACCCATCCGTAACATAAAATGTCTTAGAATCACCTATTGCATCTTTAAGTAAAGGATGTCCTGATAATATTCCACTATCTATTACACAAATACTAGAAGATTTTTCTGTTAAAAAGTCACTATTATATTTTATATCACTTAAGCTTATATTGTTGATATACGTTCGTTCTGTTCGCTTTATATGGTAACTAGGTATTCTATCAATTTTGTATACCAATGGATGTTTAAGGAAATAGGGTAACTGATTTTTCTGAATTTTCAAGCGAACTACTGCAACTGTTTGAGATATATACTTATCGCAATATTTTACACAATTACCCTCTGTATTCTTTATAAATTCATCAGCCTTTTTCTGCGTTTCATTAAGTGAGTCAAAAATCCAAAGATAACAATCAATATAATCTACTTCTGACAATTCATCAATATCTTGTCCCTTTCTATCCTCTTCATCCCATCTAGAAACACCTTTAATCGCACAAAAAAGATCCTCATTTTCTATTTTAGTGCGAGCTATCACTCCTTGCTTATAATCATTAATTGCTTTATTAAACTCTTTTAATTCATAATCATCCGCAAAAAGCACCATAAGTTCTTTTTCTTCTGTATCAATTACTTTTAATCCCATTGATTCCAGTTTACTTATATTCGCTTCACTAAGAATTGCATCCTTTTCAAGTTCCACCTTCATTACTAAATGAGGTTCAAAACGAAAACGTCGAATATCATCGTTATTCTCCGTCACCTGATTCTTGACCTGGGACAAAAGTTCTTCACCATGCTGTATATTACTTTTTCTATCGCCTCTAGGCACAAACCCCTTTTTCTTTCTTCTATCCTGTGGCGGTTTATCAACTTTCGTAAAGTATAAATGTTCCATAATTATTCCCCTATTTTTTGAATCAAATTAGCACGTTTCAACTCCATCTGAACATTCTCCGCAAACACCTCATTCGTTATTGGTCTGTTTCCATTTATAATACAATTTTTTATTGAAGCCAAACACACTCTTTCTATGTCAGCATATGAACATCCCTGTAATTCTTTTGCAAATTTTTGTACATCTAAGCACTCAACCTGAAAAGCTCGCAATTTCTTTTTAATCAACAATATAATCTGTTCATAATTAGGCTTCTCAAATATTACAATTTCATCAAACCTTCTCCATAACGCAGTATCAATTGCTTTTTCGTGGTTTGTTGCTGCAATTACCACAGAGTCACAAGTAAAACCATCTAAAATTTGCAAAAACGAATTTACAACTCGTTTCAATTCGCTATGTTCTTCAACTGTATCCCTACTCTTTCCAATAGCATCAAATTCATCAAAAAATAAAACCCAATTATTTTTACTTGCATAATCAAAAACTTTTCTTATATTTGAAGATGTTTCACCTAAATATGAGGATATAAGACCATCAAAGCAAACATAAAGTATGGGCAAATCTAATGCATTTGCAACAGCTTCTGCACATATTGTTTTTCCACATCCTGGAGGTCCGCAAAACAAAAGTTTCTTTTTGGGAACTAAGCCATATGCCTTTAAAATCTCTTTTTTCTCATATTCCACAATAACATTATCTAATTGTTTCTTTATCTCCTCTGGCAAAACAATATCATTAAAGTTCTTTTGTGGATAAATAATTTTTACTAATTCTGTACCATCATCCTTATCTTTAGGTAAATCCATAACCCGATTTAATTTATTTGTAAAAGATGATTTATTATAATTTACTTCAGGTACCGAAGATAACGTTTTCTTCAATTTATTCGCTAATACATAATGATTTTTTGCTTTTTCTTCTTCAATTAAAGTCATTCCTGCTTTCATAAAGGCACTATCATCATTATTCCTGTATGCCTCAAACAAAGCTACAAGCAATTCTCCTGTTGTCATCTCACAATACATCCTTTCAATAAAATTTAATATTTAACAAATAGCTTTGCGAAAACATATATCAAATTTTTTGATATTTTTGTTGCCCCGATGATGTTTTATTTATTGGTGTAACAATATTAGCCTTCTGCTGCGTCCAATTCAAAAATAATGTGCCCAATAACAACCTATCTTTTCTTGGAATTCTGTTCCATAAATATCCTTTAAAAAGTTCTCTAACTAAGAAAACTTCACCGCTATTCAGTTCCTTTACCTCTTGTATAGCATATTCTAATAATTGGTTCACATTCATATATTTATTCCCCTAACAACGTTGTTAATAACTATTATAAATAATGTTTATTAAATGGTCAAGATTTCTTCTCCAATCATCGCAATGTTTTTACCATGCTGCAAAGGCTAATATTCCTTTGCAGCATGTGATCAGTTACTTATCGGCATCAGGCATAAAAACCATGCTCCTCAATGCCCTTTTCCAAAATACAGTTGATCAGTTCCTCAAGATCCACGTTGTTAATCTCGCTGACAACGATCAGCTTTGCAAGGGTATCCTTCGGAACGGATACCGCATAGTGCTCCTCATCCGCACGAAGCTCATGGACACAGATGCCAAGTTCCTCTGCAATCTTGCACATAACGCCAAGCTCCGGTTCCTTAACTCCTGCCATAATGTCAAGGATTGTTCTCTCTGGCACACCGGAAATTCTGGCAAGCTCCGCAATCCCGATTTCTTCCTCTTTCATCACATTTAATAACTTGTCCCCTGTTGTAAACATAATCTTTTCCTCCCTATATCTGAAATTAACTGCATCTGAAACGAGGGCAGGATTGGTGGGGAACGACAGTGTATCATTAAATGCAAAAAAGCGTTCATAGGTTTTCTTCCAACAAACGCTTTCCCGCCTTAATTTTAAATTCATTTTATTGTTACACCATTTACAATAAATTTGCGTATATTCTCTCCATCGACTAAGCGGAGAAACACTGTTCACAATAATTTCCATTACTCTATTTTTCACTATGCTTTGACATCAAAACTGCTTTGCAAATTTTCTTCATTTACGGATTCCCCTCCTACTATCGGAAGTCCTCTTTTTGCATTTTCCCATGCTTCATTATAAATCATGCACATTTCTGTTTGCCTCGCTGCCTCTGCATTAGTCGTATACATCGTCCACCCATTATTGGAATAAGTCGCCACCATCTCCCCGTTTTTATCGTAAAACTCTATGTAATCGCTGTTGCCTGACGGCAGTTTCTGATATTTCACTTTCCCTTCAAGCAGTGTTGCCACAAAATCTATTGGCTTCAGCACATTCTGTCTGTTCCTTGAAATAGCTTTCAGCCCGGAAGTAATAATCCCTTTTCTGTCCGGGGACACTTCCGATGTGTAGCTTTTCATCAGCCTATTAAATCCTTCGGATTTGTTTTGGAACTGCCCTTTTTCAAAATCCTCATAAGCTTGTTCCCTGATCTGCTTCCGGTATTCTTTATCACTGACACCGCTTTTCTTTTTAGAGAAAATATATTTGTCATTGAAGTCCGGCAGATGGATGCCGCCTATACTGCCTGTTCCAGAAAAGAACCTTTGTTGTAATGAACCATTGGACGAATTAACTTGCATTATACCACCCTCTCCTGTAAATTTCCTAGTCTATTCAATATTTGATACATCTGGCTATTGCCAAACATATAACTTTGCAAAACAAGCGGTCTCTCTGCCCGTCTGTTTTCTCGGTACAGCTTCATATAGGCATCCTTAGCCTGATAAAAGCTGTCCTCCAATTCTTCCATCTCCTCTGTTGGCATTTCAGGAATATTCCCCTGAATGACCTGCCCCTGGGCTGTTATTCTGGCACAGGATTTCTGCCATGCCACTTCCTGCTCAAATTGCATATCCAGCCACTCTATCTCATCTTCTTTTGTCAGCGGCGTCCCATCTACCTTATAATACTGTTCATTTTTATAGCGCTGTTCAATTTCAGAATACAGCCTTGCATAACTCAATCCACAGGCATTTACAACATCTGTATAGTCATACTGCCCTTTTTCTTCCCTAATTTCTTTTAATATTCCGGCTCTCATATCGCTGAACGATGTAACCGAATGCACAACTGTATGCTTAATTTTATCCATTAAATTTTCCCTGTTTTTCGATAATTGAGAAACCTCTAAAGTATCCTTATGAAACACTTTCTGGTCTTCATTTTGGCTTTCCTGTTTTCCCAAATATTCCCTATCAAACTTGAAAAAATCCGGCAGATGAATAGGATTACTTAAAAATGTAATTGACATATCTCTTTCTCCTTACTTAAAATCACTATCCAAGCGAAAAAGCACTATCCGTAACCGCTTCCGTCATAGCATTTGCTTCATAAGCATTAGACGCTTTTGACAACAGCCTTTCATTGTTCCACGACCGTAATAATCGGCTTCTTTCCTGTTCCTGCTTTGCAATCTTTTCATTCAACATTTCCTGCTGCTGTTTTTTAACCTGCGCCCGTTTTTCCAGATATTCTTCCAAAAGCTCTTTTTGTCTATCTTTCTTGTTGCTTGTCTTTTTATAAAAACTATTTTTTGAACGTATGTCAAATTCCGAATCATAACCAACGGGCCATGAGTCTGCACGATAGTCATTTAAAGAACTTCCGACCGTAATCATTACTGAACAGTTTCTTGGAGCATATGAATCTCCCCAGTCTCTCTGAACTAAATTCAAAATCTGCTGTTTATATTGCGGATCTTCTTTCATTTTCTTAAAAGCATCCTCTGATATATTAATCGCCATATTACTAACTGTCCGGTGATTATTTATTCTGGATAGCTCATCATAAAATTCCTTTTTGAAAATCGCCATTTCTTCCGCTTCTGATAATTCCTTTGTATTGCCCGTTTCTCCCGTGCTGTTTACGCTCTTTGTACTTTTCGTTGTTGCAACATTGTTCTGATAATAACTCTGTCCTACTCCACTAATAGCCATTTTTAATCCTCCTTTATCAGCACTTTTTCATAATATCCGATAGTATGCTTGTTGCTGTTCCTTGTTTGTAATTTATACTTTTAAAGGCTACCAAAAACTTCTCTTTAGCCTGCTCCATTATTGATACTGCGGTTTTCTGATATTTTGTATCAAACATTTGAGCCTTATCTTGTGTTTTTACTTCATTTTGAGGGCTATTTCTACGGAAATACCATGAACTGTCTGCGTTTTCAAATGCTTTATTGGTTTGTTGACAGGTAATATATCCTTCTAAATTTGCCAGACGCATTTTAAAGGCTTCGTCCAATCCGGCTAAATCTTCGTCAAGTGTCAATGACCTTTTCCCCGTAAGTTCGTAGGAAACTTCACGATCTCCATTTTCATGTTCTTTTACGATTTCATTATAACGGGTTTCATATGTATCCATTATAGATTTCATCACATCTTCAACATTATAATTCCCGTCTTTTAATGTTAGGCTGCTAATATCCCGCATTGCGGTATAGTGTTCCCAAGCAACCTCATTTTTATTTTGTATTGTCAGTTCCCTGACATTGGTATAATCCGAATCGGGTTCAAATTTGCTTGCCATTTCCCGCTGCATATTTCTTCCTGCATCAGAAATAGAAAGATTTGCCGACTGCTTCACCATCTTTGAGATTGCTTCCCTAACAGTTGCTTTTCCCCGTATATAATTTGTAGTCGTTCCCAAATAATCATAATTATGTCCGACTCCATTAATAGCCATTTCCTAATCCTCCATTGTCATCAATTTTTTATATTGCCGCCCCTGCCCCCTTGCAATAAGTCCGGGCAGTCCGCAAAAGCAAAGGTTTATGTGCCTTGCGGAATATGAACAATTTCTCCTTATGCCTTTATATCAAAACTTGCCCCTGTCGGCGCAGATGTACCAGAAACCGCAGCTAAGAGGTTCTGCGTAACACTTTTTACATCAGTGCCAGTAGCTGATATTGTAAACGTTTCATCTTCTGTCAGCTTCTCCAACTGCGCCTTTTTCTCTGCCCGTCTCTTAGCTGCCTTTTCTTCTGAGATTTTTCTTTCCTCACGCTTTTTCTCTAATCTTTCTTTTTGTTTCTTTTCCGCATTCAATGTAGTTGAATTTTGTTTTGAACCACTGGTTCTTGTCATACCTCCGCAAGTAACAGAAGCATTCCCATCGGCATCTATTACAGTTGTAACACCATGTATCACTGCATTATCAGCTTTGGCTTGTGCAAACATTCTATTCTGTCCCGGTACTGCACCAGTTAAATTAAACTCTACTTTCTTGGCAAATTCCGGATCATTTGCCATTTTCTTTAGACATTCGCTAGAAAGATTTATTACCACTTTATTTTCATTTCCACTCATAAGACTGCTACCCGTATTAAAAGTAATCTCCGGGAACTTTTTACACAGTTTCTCATAAGCTTCCCTAACAGTTGCTTTTCCCCGTATATAATTTGTAGTCGTTCCGAAATAATCATAATTATGTCCGACTCCATTAATAGCCATTTCCTAATCCTCCATTGTCATCAATTTTTTATATTGCCGCCCCTGCCCCCTTGCAATAAGTCCGGGCAGTCCGCAAAAGCAAAGGTTTATGTGCCTTGCGGAATATGAACAATTTCTCCTTATGCCTTTATATCAAAACTTGCCCCTGTCGGCGCAGATGTACCAGAAACCGCAGCTAAGAGGTTCTGCGTAACACTTTTTACATCAGTGCCAGTAGCTGATATTGTAAACGTTTCATCTTCTGTCAGCTTCTCCAACTGCGCCTTTTTCTCTGCCCGTCTCTTAGCTGCCTTTTCTTCTGAGATTTTTCTTTCCTCACGCTTTTTCTCTAATCTTTCTTTTTGTTTCTTTTCCGCATTCAATGTAGTTGAATTTTGTTTTGAACCACTGGTTCTTGTCATACCTCCGCAAGTAACAGAAGCATTCCCATCGGCATCCATTGCAACTCTGTCTAGGATACACTTTTTCTCATCTGTTGGTAATTCCATTTTACCCAATGCTACTGCAGTTTGCACTAGTTCATAATCCGATATGTTTTCTCCATGATAAAAATAAGAATTTTGTTCTTTCAATTTATCAAATGATGCCGGTAGTTTTACTTCTGCCAACTGTTCTTTGGAAACCTCAGTCCAATCTTCTTTTTTCTTACTACCTGCGGTCTGCATCTGCACTCTCGGACCGTTTGTAATCTTTGTACCATATTTTGCATTTACCATATGTTCTGTTATTGTCACATGTGCAAACTGAAATAAACTCCTTTGGTTTCTTGTAGTCTGTCTACTTCTTTCCAGTTCCATCTTTGCAATTTTTCTATTTAACATTTCCAGCTGCTGTTTCTTAGCCTGCGCCCGATTTCTTTTCACTCGTCCTTTTATAGAAACTGTTCTGTGAACGCATATCAAATTCAGAGTCATAACCCACAGGCCATGAATCCGCCCTATACTCATTCAAAGTCGCACCGACTGTTATCAGCACAGAACAGTTCCTCGGTGCATAGGAATCGCCCCAATCCCTCTGGATCAGTGAAAGAACTTTCTCCCTGTATTGTGGGTCATCCTTCATTGCCTTAAATGCCTCCTCCGATATATTCACCGCCGCATTGCTCACTGTCCTGTGGTTTGTAATTTTAGAAAGGTCTTCATAGAATTCCTTTTTGAATAATTCCATTTCTTCCGCTTCCGACAATTCCTGCGTTCCGCTTGTTTTTTTCTAATGCGAATTCTTCTGTGCTGTTTACATTTTTGGTGCTTTTCATTGTTGTCACATTGTTCTGATAATATTTCTCACCTATTCCACTAATGCTCATCTTTGAATCCTCCCTTGAATTTGATATATTGTGAAATCCATTTCCGGCTGTTATCTGTTTCTGCAATTCCTCTGTCAGTTGGAATTGCTATGTGCAATATTGCACGATATACCCCCTTATGGTTAGTCCACGCTTAATGCCCGCATTTAGCCAAGCAGTGAATTGCTACCCGTCGATGTCTCTGTCATTACATTTGATTCATATGCATTGGTTGCCGCTGCCATCTGCCTCTTACTGCTCCACACCTTTGTCAGCCTGCTCCTCTCCAATTCCTGCTTTGCAATCTTTTCTTCCAACGCCTCCTGCTGAAATTCCTTCATCTGCGCCCACTTTTCCAAATATTCTTCCAGCAGTTCCTTCTGCCTTGCCTTTTTCTGCCGTCCGGCATCAGTTCCCTTTGCGGAGGAACTCCCGGAATAACCGTCATTCTCCTTCATGCCCTGCGTATAGCCGTAACATTTCTCATATGTGTCATCTATATGCATATATGATATTTGTGGAATATAGTTTCCAAAATTAACTGCCT
>ERZ839823.2476-NODE-2476-length-14072-cov-2.707712_pt1 | contig 14072 bp, 13 predicted proteins | sample MGYA00519862_ERZ839823 | MGnify/ENA primary metagenome ERZ839823 (study PRJEB31850, sample SAMEA3708853) | human gut metagenome | biome: human gut; feature: human-associated habitat; material: faeces | place: China | collected 2014 ...
GACAATCTTTTTGCGTGATTATTAGAATATTTTAAATATTTAAAGCGTCTCTAACATGAACAATTTACATTATTCTGATGAGAAAAATATCCTGCTTATGGTGGCTTTGCTCAAAGCCCACAACATAAGACGTGTAATAGCATCTCCAGGAACAACAAACATAACGTTCATCGGGAGTTTGATGCACGACCCTTTCTTTGAAATGTATTCATCTGTTGATGAGCGCTCTGCAGCATACATAGCTTGTGGCATGGCAGAAGAAAGTGGCGAACCGGTGGTTATATCTTGTACAGGAGCGACTGCATCACGAAATTATTTACCAGGGCTTACGGAGGCATATTATAGGAAGTTACCTGTTCTCGCTATCACATCCACAAGGGAAGAATGCAAGATTGGACATTTGATAGACCAACAAATCGACCGGACACAGATTCCCAAAGATGCTTGTGTTTGTAGTGAGCATTTACAAGTTATTAAAGATGATGAGGATATGTGGAATTGCACGATAAAGATAAATCGGGCTATTTTGGCTCTACGCCAACATGGAGGAGGACCAACTCACATTAACTTGCCCACAACATACAGCAAAAATTTTAGTGTTCTCAGCCTCCCAAAGGTAAGAAAGATAAGCAGGTACTATCCCCTTGACAATCTGCCCAAAATAACCCAGAAGAAGGTCGCAGTATTTATTGGAACTCACAAGAAAATGCGAGACGAAGAGATTCTGGCCATAGACAAATTTTGTGAATGTTACAATGCAGTAGTGTTCAGGGATATTTGTAGCGGCTACCATGGAAAATATGGTCTAAACCATGGTATGTTGTCTGGTGACGAGTGTTTATTGATGGACTTGTTAATCCACATAGGAGAAGTCAGTGCTGCGGCATATAGTTGTAAGCCTAAGGAGGTATGGCGGGTAAGTGAGGATGGTGAATTGAGGGACACCTACCGTAAACTGACCAATGTTTTTGAAATGTCGGAGTTTTATTTTTTCACACAATATGTAAAAGGGAAAGAAACGATTCCTACCACATATTATAAGGAGTGTTTTAAGAAATATGATGATATACAGTCCAGAATACAAGACGTACCTTTCAGTAATGGTTGGATAACGAATTATCTTAGAAACAGAATGCCTCACAACTCTATCCTCCACTTGGGCATTGCGAGCACCCTATATTCATGGAATAGTTATAATATTGCTGACAGCATCAATGTCAATTGCAATCAAGGAGGATTTGGGATAGACGGGAATATGTCTTCTTTGCTTGGTGCGGCGCTTGTTCATCCTGAAAAATTGTGTTTTTGTGTATTGGGCGATCTGGCTTTCTTTTATGACATGAACGTGCTAGGTAATCGCCATATAAATAAGAATATTCGTATTTTGCTAATAAATAATGGAAACGGAGTCATATTCAGAAAACCGGGAAATATCGGCAGCATATTTGAAGATGAAACCCCGATATACATATCTGCTAGTGGCCATTTTGGTAATCAGAGCCATACATTAGTTAAATCTTATGCAGAAAGTCTTGGCTTTGAATATATGTCTGCATCAGAAAAAGATGATTTCATTATCAACGTGGGCAAATTCCTCAAAGAAGAAATGTCTGACAAACCGATGTTATTTGAGGTGTTTGTTACGACTGAAAATGAAATCAAGGGTGATAAAAACAAGCCACCAAGAGATGGCTTAAAAAAAATGATACATGATTTCATTGGTCCACAGGCTTACAATGTTATAAAAGGGATTGTAAAGCCAGATAAAAATGGACAAATGTCAATAGACAAGTCTGGTTCAAACAAATAACATTTGCGATGTTAGCTGTACAAACTTTATTGACAGTAACCATTTTGGTTCTCTTCTTTGTGAAATTTAGAATAGGCTTGTGTGTATACATTGCATACATATTTCTTGTTCCTTATTGTAGCATAAATATCGGTGGACTTTCGCTTGGTTGGAATTTGATGAATACGGCTTTGCTTCTTGCGTATTGTATTAATTGCAACAGAAAATTCGGAAAGATACAGTTTTCATATAAGCCTTTCATACCGTTCTTCATCCTCTATGGATTGCTCCTCATGGAAATGCCCTTCCAAGACGGGGTTCCAATGGAATTTGCAATAGACAAATGGAGATTGGATGTATTCAACTTGATATTGCCTATCGTTGTATTCAGCACATCACAATATGACAACAAAATAGGTAAGCATAGCCTTGTTACAATGGTATTAGTCTGTATTGTGGTTATCGTATATGCGTTCATTTTAATACCTCTCCAAGGTCTCAATCCGTATATAATGGAATTGGCAAACATAAACAATGCCGAATTGTTGGAAGCACAGTTCGGTGACCAGTCAAACAGGCTGATGATAAAGATTTCTTCTACATTTACCCACCCGATGACGTTTGGAGCTTTTCTTGGTATGGCAGTTGTGTACATTTATTCTTATATTGGTAACAATAAAAATGTTGTTTTATTGTGCGTCTTGGTTGGTCTGCTTTCATGTATCTTTTTCTGTGGCATCCGCACTCCGATTGCAGCTTTATTTATCACCATTGCAGTCTATTTGCTACAGAAAAAAAACTTCAAGACATTCCTTTATGCTTCAATGATTGGAGTAATAGGTTATTTCATAATAATCCAATTTCCTGCCCTATCCGAAACAATATTGTCAATGACCGACAGTGATGGTTCAGATGTTGGTGGTTCTTCTATTGAAATGCGATTGGAGCAATTAGATGCAGCCTTTAGTGAAGTTCAAGATTGCATGGCGTTCGGAAAAGGTTATGGATATAATTCCTACTATTGGTCAATACATGGCACTCATCCGAGACTTTACTCTTTCGAATCCCTTGTCTTTGTGATATTGTGCAATTATGGATTGGTGGGATTTCTAATTTGGGGTATAATGTTTTATAAAATATTCAGAGTCTCGAAACAAATGCGGGAAAAATCTTTAGGCTTATTCATCATGCTTCTGATTACATACTATATATCTTTTACATGCATTACTGGAGAGTATGGCTATATGAAGTATTTCTTGCTTTTCTATTCTTTATTGATCATCAACAGGCAAACGAAATATAAATTTCAAAATAAATTTTAGTAGCAATATGGAAGATGGAAAATACGTTTTAATCTCTGGTTTCAACATCCATGATAATAATAGGGGCACTGCGGCTTTGAGTTATGGAGCAATATCTTTCCTCAAAGAAAAGAATCTTTTGAAGAACAAACAAAAAATAGTTAATTTCCGCATAATAAAAAATTTTTTGAAGCCTCAAAACAGAGGCCGTATTGAGGAAATCATTTCAACTGCTGATGGCGATTGGACACATGTAACTTTCAATGTATTCTTTTTGGAAGTGGCATTGTATATGCGACTAGGAATTCTGCTTCCTTTCACCTCGTTTGGTAAAACCATGCACCAGATTTCTTTGGTGGCTGCAATTAATGGTGGCGACGGTTTTTCAGATATTTATAGTACAACTACATTTCTCAGTAGGCTACATGACACTAACTATGCCATGCGCAAAGGTATTCCTGTAATCATTCTCCCCCAGACATTGGGACCATTCAGTGACAAGGGAAACTTATTGATTGCTAAACGTATTTTGAAGTATGCAAACATGGTTTATGTCAGGGATGACAAGTTTACGGGCGAATTAAAGAAAATGAATGTGAAATATGAGCTAACGAAAGACCTTTCAGCATTCATGAAGCCACAGCCATGGGATATTTCTATACCCAAAAACTCTATCGGCATAAATGTGAGTGGCTTGGCTTACGACAATACCTTCCGTACATTATCTGGTCAGTTTGAACAATATCCGGCTCTTATAGATGAACTGATAAGTCATTTCCAACAGAAGGGGGGTACTGTTTATCTTATTCCTCACTCATACTGCTATGACAGTCCAGATCCATCTAATGATGATATTGTTGCCTGCCGCAAAGCTTATAATATATTGAAGGATAAACGAAATGTGGTATTTCTCGATGAAGATTTGACCTCTCCGAAAGTGAAATACGTGATTAGTCAAATGAGCTTCTTTATCGGTACACGTATGCACGCCAATTTTGCAGCGATCTATACCAATGTTCCTGTGTTTGGACTTGCATATAGTTTCAAGTTTGATGGGGCGTTTACCGCTAATGGTCTTGACGGGAGAAAGCAGACTGCGCAGATAAATAATCTACTTAAAAAAGATATTCCTGTAGTAATAGAGAAAATAGATTCTGTGTATCAGCGTCTGTCATTTCAAAATAAGGAACGAAAATGAACAAGGACTTTAAACGTAGAATGCAGGAGGAGCTGTGCTGTTACGACACATCCTTTAGGGCTTTCCTTTTAGGATATGACAGTTGGTATATAGGTACATATATACGCTGTAAGAGAATAACTTCGTATTATTGTGGTAAGTCGTTGATATACAAGATGATAATGGGGTGGCTGATAAGAAGTCTCGGACGAAAGTTGGTTTTTCAGTTTGGTATGGCATCCATTGGTTTCGGCATCAAGATATTCCATTGGGGGAGTATCGTAATTAACGACAAAGCCATAATTGGTGACAACTTTTGCGTATATCCCGGTGTGTGTATCGGCAGGACTGTCGATGGCGGTGTGCCGAAAATTGGCAACAATGTGACATTTTTCACAAATAGCGGTGCATATGGAGGAATAACCATTGGCAACAATGTGACTGTTGCCCCAAACGCTGTCGTAACCCATGACATCCCTGACAATTGCATAGTGGCGGGTATTCCTGCCAAAATAATTAAATACAAATCAATCAACAATGAAAAATAAGGCACGTGTAATTGCATTTTATTTGCCGCAGTACCATCCATTTAAGGAAAACGACGAGTGGTGGGGAAAAGGGTTTACAGAGTGGACGAATGTGGGTAAGGCAAAGCCGCTTTTCAGAGGACATTATCAACCGAGAGTTCCTGCGGATTTGGGATATTATGACCTTAGATGTCCTTGGGTAAGGGAAGCACAAGCCGAGATGGCGCGCAATGCGGGAGTTGAAGGTTTTATGTATTGGCATTATTGGTTTGGTAATGGAAGAACCTTGATGGCCAATATATTCCAAGAAGTGCTTGAAAGTGGCAAACCTGATTTCCCTTTCTGTTTAGGTTGGGCAAACCATAGTTGGACGCGGCGTACTTGGAATAGTGATGCTCAGATGCAAAAGGATCTTGATTTAATGCTTCAGGAATATCCAGACGGTGATTGTGTGCTTCATTTCAATGCAGTTCTCCCTGCTTTGAAAGACAAACGTTATATTACGGTGGATGGGAAACCATTGTTTGTGATTTATGCTCCATTAGACATCCCGGACTGTAGGAACTTCTTGGAAACCTGGAGAGGGATGGCTAAAGATGCAGGACTGAAGGGTATTCATTTTGTGGGTCTTGTTGGCGGATGGGAGTCAAATTACCAAAAAGTTCTCGATTTGGGATTTGATGCGTTGACGTTAGGAAATCAGTGGAATGCGCAGACGGCGGTCAATGGCGGATATGTCGGTATGATGTTGAAGCATAAGTTGCGTAAATATTTTCCTCGTATTACTCCATTGGATAAGTATCCCTACGAAAAAATCATAAAGCATTTGTTTTGTGATTGGGATAAAAGGGAAAATGGATATCCCCAAATCATCCCGAATTGGGATCGTTCGCCGCGTGGCGGGCGAAGGGCTGTGATTTACACGGGTTCCACTCCGGAGTTGTTTAAGGCGCATGTGAACGATGCTCTGGATATAGTCAAGAATAAGCAGCCGGAGCATCGGATCATATTTCTGCGTTCTTGGAACGAATGGGCAGAAGGAAACTATATGGAACCGGATTTAAAGTTTGGACATGGTTACTTGGATGCCTTGAGAGACTTAATTGTTGAGTAGTGGAAAAGGTCTCCGGCTGAGCCATTACGGTTCCATTATCATAAACGGAAAAGCCCGGTTGGGCGACTTCTGCGATCTGCACTCTTGTGTCAACATAGGCCAAAATGGGGGGAAGAGAACTCCATCAACACTTCCACGATAGGCGACCGTGTTTGGATAGGTCCTGGGGCTAAGCTGTTCGGAAAAATAACTATTGCCGACGGTTGCCAAATCGGTGCCAATGCCGTTGTCAACAAGAGTTTCGATACTCCGGGTTCGGTGATTGCAGGCTACCCGGCAAAGGTTCTTAAAGTGCTGCCGATACACGTTTCTGCTGACTGATTGCGGGCAAAAGGCGGCATTTCATTTTTATAACGCAACAAAAAGTTCAAATCCATGAAAGATGTATCAAGCGAAAAGCCTCTGAAGATATTGGAGGTGATACCCGCGTTGAACTCCGGCGGGGCGGAGCGGTTTGTCGTTGACCTGTGCAACCAGATGGCAAGGGACGAATGTGAGGTGACGTTGCTGACGATGAAGAACTTTTCCTTACGGAATTTCGGCTTCTATAAGGATGATATTGCGTCTGGCGTGAAAGTCGTCAACCTTGGTCTGGGGAAGTTTGCCCCCACCACCTTTTACTGGCTCTACAGAGCCATACGGCAGCAGAAGTGCGATGTAGTGCATTTCCACTTGACGGCGATGTATTTCGGCGTGCTGGCAGTGCTCTTCGACAGGAAGAAAAAATATATAGTCACATCGCACAATCAGGCCGAGAGTGAGAGGACTAACGAGCGGTTTCGGTATTGGGTGAAAAAGCTATGCCTGAAAATGCGCCTGTTGCGGCAGGTCGCCATATCCGACCAGAACGCCTGGTCTGTCAGAAAGGTATTTGGTATGCCACCGGTCAGGTTGATATACAACGGACGGGAGATGGTCAGCGCGTCTGACAAATTCAATGAGGTAAAGCGTGAGGTCAGCCGATGCAAGCAAGACGATGACACCAAGGTGTTCACAGTGATAGCAAGATGCAATCCCCAGAAGAACATCCCTAGGCTAATAAGATGCTTCAACCGACTGATTGACGATGGGGAGAACGTGGCTCTGCTGGTGATAGGCAACGGCTATGACGCTCCCGAGATGCAATCCGTGATAAGCCAGGCAAAGGGTGGCATCCATTTCTTGGGCCAGCGTCATAACGTGGCGGACTATTTGCTCTGCTCTGACTTCTTCACGCTTTCTTCCGACTATGAGGGCATGCCGATAACGCTGATTGAGGCGTTTGCCTGCGGGTGCATTCCAGTCGGCACGCCCGTAAGCGGATTTAATGATGTCGTTACAGACGGTGCGAACGGTTTTATCGCCAAGGACTTCAGCGATGAGGCATATACCGAAGCCTTGAAGAGAGCCTTGGCGCACGGAAATTCCATATCGAAAGATTCCCTAAGATGGACTTACGCGCAAAACTTTTCCATGGAGACATGCGCACACAAATATGAAATGCTTTTCAGGGAGATGGTGGAGAGGTAAATCACGCGATGCCAACGCACCGGCACCCAATCTTCCTGTAACATACAAAAAACAGACCATATCCAATGAACATAACAGACAAATCGGCCTTGCGCGGATGTACAAGTTGCCAAATGTGTGCAGCCGTGTGCCACAGCAATGCAATAACAATACGGCTCGACGGGGACGGTTTCTATCGTCCATACGTGGATGCCGACAAATGCACGGACTGCGGACTGTGCGCAAAAGTGTGCTACAAGTTTGACGAGGGCATAAAGATGACAAGCCTCGATGATGAGGAAGGAATTGACGTGTATTCGGCACAGCACCTGTCCGGCTCTTTGCTCAAAAAGGTGACTTCGGGAGGTGTGGCTGATGCCTTGGCCAAAGAGCTTACGGAGCAAGGCTATGCGTGCATTGGCGTGGTCTACAACGATGATACCCATCGGGCGGAACACGTGGTGGCACACACTCTGGCAGAGACGGACGCTTTCCGGGGCTCAAAGTACATCCAACCTTACAGCTTCGACGGCTTCAAGTATCTGGTGAAGAATGCACGGACGGAAAAATTTGCCGTATTCGGATTGCCTTGTCATATCTATGCAGCCCACAGGTATTTGTCGCTGTGCAAAAAGCGTGACAAGTGCGTGCTGATAGACCTCTTCTGTCATGGATGTCCGTCAATGCACGTCTGGGTCAAATATGAGCAGAACATAAAGCGTCTGGTCGGCAACAAGAGATTTGATGAGGTTCAGTTTCGCAGCAAGGTCAAAGGCTGGGGGAATTTCCACGTGGCGGTAATGGTGGATGGCGTAAAGGCTTTTGTGAGCAGTCCCGGGCAAGACGAATTTTATTCCCTGTTCTTCTCCGACCACGTGCTCAATGATGCCTGCGCCTCTTGCAAGCTTCGAAGCACGATGGCCTATACAGACATTCGCGTGGGCGACTTCTGGGGGAAGAGATTCTTGAATGACACTAAAGGCGTGTCGGCTGTGGCAATAACATCGGAGAGAGGGCGGCAGTTGTTCGCATCCGTCAAGGGGCAGTTTGCGACAGGCAAAAGCTCCATGAGGGAAGTTATCGTGAAGCAAAGCTATGGCAGGGAGTATTCCCCTGACCCGGAATTGCGCAAGGCGATGCTCGGCTGCCTGCGCGACAATAACAGCTCCTTGAAAGATGCTGTCAGCTTGTTTTACAGCAAGCAAGGAGTGGCCATGAAAGCCAAGAGGCTGCTGAAGTGGATAGACTGGTATCTGCCTTTCGACCTTACCCGGCTGCTGAAACGGATAGTTTGAGGCAGACGCTTGCAATAATAACCAACGATATTGTACTTTTAAGAACATTAGAACACATATAAATGATCAAGAAGTTTTTTGTTTTCGGCAACATCGGCAAGATGACAGAGTTGCCGAAGAGCGGTGGGCAGTCATCCGCCCGAAGAGTGATGCAGGGACTGGAAAGAATGGGATATGAGACGGTGCCGATAGTAAGGCGCCGCTGCGTGCTGGAGGGAAAGATTATCCATTTCTTGGAAACGCGGTCGTTTGCCGTCATAGACCTGCTCAAGATATTGCGCCACATCGTGCTGGCAAACCGCAAAACGAGCGCTTTCCTGACCCTCACCTTCGGCGGCAAGCTTGCGCCATACGAGCTTTTGATATCCGTGATTGTCAGGATGCTTGGACTTAAGACGGTGACTTATATGCAAGGCGGGCAATTCATTGACTTCTACAACCGGGGGGCAAAGTTTTACCGTTGGCTCATCAAGAAAAACATGGACTTGCAAAGCCAGGTGTGGTTTGAGGGCATGCCCTCGCTGGAAGTTGTCAGGCGCATAAGCGACACACCTCTCGTCTATTATCCCAGCTATGTGGACCAGGAAAATATCGTAAGCCGCATTCCCGAGAGGCCAAAGGACAGGCTCAACCTTTGCTACTTCGGGAGAGTGACCCCCGAAAAGAATGTCGATGTGATTATCAAAACCTTTCACTTACTGTGTGAAAAATACGACGACGTGTATCTGACCGTCATCGGCGGGTCGGGTTACAGCAAGGCTTACGTGGAAGAGGTGGACGGGATGATAGAAAACTCGCCGTTCAAGAGCCACATCACCCGCAAAGGGCTGACTCCATTCGACGAGATCAAGGAGATAATGCAGTCGCAGCACCTGTTTGTGTTCCCGACCAAAGAGCGTTGCGAGGGGCATTCCAACTCACTTAACGAGGCCATGGCCCAGGGGCTGGTGCCCATCGTGAGCGACTACCACTTCAACCGCGACATCGTGGGCGATGACCGGCTTGCCGTCAATGGATGGGAGCCGCAAGACTATGCTGACAGGATAGCCCACATCAGGGAGACCTGCGACTTACAGGAAATCGCCGTCAAGATGAGGAACCGGGTAATGGAGAATTACTCCCGTGAAGTGGTCAACAAGCGACTTTTCGAGGAGCTGAAGAAAATATAAGCAGGAATTCTCTATTTGGCAAAGGCGAGATGATTATCATGCTTTGACAGCACAAAACAATTATCAACAATGAAGATAGGAATTTTTACGATACTTAATGTGAATAATTACGGTGCAGAGCTGCAGTGTTGCGCTTTGTATAGGAAATTGCATAAGATGGGATATGATGCAGAAGTAGTAAATTATTTGTTTGGCATCAACCCCGGACATGAGTTTAAAGGCGAAAGGAGAACCGTGCCCATCTCTCTCAGGCAGGACATCAAGGTCAGGCTACTGCCCGTAGTGCAAAACCTGTTTTGCCTTTTCCATCATAAAAACAAGAAATTACGCGACAGCCGGTTTGACGAGTTCCACTCAAAATACAACCGCCTGACCTCAACGCTCTACCCCTCGGTGAAGTCCTTGTACGAGGCTGGTTTTGATTATGACGTGATTTGCATCGGGAGTGACCAGGTGTGGAATTATATGAAGGGCTATTCATTGGAGCCTTTCTTGGCATGCTTCGACAAGAAGCAGACAAGGAAAATCTCTTATGCGTCCAGCATAGGACTGTCTGAAATATCAAGAGAGGCCGAGGCTGTTTTCAAGAAATGGCTGTCTGCGTTTTCCCACATATCGGTGCGTGAGCAGCAGGCATCAACGCTGCTGGGCAACCTGCTGCAGCGGAATGTCGATGTCGTCCTTGACCCGACGCTCATCCTTGACCACGAGGAATGGCTTGAGGTGGCCAGGTTTGACATGTGCCCGAAAGAGAAATATATTTTGGTCTACATCGTCACCATAAAGCCGTGTGACTATGTGCTCCGGCTGGCAAGGCATATAGCAAAACAGCGTAACCTTAAGATCGTTCGCATCTGCCGGGACGCCTATCCGGAACATTCGGGGGATGACGTACAGGAAATATTGACAGCAGGGCCGTCAGACTTTGTCGGCCTGTTCGCCAATGCGGAATTTGTCGTGACCAACTCTTTCCATGGTACTGTGTTCTCTGTAAATTTCTCAAAACCATTCTATTCTGTCATAAAAAGCAAGCACTCGACCAACAGCCGCCTGACGAGCATTCTCCAGAAGCTGGCTTTGGAAAGCCGCATAGTGTCAGTCGGCGATGACTTCCCCGAGATTACCGACATTGATTATACCCAACCCGCGGAACAGTTGAGGAGGGAGAGGTCGCACTCATTGGAGTATCTCCAAAAGGCATTGTCATGTTAGGGAATGGCCATGACTTGCCTCGCCAGGAGAAAACAGGATGGCTGGCTATGCTACATCCTTGTACAGACAGACGATGGTCGAAAAAATCCTGATAGGAAGCGGAAACACGGCTAATGTAAGTAAGCACTTGAAAAAAGGCTATTAATTTTCTCATGCTTTAACTATGTGTGGCACTACTCCCGTCCGGCATTATTTGTTGACACGTTTCAACCTTCCGTTGTGGAATAAGGATAAGCGTGGATTGGCGACTCGGGATGAAGTGTGGTTGAAAGATAGGTTCCGCCTTTTTGAACAATATACTTTGCCCAGTGTTTTGCAGCAAAGTTGTAAGGATTTTACGTGGGTTGTACTTTTCGATGGGGATACTCCGCCGGTTTATCGTGAGCGTGTAAAAGGATGGGCGGAAAGATGTGAAAATTTTAAGTATGTACCCGTGAAATCCGAATATGCCCGGTTCTATCCGCAAGTTTTCGCGCGTTGGATAGAGAATGATTTACAAGGGTGTGTGCAGCCGACAAAAGTAATTACTTCGTGGTTGGATAACGATGACGTATTGGGTTGCAACTATATGGCTACGGTACGAAATGATGCACAAAGGCTCTGCGGCGGAACTTTTTTCTTTTATAAAAGAGGTTTACAGTATTTCCTAAAGCAAAACTATGCGCTGTGGATAAGCTTCCCAAACAATCATTTCGTTTCAAGAGTAGAAGACTTTACGGTTGGATCTCATTTGAAAACGGTGTATGAGTTTGGTACTCATTATTATCTCTCTCGGATGGAAAATGTACGTTCCGTTATGTTGGATACTAAGGATGACGAGCCGTTATGGGGCGAAGTCGTACATGAGCGAAATGTGGATAATGATGTTAAAATGAGTCTTGATTTCCGTTTCGTTCGGGATTCGGAGTTGTTATCCTGTTTTGCGTTGAATCGAACCTTGAATGTGGGACGTTTGTATTGTTGGAACCGTTTTTTACCGCATGCTATAAAGGTGTTTTTAAAGCATGTGCAATGGAAACTTACAGGACATAAGATGGGACTGTAGGCATAGATTATAATCGATAACATTAATTTTTTTATTTCATGTCTGTTCGTATTTTGAATGCGAACCTCTTGTCCATTACCCGGATTGAACTGCTGCAAAGCTTGAAACGCGGGGTATTGGTCACTCCGAATCTCGATCATTTGGTCAAACTCCAGCATGACCGTGAGTTTTATGACCTTTATCAAAAGGCGGAGTGGGTGGTTTGCGACAGTAAAATCTTGTATTTGTGCTCTCGTTTGCTGAAGAAAGGAATACCGGAAGCCATTCCGGGTAGCAGTTTCTTTATGGCTTTCTATCAATATCATAAGGATAATCCGGATTGCCGGATATTCCTTTTGGGGGCGATGGAAGGTGTGGCGCAAAAGGCCATGGAACGTATCAATGCCTCGGTGGGGCGCGAAATCGTGGTAGGGGCGATGTCTCCTTCGTATGGTTTTGAAAACAAACCGGAGGAAAACGAATTGATTTACCGTACCATCAATGCTTCCGGTGCCAATGTGGTATTGGTCGGTGTGGGGGCGCCCAAACAGGAAAAATGGATTTTCCGTCATAAAAGCCGCATGCCGGGAGTCGATATTTGGATGGCTTTGGGGGCTACGGTCGACTTTGAGGCCGGCAATGTGAAACGGGCACCGAAATGGATGCAGATGTTGGCGATGGAATGGTTTTACAGATTCCTGATGGAGCCCAAACGAATGTTCAGGAGATACTTTGTGGATGATGTGAAATTCTTTTTGTATTTCGGCCGGCAACTGCTTGGGATTTATCGTAACCCGTTTAAAGATTGAAATGAAAATGAAAAAGCTTGATGTGGTAAACTTTTTGCGCGGGTATTCCATTTTTACCATAGTAATCATGCATCTTGTAGGGATGTTGGGGATTTCCGGAATATGGGAAAAAGCAGCGGCCTTTGGTGGTGCCGGAGTACACGTCTTTATCCTCTGTTCGGGATTTGGCTTATACCTTTCTTACCTTAGTAAGCCTTTAGGATACATAGCTTTCCTGAAGAAACGTTTTACGAGGATTTATATGCCGATGGCCGTCTTGTGCGTGGCCACGGCGGTCTGGATGGCTTGTATGGGGCGTGAATGGTTCATGCCGCTGTTGGGCAATTTGTTACTTTTCAAAATGTTTGTTCCTGAACTGGAGAGTTCTATGGGAGGGCAGATGTGGTTTGTGTCTACTATCATTCAGTTCTATCTTGCTTGGCCTCTTATTGTTAAGTTATTTAATATTCGGGGGGGTAAAGCTTGCGCTCATTATCAGTCTGTTATGGTCTACAATCGTAGGCCTGTTAGGATATGCAGAGGAGCGGGTTTGGAACAGCTTCTTCCTGCAATATTTATGGGAGTTTTGCTTGGGGATGAAGATGGCAGAAATATATCATGGTAATCCTAAGGTACTGGAAGTGCCCCGGTGGAAATATTTGTTGCCGTTGTGCGTGGCCGGTGTGGGGTTGACAGGCATAATGGGCTTTGCGGGATGGCCATGGAAACTTTATAATGATATACCCTCTTTGGTGGGTTATATGTCTCTTGCGCTTATCATCTATAAGGTGGGAATCAAGTCGCTTAACCGGTTGTTGGAGTGGACCAACCGCTTTTCATACGAATGGTATTTGGTACACATGTTGGTCTTTGACATCATATTTTATTATATCGGGCATAATGCACCGATTGTCATGGTATTCATGTTGTGTTTGCTTTTGTCATATAGTACAGCTATTGCATATAGCAGGATATGGAGCAAGTAGATGCTGGCCATACGGAATTGCGCGACTATCAGCGGGAGATGAAGCACCGCCTGTATGAAAAATGGTGGGGCGGGAACAGGAGCGTGATGGTGCAGATGCCTACGGGGACGGGAAAGACGTTCCTGATGGCCGCCGTGGTCCGCGAGAATGCAGCGGGCGGGGTGTTGGTCGTGACGCACCGGATAGAATTGGTAGAGCAGAT
>ERZ839823.2480-NODE-2480-length-14057-cov-4.074061_pt1 | contig 14057 bp, 10 predicted proteins | sample MGYA00519862_ERZ839823 | MGnify/ENA primary metagenome ERZ839823 (study PRJEB31850, sample SAMEA3708853) | human gut metagenome | biome: human gut; feature: human-associated habitat; material: faeces | place: China | collected 2014 ...
TTTGGTTACTTTCTGGCGCGCCAGAAAGTAACAACATCGCCTCCGCAGAGGCGACTGGAGCAGCAAGAAAAAACTGCCTGCATATCACAGCAATATCGGCTGTCATCCGATAAATCCCCCTTTCACGACAGCTGTGAAGCGCGAAAAAATCCCCGGAATCCTTCCGGCAAGGTTGCACAAAACCAAAAAGTGTGCTACAATCAGATTGATATTCCTTTCACATGAAGGAATTGGGCGGAAATGCCCCAAGATAACAAATGCACTGGAGGAGAATGAGGATGGCAGGGCATGTGTCTGACGCGGTAATCCGTCGTCTGCCGGGATATTATCGGCATCTGCGGGAGCTGGAAAGCGCAGGTGTGGAGCAGATTTCGTCGCAGGAGCTGGGCGAGCGGATGCACCTCACGCCGTCGCAGATTCGGCAGGACATCAACTGCTTCGGCGGCTTCGGACGTCAGGGGTACGGGTATAAGGTGTCGGATCTGAAAATGCACATTGGCGAAATTCTGGGACTTGACCGTGAGCATACGGAGATTATCGTGGGCGCGGGCAATATCGGCTGCGCGATTGCGAAATATCCGACGTTCCAGCGCGAGGGCTTCCGGCCGCTGGCGATGTTTGACAACGACCCGGAGAAAATCGGCGTGCCGGTGGGCGATATTCCCGTGTACAGCATGGAGGAAATGCCGAACTTCCTGAAGGAGAACATGCCGGATATTGCGGTGCTGGCACTGCCCCGACGCGTCGCGCAGGAAGCGCTGGACAAGCTCTACGCCTGCGGCATCCGCGCGGTGTGGAACTTCGCGCCGACCGATCTGACCCATCCGGACGACATGCTGGTGGTCAATGTCCACCTGACGGACAGCTTGCAGACGCTGACTTACCACATGGCGCACCGGAACGAGGAAAACAGCAAGTAAATCACACCCAGCCCTCCGCAGCAGCCGCTGTGCAAGGGCTGGAATCCATTTTGGAGGAATGACATGAGCAACATTTCGGGCGGAACGCAGCGCCCGCGCCGCAGCCAGCAGACGCGCCTGACGGAAAAATTGGCGCCGGAGACGAAGCCGCGACAGCCCGCCATGCGCCAGCCGAAGGGACGCTCACAGCGGCTGATAGAAGAGGAAGCGCGCCGGAGCGCCCCGCCCAAAACACGCGGCACCCCCACGGGCAAGCGTCCATCCGCGCCGAAGCGGAAAACGACACGCAAACCGCGCAAGGGGCGCAAAAAGCGCAGCAGCACCTTCCTGTGGCTGCTTGTCATGCTGATTTCGCTGACATGCACGGCGGGGCTGCTGCTGCTTGCCGCGCCGCAGATGCTGGGCATGGAGCTGGCCGGGCTGCCGACACTGGCGTTCGTCAACGGCAGCATCATCCGGTATGACGCAGAGCGAATCGCGAATTTCAATGAGGCGGTCGCGCTGGTCAACACCGACCGCATTTTCCCCGGCGTGACGATTGACGGCATCAACGTTGGCGGAATGACCCGCGCGGACGCCGAAAGCGCCTTGGGGCAGGGCGGCGTGGACAATTCCAGCGTGAACCTGCATGTGGTGGCGGATGCGTACACCTACGACATCACGGGTTACGATGTGCCGCTCTACCGCAACGTGAGCGAGATGGCGGCGGTTGCCTATGCCGCTGGGCGCGGGAACACAACCGCCCTGCGCGGTTCGGGGCGGACGCCGCTGAGCGAGCGCGTCGCGACGATTCGCGCGATGCAGCAAAGCCCCGTGACGCTTCAGACGCAAATCACCTACGACCGCGATGCCGTGCGAAAAATCGCGGAGAATATCGCGGCGGATGTGACCTGCACGCCCGTCAACGCGACGGTGGAATCCTTTGACCCGGCGACGAAGCAGTTCACCTTCAACAGCGACATCAGCGGCGCGTATCTGGATGCCAACAGCGTCTATCAGACGCTCACGGGCGTGCTGGACATGGGCAATTACACCGCGTCCCTGCGTTTGCAGTCGGACACGGTGCTGGCGGACGTGACAAAATCACAAATTGTGGGCAAGTTCGGGCGCATTTCCACCTACACGACGAAAACCACCAGCAATTCCAACCGCAACACGAACATCGACCTGTCCTGCCAAGCCATCAACGGCTATAAGGTTGCGCCGGGGGATACGTTCTCCTTCAATCAGGCGACGGGGCAGCGCACGGCGGCGAAGGGCTACAAGGAAGCAACAGCGATTTCCGGCGGGCAGAGCGTGCCGGAGGTGGGCGGCGGCGTATGCCAGACCAGCTCGACGCTCTTCAACGCTGTCGCGCGCGCGAATCTGGAAATCGTCTACCGCAGCCCGCACGCGTGGCCGAGTTCCTACGTTCAGAAGGGGATGGACGCGACGGTCAACTGGCCGAATCTGGACTTCAAGTTCAAGAACGACACCGAGTGGCCGATTTACATCGTCGCGAATTATTCCAAGCAGAAGTGCACCGTCGAAATTTATGGGATGCTCCTGCCCGATGGCGTGTCGATTGACCTGGAAAGCACCGTCACGCGCACGATTGACCCGCCAAGCGACACCAAGTACGTCCAGAACACGAAACTCGCCGCCGGCACGCAGCAGACGACCATCAAAAAGCGCACCGGTTACGTCGTCGAAACCTACCAAATCTGGTATCAGAACGGCAAGGAAGTTGACCGCAAGCTGCTCTGCACGTCAACGTATAAGGCGTATCAGGAAACGGTGGAGTACAACTAAAAAACCGCCCGGTTATCTGCCAAACACAGATGTACCGGGCGGTTTTTTTGCTTTTCGCGGAATCGCGAACAAACCATCGAATTCCGAATTACCTTCAGTCTGCCGATGTGCTGACGGACTTGTTCCGCACGAACAGAATCAGAGACTGCTCGTCACTGTCGTAGATGGTCGTCGCGCGGAGCGCCGTGCGCAGGAACATGTCGGAGATGTACACTTCGCCGTTGTCCAGCCGGACGGCGCCGGATTCCATCGCAATTGCGCTGCCGTCCACCATCACGGACAAACCGCTGTCCGTCTCGCGGATGACGACCGTGTAGCCTGCCGCGGACAGCACCCACACGCCGCTTTCGCTGACATCCAGCTGCCAGTCGTCGATGCAGGCCGCCAGCTCGCGCAGGGACATGACCGGACTGCCTACTGTGTTCACCCACAGGCTCGGACGGCGCGTGTAGCCCACGCCATCCTGCGTGACGGTCATCGTCAGCGCCTGTCCATTGCCGCCGCTGCCGAGGAAGATGCTGCCATTCGGGAGCAGCGTCAAGCCATCCGGCGTATACACGGGCGCTTCGGTCGTCACTACGTCCACGGGGAAAGCGTCCGTCACATCGGGCAGGGGCAAATCCTCCGCCGTGGGCGCGGCGCTCGGCGCGGGCGTTTCCGGCGCGGGGGTCGGGGTCGCCGTCGGCGGCACGGTCGGCGGGGAGTAGGGCACAACGTTCGGGTCTTCAAACAGGCGCGTCTGCGTCACCTGACCCGCAATGCCGTCCACGGACAGCCCATTCGCCTTCTGGAAGCGGCGGACGGCGGCGGTCGTCTTGCTGCCGTACGCGCCGTCAGCCTCGCCCTCTGCCAGATAGCCCAGCTCAATCAGCTTTTTCTGCACCTTCAGCACGCCTGAGCCGCGGTCTTGCCACTGCACGGTCCTGTAGCCCATGTTGGGCGTTATCGTGGGTTCTGGCACGGGGGAGGCGGTCGGCGTCGCGGTCGGCACGTCGGTCGCGGCGGGCGCGTTGGGAATCGGGGATGCCGTCACGTTCGGCGGCAGGGGCGTCGGGGTCGGGACATCCTGCGGCAGCGGCCCTTCCTGAACGGAGAAGGCGACGGTCAGCGCGACATACGCCAGAAGCGTTTTCAAAAAGTCCATGAGGAATGTTCCTCCTTGCATTCTAAATCAGCTTCTATTATACGACAAAATTCTGGTTTGCGCAACCTGATAGCGCGTTTTTTCCGTTTGCAGATTGTAAAAATTACGGATTCGCGCTATAATGGCGGCAGGAAAAACTCATCAGCAGGAGGAATCAGCCATGAAAGAACCGATTTTGGTGATGATGGCGGCGGGCATGGGCAGCCGCTACGGGGGACTGAAGCAGCTGGATCCGGTCGGCCCGGACGGCGAGGTCATCCTCGATTACAGCCTGTACGATGCGTACCAGGCGGGCTTCCGCCGCGTCGTGTTCCTGATTAAGCACGAGATTGAAGATGCCTTCAAGGCGATGGTCGGTTCGCGCGTGCCGGCGGGGATGGAAGCAAACTATGCCTTCCAACAATTGGATAAGCTGCCGGAGGGGTTTTCCGTCCCGGAAGGGCGCGTGAAGCCGTGGGGCACGGGGCACGCGGTGCTGTGCTGCCGCGAATTCCTCGATGCGCCGTTCCTCGTCATCAACGCGGACGACTACTACGGCGCGGGCGCGTTCAAGCTGGCGTATGAGTACCTGCGGACGCTGCGGGGCAAGCGCGGCGAGTACTTCATGGTCGGCTACGCGCTGAAGAATACGCTGACGGAGAACGGCTATGTGTCGCGCGGCGTGTGCACGGTCAACGAGTTTGGCTTCCTGAAGGAGGTGCGCGAGCGCACGCACATTATCGCCAGCTGCGACGGCCCGCTGTTCACGGAGGATGGCGAAATGTACCGCCGCCTGCCGGACGATACGACCGTCAGCATGAACTGCTGGGGCTTTACGCCGGATTTCCTCGATGCGCTGGCGGAGGGCTTCGTGCCCTTCCTGAACGAGGCGATGGAGAACAACCCGATGAAGGCGGAGTATTACCTGCCGACTGCCGTCAGCCGCCAGCTTGACCGTCACCGGGCGACGGCGCGCGTGCTGACCTGCCCCGACCGCTGGTACGGCGTGACGTACCACGAGGACAGGGCAGTCGTCGCCAAGGCGATGCTGCGCAAGGCAGAGGAAGGCGAGTATCCGCGGCCGCTGTGGGGAAAGAAATAATTCGGAATGAGTGTGCTGGTGCGGAAATAATTTGCGCGGAGTGCTTGCATTTGCGGCGGGCGTGGTGTATAATCACAGCAGAGCAATGAACGGTTCTGACGCGAGGAACGTCCCGGAAAGCGAGTGCGCGGCGGTGGAAGGCGCATGGGGAGCGGGCGCGTCATCCCGACCGGGAGCTGCGGCTAATCCCCGCCGGTTCGTCTCCGAGAGCGGACGCAAGAGAGAGGACAAGGGGGAACATCCGCCTTTGCCCTAAGCCGGGTGGTACCGCGAAGCAATGCAAGTCAGCAATGCCTTCGTCCCTGCAAAATCAGCAGAGGCGGAGGCTTTTTCTCATACTATTTCCAGATTCGCCTGTGCTATCTGCTTGCGCCTTTTCCCCGCTGTCGTCCGCTCATTCCACTTAGCGTAGCGCTGCTACGCTGCGTTTCATTCGCGTTAGCCAGCGAGAAAAATTCGCGGCGCATCTTAGCGCATTCTCATCAGGAAATAGTATCGCCTCGAATCATCAATCATCAATCATGGAGGGAAAAAATCATGGCCAAGGAAAAGAAACAGGAATTTGTCACCCACATCACCCCCCGCGACGAGGATTTCTCCCAGTGGTACACCGACGTTATCCTCAAGACGGAATTGTGCGACTACGCGCCCGTGCGCGGCTGCATGATCGTGCGCCCCTACGGCTACGCGATTTGGGAGCGCATTCAGGCGGAAATGGACAAGCGCTTCAAGGAAACGGGTCATCAAAATGTGTATTTCCCGATGCTGATTCCGGAATCGCTGCTGCTGAAGGAGGCGGAGCATGTGGAAGGCTTCGCGCCGGAAGTGGCGTGGGTGACGCAGGGCGGCACGGAAAAATTGCAGGAGCGTCTGGCAGTGCGCCCGACCTCCGAAACCATCTTCTGCACGATGTACGCCAAGTGGGTGCAGACGTGGCGTGACCTGCCGATGAAGTACAACCAGTGGTGCTCCGTCATGCGCTGGGAGAAGGCGACCCGCCCGTTCCTGCGCACGAGCGAGTTCCTCTGGCAGGAGGGTCACACCATCCACGCGACCGCCGAGGAAGCGCAGGAAGAAACGATGCAGATGCTGCACGTCTATCAGGAAGTGGCGGAAAACGTGATGGCGCTGCCGGTGTATGTCGGGCAGAAGTCGGAGAAGGAAAAGTTCGCTGGTGCGCGCGCGACGTACTCCATGGAAGCTATGATGCAGGACGGCAAGGCGCTGCAGGCAGGCACGAGCCACAACTTCGGCACGAATTTCGCCGAGGCGTACGGCATTCAGTTCCAGAACAAGGAAGGCAAGCTGACTTACGCCGAGGAAACGAGCTGGGGCGTATCGACCCGCCTGATTGGCGCGATTATCATGACCCACGGCGACGAGCGCGGCCTACGCCTGCCCCCGCGCGTTGCCCCGATTCAGGCGGTCATCCTGCCGATTGCGGCGCACAAGCCGGGCGTGATGGAGGCGTGCGAGAAGCTGTTTGAGGAATTGAAGGCGGCGGACATCCGCGTCAAGCTCGACGACCGCGACACGGTGTCCGCAGGCTACAAGTTCAACGACTGGGAGATGAAGGGCGTGCCGGTGCGCCTGGAAGTCGGCCCGCGCGACCTTGAAAACGGTGTTGTGACCGTGTTCCGCCGCGACCTGTGCGAAAAGGTGACGCTGCCGCTGGAAAATCTGGCGGAAGAACTGAAGGCGCTGCTGGACGATATTCAGCAGACGCTCTTTGACCAGGCGAAGAAGTTCCGCGACGAAAAGACCCACGTCGTCCACAACATGGAGGAGCTTGGCGCTGCCGTCGAAAATGGCTTCGCGAAGGCCATGTGGTGCGGCGAACGCGCGTGCGAGGACGAAATCAAGGAGAAATTCAACGCCTCCTCCCGCAATATGCCCTTTGACCAGGAAAAGGAATGGTTCGGCGACACCTGCGTCTGCTGCGGCAAAAAGGCGAAGAAGGTCATGTATTTCGCGAAAGCGTACTAATTTTCCCAGCAAATTGCCTGAAATTTTCCCGAAAGGCGCGAATTAACCATTTACAAACGGGAAAAAATCTGATACAATAATGGATGGGTCTGCGAACCGTTTGCGCGGACGACCGAAGACTCCGACGGCGCACTGCGTGAACAGGCGATTGCCCACGGGCATTGCCCGAAATAAAAATTTGGAGGATGAAATTCCATGACCAAGAGCGAAATCATTGCCACCTACGCCCAGCATGAAGGCGACACCGGTTCTCCCGAAGTGCAGATTGCCCTGCTGACCGACCGCATCAACCACCTGAACGAGCACCTGAAGACCAACCGCAACGACCACCACTCCAACCGTGGTCTGCTGCTGATGGTCGGCCGTCGCCGTGGTCTGCTGGAGTACCTGAAGAAGACCGACATCGAGCGTTATCGTGCGCTGATCGCTAAGCTGAACCTGCGTAAGTAATTATCGCAGAACTCGGCGGCTTTGCGCGCAAGAGCCGCCGTCTGGAGACACGCGGCAGGGGAGAATCCCCCCTGTGCATTCCTCCTCACGGCGGCTTTTTGCGGCAAGGCGGCGCAGAACATGGGCAGGGTCTGGAGATGTTATCCCTTGAAAATCCCGAATCGCCTGATTCAGGGGGTTTTCATATGATAGCATCTCCGGGCGGTTCAGGAAGGCGGATGGCTGCCTTTCTACGACTGAGTATAAGGAGATTCTCAATGGAAAGCAAAAAGTACAGCATGGATCTGGCGGGCCGCGAGCTGACGCTGGAATTCGGCAAATACTGCGAACAGGCGGCTGGCTCCGTCTGGGTGCATCTGGGCGATACCGTCGTGATGGTGAACGCGACGATGGCGCCGACCCCCCGTCCCGGCGTGGACTTCTTCCCGCTGGCTGTGGACGTGGAGGAAAAGCAATACTCCGTGGGCAAGATTCCCGGCGGCTTCATCAAGCGTGAAGGCCGTCCGACCGAAAAGGCGACCCTGACCTGCCGCCTGATCGACCGCCCGCTGCGCCCCCTGTTCAACAAGGGAATGCGCAACGATGTGCAGGTTGTTGTGACCGTGCTGAGCGTTGAGCAGGATGTGCCGCCGGAAATCCCCGCGATGATCGGTTCGTCCATCGCGCTGGCGGTCAGCGAAATTCCGTGGAACGGCCCGACGGGCGCGGTGGTTGTCGGCCGCGTGGACGGGAAGTACGTCATCAACCCCGATGAAGAGCAGCGCGCAAAGAGTGATATGCACGTTTACCTCGCCGGCACGAAGGACGCCATCATGATGGTGGAAGCGGGCGCGAACGAGGTCAGCGAAACGGCGATGCTCGACGCCATCATGTTCGGTCATGAGTACATCAAGCAGCTCGTTGAGTTCCAGGACAAGATTGTGGCGGAAATCGGCAAGGAAAAGGTCGAAGTGCCGCTGAACGTGACTGGCGACGACGTGAAGCAGGCCGTGCGTGAATTCGCCTACGACAAGTGCGTGTGGGTGTTTGACACCTTCAACCGTCAGGAGCGTCAGGCACGTGAAGCGCAGGTCAAGCAGGAAACCATCGAAGCGCTGGCGGAGCAGTTCCCGGAGCGCGAAGCCGAAATCGCCGATGCGCTGTACTACCTGAACAAGGAAGTCATGCGCAAGAAGATTATCGAGCAGGGCATTCGTCCTGACGGCCGCGGCGTGACGGAAATCCGCCCGATTTGGTGCGAAGTGGGCGTGCTGCCGCGCGTGCATGGCTCTGCCGTGTTCACCCGTGGTCAGACGCAGGCGCTGACTGTGACCACGCTCGGTTCTACCAGCGAGGGTCAGGTGCTGGATGGCCTGTCCAGCGAGGACTTCAAGCGCTACATCCACCACTACAACATGCCGCCGTACGCCACGGGCGAAGCGGGGCGCCTCAAGAGCCCCGGTCGCCGCGAAATCGGCCACGGCGCACTGGCGGAGCGCGCACTGCTGCCCGTCATCCCCTCTGAGGAAGAGTTCCCCTACGCAATGCGCCTGGTGAGCGAAATCCTGTCCTCCAACGGCTCGTCCTCCATGGCGTCCGTGTGCGGTTCCACCCTGTCCCTGATGGACGCGGGCGTGCCGATTCACGCGCCGGTCGCGGGCGTTGCGATGGGCTTGATTAAGGACGTGGAGTCCGGCAAGGTGGCTGTTCTGACCGACATTCAGGGCCTGGAAGACTTCCTGGGCGACATGGACTTCAAGGTCGCTGGTTCCATGAACGGCATCACCGCCATCCAGATGGACATCAAGATTGCGGGCATTGACCGCACGATTCTCGAAACCGCGCTGGCGCAGGCGCTCAAGGGCCGCCTGTTCATCCTCGAAAAGATGCTCAGCTGCATCGGCGAGCCGCGCAAGGAACTGAGCAAGTACGCGCCCAAGATTGTCCGCTTCACCATCAATCCGGAGAAGATTCGCGAGGTTATCGGACCCGGCGGCAAGATGATCAACAAGATTATTGCCGAAACCGGCGTGAAGATTGACATCGAGGACGACGGCCGCGTGTTCATCTCCACCCCCGACGCGGAAGCAGCCGACAAGGCGCGCCGCATCATCGAGGGCATCGCGAAGGACATCGAGGTTGGCGAGGTGTACACGGGCAAGGTCGTGCGCATCATGAACTTCGGCGCGTTTGTCGAGCTGCTGCCCGGCAAGGACGGCATGATTCACATCTCCAAGCTGGCGAACCACCGCGTGGAGAAGGTCGAGGACGTCGTGAAGATTGGCGACACGCTGGAAGTGAAGGTCGCGGAAATCGACGCGCAGGGTCGTGTGAACCTCGTGCGCAACGACCTCACCTACGACAACACCGCCGCGGCTGCCCCGCGTCGTGCGGAAGGGTTCCGTGCGCGTCCTCCGCGCCGGGATGGTCGGAACTAATCGCGTTTCCGACAACCGTTCAGTGGTTGATTGCTGATTTGGTTGAATTTTCTGCATAAAAGGTCGCTTTTGTTGCAGGGAGACGCGCCTGCGGGCGCGCAAGGGGGCTTTCCGATCGCCCCCTTGACCCCTTCGGATGCACACTCTCTTACTTGAACTTTATCGAAAGTTAAATTTAGAGGGATGCCCCTTTATGCGGAATCAGAATGAAATAATATGAAGAAATTCGCAAAAGTCCCTGCGATTGCACCGGGCTTTTGCGAATTTTCTGCTTTTTCAGGGGAATCGTACGAAACGATGCAATTGTGCATCAGAAAGGAATCAAATGGATAGCATACTGAAAAACGTAGCGGGAGCTGATGAATGTATGCGTGATGAATGGGTGCTGCCCAATGGCCTGCGTGTGCTGGGGGAACGCCTGCCGCATCTGCGGTCGGTGTCTATCGGCGCGTGGATGCATGTGGGTTCGATGATGGAAACGCCGGAAGAAAATGGCCTCTCCCACTTCATTGAGCACATGATTTTCAAGGGAACGACGAAGCGCACCGTCCGGCAGATTGCCGAGGAAATGGACGCGGTTGGCGGGCAGCTGAACGCCTTCACGGGCAAGGACTGCACCTGCTGCTACACCAAGGTCATCGACGAGGACATCGAACTTGCCATCGACATCATCGCCGACATGGTGATGAACGCGACGATGGACGAGAAGGAGCTGGACAAGGAACGCGGCGTCGTGCTGGAAGAAATCTCGATGGACGAGGATTCGCCCGAAGATTTGGTGCATGACCTGCTGGCGAAGGCGCAGTTCGGCACGCAGTCGCTGGGGCAGCCGATTCTGGGGCCGGCGGAACAGGTGGCGGCGTACACCCGCGCCAACTTGATGGACTATAAGAATCACCACTATCTGCCGCGTGAGACGGTGGTGGCGCTGGCGGGCAACTATGAGCCCACGCAGGTGCAGGCGCTGATGGAAAAATACTTCGGCACTTGGCAGGGCGGCGAAAGCGCACTCGTTGTGCCGAAACAGCAGGTTTTGACCGGACGGCGCGTTGTGAAGGAAAAGGACACCGAGCAGCTGCACATCTGCCTTGGCTATCCGGGATTCGCGTACGGCACGGACGACGTGTATTCCGTCGCGGTGATGAACAACGTGCTGGGCGGCGCGATGTCCTCCCGGCTGTTCCAGCGCATCCGCGAAGAACTGGGCATGGCGTACTCCATCTACACCTACCCGAACTCGTATCAGGGCATCGGCACATACGGCATTTACGCCGGCATCAGCCCGAAGAACGGCGATAAGGTGCTGGAGGAAATCGACAGCGAACTCAAGCGTTTCCTGAAGGACGGCATGACGGACAAGGAGTTCCGCGACAGCAAAACGCAGCTTCGGTCGGGCTATTTGATGGGGCTGGAAAGCTCCGGCAGCCGGATGCAGGCGATGGGGCGCTCAACGCTGCTCAACGGCCATCCGACTGATCACCAAAAGACGATTGCCGCCATCGAAGCCGTGACGCCGGAAATGGTGATGGACGTGGCGCACAAGGTGCTGACCGCCGAGCCGTGCCTGGCGGTGGCGGGCAAGGGCGCGGAAAAATACGCGGAGTAAAGAAACATGAACGAACGGATTATCGCGCTGGACATCGGCGACGCGCGCATCGGCGTGGCGGTTTCGGACGCGTCGCGCCTGATTGCCACGCCCATCGACACCATCTACCGCGTCGGCTACGGGCCGGACGTGCGCAAGGTGGTGGAAATCTGCCAGCGCTACGACACGACGCAGGTGCTTTCCGGCTGGCCGCTGAATATGGACGGCACGGCGGGCTTCCAGTCCGAAAAGGTGAAGGCATTTTGCGAACAACTGGAAAAAGCGGGGCTTTCGGTCGTCTATCAGGATGAACGCCTGACGACCGTGACCGCGACGAACGCGCTCATCGAGGGCAACATGCACCGGGCGGAGCGCAAGCACAATGTGGACAAGGTAGCGGCGGCGGTGATTTTGCAGCAGTATCTGGACACCTGCCGCAACCAGCAGCAACAGGAGGCAGCGAAAATGGAAGAACAGGACAACATCATTGAACTGATTGACGACGAGACGGGCGCGCCGATTCGCTTCCAGCACCTGGCGACGATCGAGCATGAGGGTGAACTGTACATTGCGCTCTCCGAGGCGGATGCGCCGGAGGACGGGCAGTGCGAGGTGTTCATCATGCAGGTCGCGCAGGAAGAAGACGGCACGGAAAGCTATATTCAGGTGGAAGATGAGGCCGTTCAGCAGGCGGTGTTCGACAAATTTCTCCAGCTGGTGAACGAGGGCAGCGGCGATGACGAATAACGACGAGGGCAGCAAACTGGAAGAAATGGGCGAACCGCTGATTGAGCTGACCGCCCCTGACGGCACGGTGATGCGCTTCCGCTTCGGCGCGGTGATTCCGCTGGACGACATCGAATATGCCGTGCTGCTGGAGATGGAGGACAACCCCGACGGCGAGGAGCAGGTGCTGGTGACGCGCATTGAGCCGACGGACGACGGCGGCATGACGTTCGTGGTCGAGGAGAACCCGCAGAAGGTGGAGCAGGTGTTTAACAGCTACGTCAACCTGCGCACGCAGGAGGGCTTGACGGGGCTGTAACACTGCGCGAAAGGAGGGCATCCGCCCATGAAAAAAGGAAAAAAGCGACTGCTTCTGGGATGGATTTGCCTGCTTCTTTCGTTGTGTATGGTGACGGTCGCATCCGCCGAAACGGACGGCACGCCGATTCAGCCCTGCCATCAGGTGACGATGACCGAGCAGAAATCCACCGCGCAAAGCGGCGCGTCCATCAGCGTGTGGCACATCACAACCGCGCTGGGCACGGTGGATACCGAGCTGAACGCGCTGGCGGATGACTACGCGGCGGAACTGTCGCCCCTGCTCCAAAAGCCGGGCAGGGAGCGCACGCAGAACAGCGCGCTCACCGTGCACATCCTGCACAGCCGGACGGGAATGAGCTGGATGAGCTTCATGGTGCAGGCGCGGCTGGAGTACCATCGGCAGGTGCAGCAGGTGCGGTTCACCACGCGCACCTACGATATGCTGACCGGGCAGCGAATCACGCTTGCCGACATTTTCCCGGCGGATTCGCCCGCGTGGACGCTGATTTCGCAGACTGTGCGGGACACAGCAAATGCCTATTATCCGGACGAAACGCCCGATGCGGCGGCGGTCGAGGCGCTCTGCGAAAATCTTGCTCAGGCGGATTTCATGCTCTACGGCATGTCGCTGGTCATTCCGCTGCCGTCGGTCTATGAAAATCATCCGCAGCTGATGCAGGCGACGCTGTACTACCCGCAGATTCGCGCGTACATGACCGAAGAAGCGCAGCGGCAAACGGACAACGCGAGCCTGTACCGCTTCTGTGCGCTGACGTATGACGACGGCCCGAACCAGTGGATTACGCCGCATGTGCTGGATGCGCTGATGAAAACCGGCGCGCGCGCGACGTTCTTCCTTGTCGGCAGCCGCGTCAGCGACTTCGCCTATCTGGCGCGGCAGGAGCACGACGAGGGGCACGCGATTGCGACGCACTTCTACGAGCACCTGTACGCGAATCAGGAGCAGGGCGGCAAGTTCCGCGCCATGTACGACAAGGTGAACCGCGCGCATATCGCCGCCATCGGCATTGCCCCGGCGTATGCCCGCGCGCCCGGTGGACAGTGGCAGCGCATGGGCAGTTACGGCGTCGGATGGCCGCTGATTCAGTGGACGGCGGAGGCGCAGGACTGGAGCGGCGGCGATCAGGGCCCCGATGCCTACCGAACCGCCAACACCATAGCCGCCAGCACCAAGGATGGCGGCATCATCCTCATGCACGACATGAAAATCAACTCCGCCAAGGCGACGGAGATGTTCATCCCGAAGCTGGAGGAGCGCGGCTTCATGCTGCTGACGGTGGACGAGCTGTTCGCCAAGGACGGCGTGACGCTGGAAGCGAATCAGGCGTACTGGCGCTGCCTTGACGGGGTCACGACGCAGTATTAACCGTACGATTCCGCAAAACCGCTGCCGCAAAATGCAGAGAACAGCGAAAAGGCGGGAAAATGCGTGTGTACCTGTGCCGCTGTCTCTTTTTGCGCAAACAAGTGCGAATTTTGTATTTTCCACACGAAAAACAGCGCAAGGGAAGTGCCGACAAGCCGGACAGCCGCTGCTGCTCTTTCCCGCAAGAAATGGAAGAGGCGGGGGGAGTCCAGAGGGGGCTGAAGTCCAGACTTGCACCCTCTTCAGCCC